>MDSW01025245.1_pt1 | contig 12297 bp, 8 predicted proteins | sample 811171 | NCBI WGS metagenome assembly MDSW01 (sample SAMN05326641, study PRJNA326480) | marine metagenome | isolation source: seawater | place: Atlantic Ocean: North West | collected 2012
ACATTTACCATCTTTCATAACAGTACCTTCACCACACAATGGTTCTGGTTCTGGTTCTGGTTCTGGTTCTGGTTCAACAACTGGTTCAGGTTCAACAACAGGTTCTGGAACAACAACTGGTTCTAGTTCAGCAGCAGGTTCTGGTTCAACAACAGGTTCTGGATCAACAACAAGTTTTGGATCAAGTTCTACTGCAGGTTCATATTCAGAATCAGAATCAGGTAGTGGTTCATTTATGGGTAATGGTTCAAGTTCGGGCTCTGGATAAGAGTCAAGTGTGTCTGATATATCTTTTAATTCAGGTAATGGTTCTGACATTATAAGTATAATATATAAATATTTTTTATATAAAAATAAATTATATTTAAATGATAATATATAATTTATTAAATTATGATCTAACTCTTTTAAGAACAGATTGAGATTGATAATTATCTGCTCCTCCAAAAGCAGAATCATTATAATTTTTATTAATAGCCATTAATTTCTTAAATCTAGTATAATCAGAACCATCGTGGACGAATCTGGGATTACCAGAATAACTAGCAGTACCATTTTTAGAAACTCCATCTCCTAAACCTTGAAGTCTTGATAAATTATTACCACCAACTTGATTAGCTGCTTGTCCGTATTTAGGGTCAGTAGCACCATATCCATTAGTAGTAACATCACCAGCATTATAAGCGGTTCTGAAAGGTCCTAAAATATTATTAGGATAAAGTGCAGGTGAATAACCAAGACCAGTATTATATAAATTACCAAATGCTTTTGCTAAATATTTTCTAGATGTAGAGCGTTCATTAGCTCCGTCCATTTGTCCAAATAGTTGTGGTTGAAATCCTTTATTTGCTCCTCCTAAAGTGGATTGATTGAAATCCATAATGTAATTAATATAATAATATATTATATTTTTGATAAAAAAAAAATATAATAAATTATAATAAATTTATTGACAAATAATTCTTGGAGCAATATTCATAGTAAGTAATTCGTGCATCATTAATTTGCAAGCATAAGGAATTTCAACATATCTAAAATCAGTTCTATTTTCACAAGTATTACAAATATGAATTTGTTGATTTTTATTATAAGAGGCAATAAGACCACATTTATTGCATATATGAACGCTATAAGAGTCAGAAGCATCATATAATCTTCCTTTAGTAAATCTTGAGGCTCCGTGTGAAACCATACAATCCCTTTCCATTTCACCAAAACGAAGTCCGCCATCACGAGCCCTACCTTCAGCAGGTTGTCTAGTAAGATTTACCATAGGTCCAATAGATCTACTATGTTGTTTATCATTAACCATATGTTTAAGTCTTTGATAGAAAGCGGGTCCAATAAATATACTACAAGGTAATTGTTCGCCTGTAAGTGCATTATACATAACTTCATTACCATTAGATTCATAACCTAGTTTTTGTAATTCTTTAGTAATATCAGAAATTTTAAATTTACTAAAACTAGTTCCATCACCAAAAAGACCAAGTTGAATTAATACTTTACCAAGTAGAGTTTCTTTTAATTGTGCGATAGTCATACGACTAGGAATAGCATGAGGATTAATAATAATATCAGGTTTCAATCCATCAGCAGTAAATGGCATATCTTGTTCTGGAATGATATTGCCTATGGTTCCTTTTTGCCCGTGTCGACTCGAGAATTTATCGCCTATAACAGGTTTGCGATAATTTCTTAAACGAACTTTACAGAAGTTATATCCATCACCATTACATTCAATATAATTTTTATCAATATATGTTTCTTCATTAGTTCTATATACGTGACTTTCATCAGTATATTTAATAGTTTTAGTATAATCATTTTTGTTTTCTTTAATAGGAAGAATTTTAGAAATAATGATATCACGATCTTTAATGAGTGTATTTTCAGGAACAACACCTTGAGAATTAACTTTATCATAATTAGCAAATTTCATATTTTTAGTAATAGTTCTATCGGGTTTGCATCGTATTTCTTCATTACCATATAATTTTTTATCTTCATCTTTTTCAGTATGATAAATAGTAGCAAGAAATAAGCCACGATCAACAGAACCTTTATTAAATAAGATGCTATCTTCTTGGTTATAACCAGAATGACTAGCAATAGCAACAATAACTTGTTCTCCTGATGGAATATTATTAAGTTGAATAATATTCATAAGTCGTGTATCAACGAGTGGTCTCATAGGATAAGATAATACATAAGCAGTTTTATCCATTCTGTTATCAAAGTTGGTGACATACATGCCGATTGCCTGCTTTCCCATGGCTGATTGGTAAGTATTTCTAGGAGATTGATTATTTTCAGGAAAAGGAATACAAGAAGCAAGAACACCGAAAATAGTGCTAGGATGAATTTCACAATGTGTATAATGATAAATATATTTAGAATCAGATGACTTAAGTAATTCAGGTTCCATAGCAATCATAGAATTATTTTGTTCATAAGAGTCAATATATTCAATAATAGATTCATCAATTTTGCCAGAATATAAAAGATCATTCCAATCAAGTTCTCCATTATAAACTTTATTAATAATATCTTTAGTATAAACAATATTATTATTATTAACTTTAAGTAAAGGTCTGCTTAGTCTTCCAGCATCATTACAAATTTTAATTTCTAATAATTTATAATCAAAAATGATGGATGTGTATATATTAATAATACCTTTATATTTTTTATCTTTAAGATTATTATAAAGTTCTATAGGTTGTTCGGTAATACCAACCCAAGCACCATTAATAAATACCTTAACTTTATTAAATAATGATGTAGATGAATCATTATAATTATCAATATTATCAATAAGAGGAATAATATAATCATATAATCCATTAGAATTAGAAGGAATAGTGATATGTGTCATATAACTAAGATTTTTAACAATACCAACAGAACCACCCTCAGGAGTCTCCGCAGGGCAAAGAAATCCCCAAGACGAATTATGGAGTCGTCGTGGAGGAACTAATTTACCACTTTTATCAATAGGAGTATTAACACGACGAAGATGAGAAATACTGGAAATATATGTAAGACGATTAAGAACTTGGGCGACACCAACTTTATTACTATTAATTTGTTTAATACCGAAATCGCCAGTAGCTAAGGCTCTTTTAATTCCATTTTCAATAGTAGTAGATTTAATAATTTTATAAATGTTAGTATTATTAATAATATTTTCATAATCTTCATTAGATTTCCAAGAACCAGAATTGATTTCTCTAATAATTTGTTTTTGCATGTCTTTAACAACTTTATTAAGATAATTGCGAAGTAGATTGTTAAGTAATGAGCCGGTTAGATCGATGCGTTTATTAAGATAAGAGTCTCTATCAGATTCTTCAATCCAACCAAATGAAGTTTGAAGTAATTTATTTACCATATAACCTAACATATAAATTTTTTGAGTATTAGTTTTACAATGAGGGAATATATCATTATTGATAACTTCAATAGCAAATTCATTTTTTCTTTTATATCCAGTTTCTTTATCAACATTTAAAGGAGTATAAATAACATTAGATGTGATATAACGCATAGCAGAATCGTAAGTGAGATAATTATTAGAATCTACTACAGAAGCTTGAAGTGCATAAAGCATACGTTTATATTTTTTATCATCGATATCAAGAATAATTTTTTCACAAATATCTTTATCACTAATAATATTAAAAGCACGAAATATAATAAATAGGGGGATAGGATTTTTAAGTCGTGGAATTTGTAAATATAGAGCATTACCGAATCCATTATTTTTAGAAGAAATCATAATATTAATTTGTTTAGGAGAAATACATTTCCAATCAGGAATACATTTCATTTCAGCATTCCAAGACCATTTAGTATTATTTTTTGAAATATTAAAACAATAAATTTGATTTTCAGCAGCACGTTCTTGTCCGAGACAAGTTTTTTCAGAGCCGTTAATAATAAAATAACCACCGGGATCCATTTTACATTCGCCGGTTTGATTAGTATTAAGATGTTTATATTGATTAAGAACACAAAGATCAGAACGAAGCATAATAGGAAGTTTACCTATATGAATATTTTTAAGTATTTTTTGATAATTTAAGGTATTTTTATAATTTTCACCATTTCTAATAGTATATTTAATATTTAAATCAACGGTCATAGAACCAGAATAAGTGAAATTTCGAAGTCGTGCTTCTTGTGGAAACATAATTTTAGTAGCACCATTATTTTCATAAACTTGTGGTCGATGAATATTAAAATTTTCAAAAGTGACGTATATTTCAAGACGATAAATATTTAATTCTTTAATATAATCGTGGTCGGAACAAATTCGAACAGGATTAAACATTTCAATAGTATTTTCAATTTGAGTATTAACAAAATAATTATAACTTTCTAGTTGATGACGTATGAGTTGTTTTAAATGTTTATTTTTAAAATAAGATTCAATTAAAGCCCATGGTTCCTCATTAGCATTAATTATATTATAAATATTTTTTTCATCAACATTATTATGAGTAGTCATAGTAATATAATATATTTAAAATGTTCTTAAATAGTTTTATAATATATTAAAATCAATTTTTATAAAAATATGTAAAAAACAATTATTATAAATAATAAGTTATAATAATGAGTGAAAATAATAGAACATTAAAATCATTAAAAATAAATCCAGATTTATTTAAATTAAATGGTAAGTTAAAAAAAGAAAGTAAAGGAGGTAAATCAAAAAAAAGAGATAAGCCAATAATAGATGAAGAGAATTCTTCAAAATCAAATAAAATAAAAAAAGAGATGATGAAAAAAGTGAAAGATTTTCAAAGAAATAAAGAGAAGGAACAAGAGAAGGAAGATAGAAATAAAAATGTAGAAAAAGAAAATTTATTAGAAAATAATTTATATGAAAATAGTGATTTTGAGAGAGAATTTAATAAATCATTAAATTTTTTACAGGATTTAGCAAAAAAAAATAAAGATAAAAAAAAGAAAAAAACAATAAAAAATGAAGTTCCAAATATAGAAATAAATTTAAATTTATCAGAAGATTTAGAGAATAAATCAAATGGATTAAATGGATTAAATGGATTAAATGGATATAGTAATTTAAAGAATGGTTCAAAACCGACATATAGAGAATTAAATAAAACTCAAAAAAATGTAGCAGGATATAAGCCAAAAGTAAAAATAGTTTTAGAAAACAATGTATATGATGATGAAAAGAAAGAAGATTTGTCAAGTGGGAGTAAGGATAAAAATTTAATATCGCCTGGAGTGGAATTTTCGTCAGTAGAAGAAAAGAGAGAAGAAATAGTATTAGCTAAAAGTTTACCTGAAAAAAAATTAGATAAAGAAGTAGAAGAAATATCAAAAAAAAGTGAAATAATAGAATTGTCTTCAAAACCATTTATGGATGAAGGAATAATAGAAGAAATAAATGAAATAAATAATTTAGGTATAATAGATAAAGATAAAGAAATAAAAATAAAAAAACAAGAAGATTTAAAAAAAATTCCAAAATTGAATAGAATAACAAGAAGATCAACTTATAAAGTAGGAAAAATAAAAGGTAAAAATAGAGTAGGTATATTAATAAAAAATAGAGAAACACAAAAAAATATAAAAGAAGAAATATCAAGCTTAAAACAAAAATCTATTCAAGATATAAAGAATCATTTAAGAAGTAAGAATTTAATTAAAGTAGGTTGTGATGCACCGAATGATGTATTAAGAAAGATGTATGAAGATTCAATATTATTAGGAGAAGTAAATAATAAAAATAATAATAATATGATTTTTAATTATTTGAATGAAAGTTAAAGGAAAAGATAAAATAGACCCCAAATATAGTTTGTAAAAATGTTTTTAAGTAAATTTTTAAATTAGTTTATTTTTTATACATTAATTTAAAAACTAAAAATAATATAAATATTGATATCATTAAATAATATAAATTAAATATTATTTCATCACTACTATTTTCATCTATATCTATAATACTATCATTGTCATTATTATTTAATATTTCTGGATTTTTATCTAAATAATTATTTATTGATTCATATAAATTTTCAAAACCACTTTGAGAATTATTTCTTATTGATTCTCTATCACTTGTATTTTGTGCTGTAGGTATTAAATCACCATCTAGTACCAATTTATCATATTGTTTAACTGTTATTGGAGCTTTTATACCACCACTAGGAGAACTTAAATCCTCTGAATCATTTTCAGGATATTTATAAAGTGTATAATTACCTTTAGGTCCATGTAATATATGACAAGGTAATTCTACCTCTATACAATCTTGATTTGGATCTTCAGTTAAAGCACTAAAAAATGCACCTACATTTATATTTAATGCTGAACTTAAAGTTGCTGGAAGTAAACCAGGATCTTCCCCTGCTTTTCTTCTTCCAGTAAAAATATCACGATCTACTACATTATTTATATACGAATGTACTTTTTTATCCATATTTTTACATTTTATTCTACTTTTTATAAAATATTTATTACCTATTAATTGCTTACAATCTGTAGATATTGCTCCTGCACCACCTTTTTTATTTTTTATAAGAGATTCTGCATATCTTATTAAACCACTACCTGCTTCAACTATACCTGCATAATTTAAAGCTCCACTTTTATTCATTTTATTTTGATCTAACATTTGTTCCAACGGCTTTATACAATACGGATAATCATGTCCAAGACCTCCTATACCATCAACTATACATTTCTCACGAACAGCACCACGTAAATTATTTTCTCTTCCCATAACTTAATATTATTATATATTAATATTAAATATTTACTAAATAAATATACTACTTATTTAATTCATTTCTATATTTTACTACGATCTACTTTATTCATAATACCTTCAGTTCTCTTATATGGTTTTTTTGCTTTCCCGTTTCCGGTTTTACTTTTTTTTTTTAATTTATCATTACTATCATTACCTTCAATTATATTTAATTCAAAATTAAATAAATTTATTAAAATTACTAACAATAAAGTAATTAATAATAAATTTCTCATATTTAAAAATTTATCCCGCATTTTAACATAATATTTTAAAATATATTTTAAAAGCATTATTTAAAATAATGTAATATTATAAAATATTATATTATTTTATTATAATAATGAGATTGTATAAAAAACAAGGAAATTCTCAAAATGCATATAATAGATGGATAAGTGGAAATACTAGAGTAATGTATGAATCTTGGAAAAGTGATTCAAATAATAAAACTGCTGTAGTATCTAAATCTGTTAAAAATGATCTACCTACTTCTATTAAAGAATGTAGCATTGATTCTATTACAGGTAAAGGTAATAATTGTTCTTTTATTGCTAATCCTATTAAACATCCAAGAAAACAATATGTCAATTTAAATACTTCTAGTTCAGGATTTAGTAATCAATCTTATATTGGTAGTTTAGATAAACCAGGTTCTTTAAATATTACATCTGTTGATTGTAATGATTTATATCAAAAAGGTTACGAATATGTATTGAATTTAAATAATGTAACTTGTAGTAATATATCTAATAATAGTAATAGTGGTAATTGTTTTATTAAAAAATCTGCATCAACAGTTATAGATAGTAGCTATTGTATGTCAAGTAAAGAATTATTATGGAAAAAATGTAAAACATTTAATCAAAATTTACCTTTAACTAATTTTAATACTAATTTATCATCTTATCCTGATTGCTCTGTTATTAATAATTGCACTCCAACATTTAATCCTTCTAATACTAAATATCAAGTTCAAGGTCCAGTATCTAGTTCAGCTAGAATAGCAGCATTAAGATATTGTGCTGATGAAACAACACAAAGAAGATGCACTTTACCAACTACTGATTATAATAGATTTGGAACAACAGCACATAATAAAACTGATAATGGTGAGACATTTAATAATTTAAAAACTATGCCTGGTTGTGTAACTTGCAGGGCTGAAGGAGAACCTGGAAAAAATAGAAGATATTCTAATATAAGAATTTTAAAATAATTTAATTTTATATTATATTTTATATATATATAATATAATGACCTTGACTAAAAAAAATATGCTTAGTTTAATTACATCTGGATTAAGTCCTGCTACAAGAATGCTTTTAAGTAACAAAAAAAATTCAAAAAGACTACCTAATTTTCTTGAAATTGCTTCAAAATTAAAAAATAATAGTTTAACAAAAAAATATAAAAAACCTAAAAAATCTAAAAGAATTAGAGGTGGAAGTCTAAGTAAAGATGAACGTATTGAAAATAAAAGAGCTAGAAGTAGAGCTAGAAGTAGAGCTAGAAGTAGAGCTAGAAGTAGAGCTAGAATTAGATCTCAAAGTCTTGCTAGAATTAGAGCTAAAAATCTTGAAAATAATAGAGCTAGAAGTAGAGCTAGAAGTAGAGCTAGAAGTAGAGCTAAAAGTAGAAAATAGAAAATAGAAAATATAAAATAGAAAATAGAAAATAGAAAATACTAAAGATTTAAAAAATGTTTATTCATTGGAAAATTATATTTATTACACCAATTAATACTTTTTTGAATATTAATATTTTTTAAATTATTAATTTTTATATTAAATTTATCAGTATTAGAATTATTAGACAAATTTAAATTATTTTCATCGATATAAAAATTATTATTATTTTTTATATCTAATTTAAATAAATTATTAACAATTTTATTATTTTCAGAGGGACAAAACTCAGTCATTCCAGATAAACAATTAGGGGAACTATTAATGATTATTTCATTGTTTGATATTTCGTCTTTGGAAGTAACAGGTTCATTTTCAATATCTATACTATAATTATTTAAATTATCTGTCATATCATCTATATTTTCATCATTTTCACTATCAGAAAGAATATAATTATTATATTTAATATTAATAAATTCTCTAATAAAATTTAAAGTGCTATTTATATTTTCTATTTGTTGTTGTCCGTATATAGCATTTATTTCTTCTATTTTTTTTAAAAATAATTTAGGAAGTTTAATATTAAATAATGAATATATTGAATCAATATTATTTAAAATATTATCAAAATTATTAATAATTTCAGCGTTAATATTTTCATTATTATTTTTAAAATTTTTACATATTATATATTTTTCTGAATTAGCTATTCTACTTGTATATGGTTTATAAATATATACGTAATCATATAAATTGGATAATAAAAATATAATTTCAATAGTTTTAAATTTAAATATATCAAATATTTTTAAAACAAAATTACCATTTGTTTTTTGCATAATAATTGCAAAAAATATTTGTGCAATAATTAATTTTATAGATAAGTCTTCTTGTTTATTAAAATCAACAGAAAAATCAAATCCTCCATCAGCTGTAATATAATCCATAGAATTTTCATAATAATTTTTACAATAAATTAAATTTTCTTTTAAAAAAAGATCACCAGTTTTAGATGAACCATATTCAATAATAACATTTTTATTATTATTAATGAAATGTGAACTTTTTTTCCATGATGGTATATTTATATCATTAGATATTAAAGTCATACCATAATATTTATCTAATTTATTGTTACGTTTATAATTAAATGCTTCAATAAAACCACCAGGTCCTTCCGCTAAATGAAAACAATTAATTGCATCTTTTTCAGTTAAAAAAGAAAAAGTATTAATAATTTCTATCATTTTAAAAAATGAACGACTTAAAGGTTTATACTTACATATAGATAATTTAATATCTGGAACTTGTGTATGTATAAATTCATAAGGATTAGTAAGTTTTTTATAATAATCCCAATAATTATTATATTGATCTATTTGTTGTTTAATATTAGTTAAATAATGATTTAATGAATAAGATATAAAAATTTCTTTCTGTTCTGTATAATCATCATTTTTAAATATTAAATTAAATTTTAAATTACTATAATTTAAAGATGGAATATTAATATATGCCATTTAAAATTTATTACTAACTATAAATATTAAGATAATAATTTTAGATTGTTTTAAAAATTATTATATTAAAATAAATAGTGTTTTATTTTTTGGATTTAGTTAGTTTTTCTTGTTTTTTAACTTCTAATTTTTCTTCTTTCTCTTTTTGTTTTTTTAATAATTTCTCTTCTTTATCTTTCAGTTTTTGTTGTTCTTTGAGTTTTTTCTTTTCATCAGCTGCTTTAATTTTTGCTTCCATATCTAATTTTATTTTTTCTTGGCGACTCTCTTTAGATTGTAATTCTTCATCATTTAATTCACCTAATAATTTTTCGGCTAATTTTTTAGATTTTTCTTCAGCACTAGTTTTTTCAAATTGATTTAGTGATTTATCAACTTCATTAAATTCATCAATTATTTCTTCATTATTTTTTAATTTATCTGTAGTTTCTTCTAGATTTTTAACAGATTCAATATTAACATGTCTAATTTTTTTAAATATAAAATATTTATTTAAAAATGATATTTTTTTCTCTTCTTGAGACATATTTAAAGCATCACCAATTTTATTAGAGAATCTTTTATCTTTTTTAACTTCAATATCCATAGTATTAAATAATTCATCAAAATTACCTAGAGTGTTTGGTAAATCTAAAGATTTTATTTCATCATTACTTAATAAAACAAAGCCAAAATTTTCTAATAATCTAGTTAAATAATTAAAATTTACTAAATATTCTCTAAAAGTTTTATTAATAGATTCTTGATAAACATCTATTGCATAACCTATACAACTTTCATCATCTTCATAATAATTATAACTATATTTTTTAGTAATTTCCCATATTTTTTTATCATTTTTAAATAAATTAATAGAATTATTAATATCAATATTATTGAGTAATTTAAATATTTTATTACCATCATAACAAGTTCCAATAAAATATCCCTCTAAAGCAGTGCATTCAACTAGATTATTTATGAATTCATATAATATTGACTGATTTTCGAACATATAATGCAAAGCAAATTGAATAGAACTAATATTAAATCCATTATTAGCAATACCATAATTATTATAAACACCTTTACCTAAAGTAATTTCATTTTTTGGTCCTTTACCAAATATTGCTTTAATTATATTTTTATTTCTTTCACTTGAAAAGGCATTACCATTTTTAATATTTATAGAACTATTACCATTAACAAATAATGCTTTAGGAATAGTATTATATTTTTTAGCATAATTTAAATATCTAGCACAAGCACCATCTAATCTGTTTTCAATATTATCTTTACTTAAATCAATACCTAATACAAATGATAAATTTGAATTAATCCATTTGGGAAGATCACCTGCTTTACCACAAGCATAATCAATTAAAGTTGTACCAACATTAGAAAGTTTAGAAATTAACATATTTTTAACATATAAATTATGAAAATCTCTTAATGAACGAGTTTCAGATAAAGAATTCACTTTATTATAATATATATCATCATCATTATTATCAATTTTAATATGTTCTCCTGTACTAATTATACTTTCAGTGATTGGATGATGTATAGAATGCCAATTTGAATTAGCAACATGATAAGCATTACCAAAATTTTTATTTCCACTACGCAATTCACTAGTTTTATCATATCTAACTCTTAATGGAATCCATTTCCATAAATCTGCTTTATTAATATCATATTTAAATTCAATAATAGTATTGTCCTCAATTTCTTCACCTTCTTCTGTATATATTTTTAAATTATTATATTCATCAGAAATTCCTATAATATTACAAATAGAAGCATTATCATCTGAAGGATTTGTAGGATAAAAACGTGCAGGTTTATATTCAGATTTATATGAATTATAATCTAATTTTTTAACTATATTATCATTTATAATATCATTACAAGGATTAATATAACCATGTTTTTTAGGATCAAAGCCTACATGTAAAATTAAAGTATAATATTTTTGAGATTGATCGTTAGTAGTTAAATTGGTTCCTTTATTATAAATATATGATATTTTAGCAACATCTAAATCAGTTTTTTCAAATTTTACTAAGAAATCAATAGTATTAAATTCAGGTGGTTTCCATTTAAAAGATTCATTCCAAGTTGTTTTATAATTAGGAGCACTAAATCCAATTTTATTACTAGCAACACCAGTATTAGAAGGAGTAAATATAAGTCCATCAGTATTATATTGAGTTAATCCAAGTTTAATATTATTTAAAATAGTAGCAGACGCAGAAAATATATTATTAGCATAAAATTTTTTAGTAATAATATTAATAGGTGATTTAGTATTAGGAATTATAGATATAGGATTTAATTTTTTAATAACACTTTTTAAAATAATTAAACGATA
>MDSW01098128.1_pt1 | contig 12297 bp, 4 predicted proteins | sample 811171 | NCBI WGS metagenome assembly MDSW01 (sample SAMN05326641, study PRJNA326480) | marine metagenome | isolation source: seawater | place: Atlantic Ocean: North West | collected 2012
AAATGAATTCAGTGAGCTCATGAATTTTTAAATTATCAATATATTTTACTACTTTTGGAGATAGGTCGGAGAATTTTTCAATTAACTCTTTATCGACACTACTATATTGCCCAGGCTTTGGAACTTTTGAATTAAAGTATTTTTTTGTTAATACAACAACCCTATTTACCACATTCCCATAATCATTAGCTAGGTCAGCATTATAACGCCTTGTAAAAGAATCTAATGTGAAAGTTGCATCTTGCCCTAAAACCATGTTTCGCATTAAATAATATCGCAGAGCATCAGATCCATACTCATCAGCTAAATCAAGGGGCTTTACAACATTACCCAATGATTTTGACATTTTAATATTATCAATAAGCCACCATCCATGTGCAAAGATAGTTTGAGGTAGAGCTATTTTACAGGCCATTAACATAGTGGGCCAATAAACGCAGTGAGTAGTCACTATATCCTTTCCCATTAGGTGATAATTAGCTGGCCAGTATTTTCCAAATTTATTATTATCTAATTCTCCCCATCCAATCCCACTTATGTAATTAATTAGTGCATCAAACCATACATAAGTAACATAGTCATCGTCAAATGGAAGTTCAATCCCCCAGCTCAATCTACTTTTAGGTCTTGATATGCAAAGATCTTTTAGTGGTTTTTTTAAAAAACCTAGAATTTCATTCTTTCTACTTTCAGGTTGAATGAAGTTAGGATTTTCATTGATGTGATTTATTAAATCTTGTTGGTATCTCGACATTTTAAAGAAATAATTTTTTTCTTTGATTGTCTTTATTTCCCTAAAGTCACCTTCTTCTTTTTCTTTTTCCGTTATAAATCTTTCTTCAGATACAGAGTACAACCCTTCATATTCATCAAAATATATATCACCTTTATCATACAGAGATGATAAAATACTCTGGACTTTATCTTTGTGGCTTTGGTCAGTTGTTCTAATAAAATAATCATAATTGATATCAAGGTTTTTCCATGTATTTTTAAACCTTTCAACGAATTTATCAGAATGTTTTTTCGGAGATACTCCTCTTTTTTCAGCAGCTTCTTGTACTTTTTGTCCATGCTCATCAGTTCCTGTTAGGAAGTAAACCTCTTTGCCTAAACATCTATTAAATCTAGAAATAACATCTGCTAATATCGTTGTATATGCATGACCTATATGGGGCTCATCGTTAACGTAGTATAGGGGGGTTGTTATATAGAATGATTCCATTTTATTATGTGCCACTTCCAATTTGTTGATTAAATCTATTGACTCTACTACCTTTTAAGCAAGAGCGAACATTTATCATTAGACTATAGGTTTCTAAAGATAAATTTATATTTTTTGATATATTCCCAATAGTATCATCAATTAGCTCAATGATCCCATTCCAATTTGAGTTTGGGAATGATTCGAGTGTTTTTTTATAGTCATCCAATAGAAAGCTAAATGAAATAGTATTGCTATTTGTATTAGAACTCAATAGATATAAATCTTTTGCTGAAATTTTAACTAGATTTAAATAATTCAAGAGATCATTGCTATCGATTGTTTTTACTTTATTAAATATACTCAAAAGATTTTCTATAGATTTCATGTCATTGCTAAAAAAATCTGTCCTAATTTTTTTAAATATTTTTACTTTATCAATATCAGAATTCTCTATTAGTTTACTTATGCTTCCAAGAGATATTTCAATAGTTTCTAATGTCAGGTTGTCGTTTAAATGCTCTATTGAATACTCTTTCAAATCATCTCTAGATAAATTTTTGAAATAAACTTTTTGACATCTTGATTGGATAGTTGGAATTAATGAATTTATACTTGATGTAACCAAGATGAATAAGGTTCTTTCTGGAGGTTCTTCTAAAATTTTCAATAAAGAATTTGCTGACTCAGCCTTATTGGTGCAAAGTTTCTCCGCGTTAAATATAATTACAACACTCCAGTTTTCATCACTTTTAGAATAGTATAATTTTTTTTTCAAATTCCTTATAGATGAAATAGGTATAGTTTTTGATCTACCAATATTAATTTGATGGTAAGGATTAGATGATTTTTCTTTATAACTCTTATTAAGTTCATCAATAACTTTTTGATCTAATGTCGAACTAGATGTGCTTTTTGGAGGAGGAGTCGGATGTATTAAGTGAAGCTCTTCATGTTTGAATGATTTGATTTTTATACAAGATCTACAGTCACCACACGGAGAGTTTTTGTTTACTCTTTTACAATTTAATAAAGCAGAGAATTCTATTGCATGAGCTTCTTTGCCCACGCCGATGTCCCCAGAGAAAATAAAAGCATTTGGCACTTTATTATTTTCAAATGAATTTGATAGCATTTCCCATATTTTATCATTTAGTATTAAATTATCATAAATCATTTAATCCATTCCTCTGGGTTTAAATATTCAGGATTAGCATTATTTTTAGAAAATTTCCATATCCCGAAATTCAACTCCCCATACTTTTCATCTTCGCCTTCAGCTACTACACCAATTACTGTATCTTTATTATAGTATTCTCCAACATTTAATGTTTCAGGAAGGTTCTCATTAAGATTTGCATACACAGTATAATATTGATTGCCATGATCGACAATTATAACTCCCCTATATAAGTCTAATAAATCAATAGATGTAATTATTCCATCAAATGGTAACTTAACCGTAGCATCTTTTGTGGTTTGAATTTTTGCCCATTTATTATACCCTTTTACAATAGATCCATCACTATGACGATGTTTATACTCTCCTTGTTTTTCTCTCACATTACCAGATACAGGCCATTGCAGTCGCCCTTTGTTATTTGCGAATTTTTGATCTATTATTTTCTTTTTTCGTTCTTCTTCTTCTTTGATTTTTCTTAATTCTTCCTCTCGTTTCCTTTTTAGCTCATTTTCTCGCTTTTCTGCTAAATCTTTGTCAAGGTATAATTTTTCTAAAAGTTTTTTAATATCTTTTAAAGCTTTCTCCTCATTAAATTGTTTTTTTCTTAAATTATCTTTTTCAATCTCTGATTTTTTTATTTCTCTTTCCTCTTTGGCGAGATCCTCAGCTAGACTGTAAACTTTATTTTTCTTCGTAGATTCTTCCTTTGAAATCCTATCTAGATTTTCAACAAACTCAATAATCTCATTATTCAAACTAGCTATATGTGTATTCAAGCTAATTTTTATATTTTCTTCTTTTTCAGAGATAATCTCAAGGTACTTAGTTTTGTAGACAATATCATTCCAGCTATTCGAATTCAGCAAAACATCCAATTTCCCATCCCTATGATTCTTATATAGATAAATAACCATATCAGAATATTTTTTTCGTAGTTCCTCTATATCGCGCTCTTTATCCTTAATGCTATTCTCAGTAATTTGCATTGAATTACTTAATACTCTTTCTCTCTCTTTTATCTTATCAAGTAATTTTTCAGTCAATTTAATTTGCTTGTCAATTTCCTTGAGACTATTTTTTTTATTATTGGTTGCAATGTCATTTTCTTTTATCTCATTTTTTAAACGTTCAATTTCTGATCTTATTTTTTTTTCTTTTTTCTGTTTTGATTGAATCTCATTTTCTATATCTATTGATGATTTATCTTGAGATAAAATTAGTGAAATGATAACGCCAAAGGCGACAAGCGTGAATAAATTTTTTTTTATCATTTTAGATTATTTTTATAAACAGATTTGTTATCAGTGTCATACGAGCTTAGCATAATAAGTGACTCGTACATATTTAAAGCTCTAAAGCTTTCTGCAATTTGCTCTGCGTATATATCTAGAAAAAGAAATGCATTTCTATCATTTGGAAAAAATTCTTTTAGATAATAAATATCATTTTCTAACTCTAAGGCTAATTTCTTATGCTCATTGGATTTTGAGTCTGGAAGATTCATTATGTAATTAAGCTCATACCAATGGTAGCGAAATTTCCTTAGGTGAGAATTTTCAATAAAACGTTTACACTTCTTCCATCTGTCATCCCATCCATTAGAGTAGTTAGAATCTTTGCCTTTAATAGCAATTCTTTCTGCTTGATTGTAGAAGGGTGAACCTTCAAGCTTCGCATACATGTCAACTTCATTGGCAATAAAAATATATGCAAAATAATCTAATAGTGAACTGAGGGGGTCGAATTCCGATGAGTGGGAAATTGACTGCCCCTTATAGTATGGAAATGTAGAAGATTTTGAATATTGATTTAAATCATGATTATTTGAAATGAAAAATTGCGCATTTATTGTCTCTGTGTTATTTATTCTATTTATAGATTCAATGACTATATGGATTTTAAGTTCGATCTCTAGATCTTGATTTTCAGGGGAGAAAATCGTACTTCTATAGTATGAGCTTATTTCCTCTTTTAAGTTTTCAACAAGGAAATAATTATTTTTACTTACATTCCTCAAGTCAAGTGAAATCTCAGCTTCTAGAAATTGAGCTTTGGAAAATCCAATAATAACAAATAAAATTAAGAGATACTTTTTAAACATATAATAAATTAAACATTCATGGTTGATAATTGTTCTATTTTAATTAGTTTTACAATTAAAAACTATGATTAGATGAAATGGGAGAAGGAAGATGGAAAGAATTTTATTAGTGGTTTCTTTGTTTTTCGTATTTAGTTTCGCTCTAGGTGAGTTTGCACAAAAAGATATTAATGTTAGCAAGGGGAATATCATCAATAAAAATGTAAGTATTAAAGGTGGTAAAGGAACTGGTTTTTCGATAGATAATAGCAAGCCAATTGAAATTGGTATAACTGCTTTTGAAAATGATGGAGTTGATTTTTCATTTAGTGTATATATGATTAATCACCAGCCTGTATCAGGTATTCAGTTAGACATGAATTCAGATGACAATTTTCTCATTAGCGATGTTTCTGGAGGGAGAGCTGAGGATAGCAATTTTGCTTTACACTACAATAAAAATGGACGAGTTCTTGGGTTCTCGATGTCTGGAGGATTTATATCAGAGTCTAGCAGTCAAGATAAATCTAAAAACATTCTTTTTAATGTAAAAGCTACATCTGAGTCAAAGTTAAGTTCTCCTATCACTATAAAGCCAATTTTTGCAGATAGAGATGCTAAGAAGATGGAATATAAATCCATTCCATTCCAAATAGGAAAATAGACTAAAATTCAGTATATTAGGCTTTACGAAAAATTTAGAATTATAAATTGGGGGATTCCATGTTTAACCAACGGTATATAAAATTTATTATAGCTTTTAGCATTGTATTTTCATTTTCTTACACCCAGGATGTCTATTTAACTTTAGATGGGAGTAACCTAAACTATGAAAGTACTGCAGATATCGCAGGGTTTCAGTTCAACCACAATGGATGTATTAGCGGCGCGTCTGGCGGAGATGCTGCGTCTAATGGGTTTACGATTTCAGCTAGTGGGAGTACAGTTTTAGCATTCTCTTTCACTGGAGCTGTTGTCCCTTCTGGTTCAGGGACCCTTGTTGTTTTAGATGGAGATCCATCCTATGACTGTCTTTCAAGTTTTATTTTTTCAGATTCTCAAGGAGGAGCTTTGTTAGTTGATTGGCCAGGAGGTGCAGATGATGGCGGTGATGATGGCAGTGCTGATGATGGTGGAGATACTGGCGGTGATGATGGCGGACCAACAGGAGATAATGTGCTATCTATAGTTGGGTCTAGCGTATTAGCTGGAGAATCTACGACTATTGACATTTCTCTTGATAACCCAAATGATATCGTAGCAGGATTTGAAATTTATTTAACAGATTTTCCCAATACCTATGGTTCATTTATTAGTGTTTCTCCTACAGAGAGAACATCAGATTTCACCATTAGCGCCAATGAGCAGGCTGACGGTACCTATATCATAGTTGGATTTGATTTGTCTTTAGCTGGAATTCAGGTAGGAGAGGGTCCAATCGTAACGGTGGGATATCAGTCTGATGAAATTTATACAGCTGAGATTGATATCAATATTGCAGATCAGTCTATTTTATCTGATTCCGTAGGCAGTGCACTTGATTACTCTTCAACATCAGGTACGATAAGTGTAACTGGTGAGGATCCACCACCAGTTTTTGCACCGGAAAGTCTTGACGCGGTAGGTGGCCTTACAATGGTTACTCTTTCTTGGAGTCACCCAGAGCCATGGAGCGTATCGAGCTACAATGTGTACAGAGATGGCTCATTTGTCGGTTCTACAACATCAGAGAATTATGCAGATACGGGGCTACCGAATGTTATTGAGACATACTGCTATACGGTTACGGCTGTAAGCACAGAGGAAGTAGAGTCAACTGCATCCAATGAATCATGTGCTCAAACTACAGATATATATTTAGAGGAGCCACCAAACTTGACGGCTCAAGAGAATGGGCTTGAAATTTTCTTAGATTGGGATGTTCCCTCAGGTGCTATAGGAGTAGGAGATGAGTGCGAAGATGCTTATGGTAACCCTGGCTTTATTGACTGCTCAGGAGTTTGCTTTGATGCCGCATTGGCTGATGCTTGGATTGGCGATGGTTTCTGTGATGGAACATATGCTGACTATGGCGTTAATTTTTCGTGTACGGAGTGGAGCTGTGATGGTTGCGACTGTGCTGGGACGGGACAAAATAGCACTGAATGTATAGATGAGTGCGGAAGTTTTAACTCAAATCACGACAATGAAAATCTTGAAGATAAGCAGATGGCTGATGGACTAGTCTTCTATGGTAATAGAGAGCTAGTTGGGTATGAGGTTTTTAAAGAGAATGTCGCGATAGAGTTTACCACTAATACTGAGTACCTAGATACAGATAATCTTGAGTATCTTACGGAGTACTGTTACAATGTTACAGCTGTATATGATGAGGGGAGCTCTGCATTCTCGAATACAGCCTGCGATTCACCTCAACTAGATGAACCTACTGGACTTTCAGCGGATGGGACAGGAAGTTTTATTACTCTTGGTTGGAATGCGCCAAATGGGAATAATCAGGATGGATTTAATATTTATAAGGATGGTGACTTCCTTACCTATACTACTGATATTAGCTATGAAGATTATGATACGCAGGTAGCTGTAGAATATTGCTATACAGTTAAGGCTGTATATGATGAAATTGGAGAGTCTCCAGCGAGTAATCAAAGTTGCGCTGAATGGTTAATTTTTCCTCCATCAGAGATTATGATTGAAGATGGTGATGGCTATATTGATCTTTCATGGGGTCCTCCTATGGATGAAGGTGGCGATCTAACAGGCAGCTGGAATCTTTATTATGATTGGTACTGCAGTGGATATCCAGGTGGACCAGCACCAGCAGATTTTTATGAAGATGGTACTGGCATGGTAGACGGAATCCCAGCTGTGTGGAACACATGTGATGATATGGACTTCGGTGATGGTTTATGTCCTGGTGTAGAGAATTTTGAGTGTGATGCGTATTTCCAATTTGAAGGCTACACAACATACTATTATTTTTCATTCGAAGATGATAGTTATGGTGAAGGTTGGCAAGATGATGAATCATATAATGGCCAGAATGTAGATGGACAATGCTCTATCCAGAGAGTTGCACAAAGAGAGCGTGGAGCTCAGATAGCTGGTGTATTAGATGGGGTAAACCCAGTTTCTCCATTTTCTAACCCTGAGATTGTTGAAGATTTGACTGGTACTAGTCAGCGTGACTTAGTTTCATTTGAAATTCATCGTGATGGTTCACTGCTTACTACTGTTGGGGCAGATGTATTTAGCTATAGAGATGAGAGTGTAATCAATATGAATGAGTATTGCTATACGCTTCGTTCTGTATATGATGAAGGAAATTCAGAATTTTCTGAAGAAGCTTGTGAAACTCCAAATCCAGGACCGCCTGCATCGAACCTTACCGCAACTGATCTGCAAGGTACCATTGGCCTTGATTGGACAGCTGCACCAAGCGATTTATTGATTGACTATAGCATCTATAAGGATGGAGCTTACTTTACTAGCACAAGTGAAATTACTTATGTAGATAACTCAGATATCATTCCAGGTGTGTATCACTGCTATGATGTTAGAGCAAACTATGTATCGGGTGAAACATTCCCTACAAACGAGGCATGCGCTGCATATGTGTTAGATCCTCCGGTAGGCGTTTCTGCTGAAGGTGATAATGATAGTCAAAATATTGTAGTTACATGGAATCAGCCTGGATCATTTTTATTATATACTGCCACTTGTGATGGTGGGTCTTGGCAGAGTGAGGTTACATGGGAGCTTGAGTATGATTCAGAAATAGTATTAACAGGTGGTGCACCATTTAGTCAAGAAGAAGTACCATTATTCCCTGGAGATTATAGTCTTACAATGATTGATTCATATGGTGATGGTTGGAACGGTAATATCTTCAGTTTATATGATCAAGATGGAGCCCTTGCAGCTTCATGTACCCTAGATACGGGTACTGGTCCAGAGGTATGTCAATTTAGTCTTGGACTGCTTGCATCTGATGATGATATTCATCCGACAATAGCAATTGATAATGCTCCTTTAAATAAACAGGAACTTATTAATTTAAATAAAGAAGATTACTTAGATAATATTACACAAAGTCAAAATGCTTTAAGGGAAGTCAATATATTTTCAAGAGACTTGTTAGGGTATAATTTATATAAAGATGGGGCGCTTTACGCTGAGCTTGCTAGTAATGTATTTATCTATATCGATGAAGATACTGAGCATGATATTGAGTATTGCTATGATGTCCGCTCTGTTTATGATGAAGGACAATCTATTGCATCCAATCTTGCTTGCGCGCAGTGGATTTTGATGCCAGCAACTGATTTAGATGCAATAGGAACTAATGGTCAAGTTGAACTTCTCTGGAACGCAGCTCAATCTGCAGATGTGCAGGGATATAATGTATATAGAGATGGAACTCTATTGAATAGTACCACCGATGTTTTTTATAATGATAATTCAGCAGTTCATGGTACAGAGTATTGCTATACAGTTAAGGCATACTATGAACTAGGAGAGTCGGCTGGGACAGATGAAGAATGCGCAATGTGGGAAATATTAGCTCCAGATGAACTTTCAGCGGTCGGTCTAGATGGCTATGTTCATTTAGATTGGACCTCTCCACCAGATGGCGGTGAACCAGGGGTAGGCGACGAGTGTGAGTCTGTTGATTACTATGGCAACTATATCGTTGGGTATGTTGATTGTATCGGACAATGCATTCCTGAAGCGACAGTAAACTCTTGGCTTGGAGATGGACTTTGTGATGATGGGACATGGGGCGTATACCTTAACTGTGATGAGTGGAACTGGGATGATGGAGATTGTCCTGAGTATGGATATAATTCTGATGAATATGAATATCGCTCTGAATATCAACTTGGTGGAATCAGGCCCTTTGTTGATTATAGCTCTAATTTAACCAATAGGGATCTAATTGGATTTAGAATCTATAGGGATGGAGATTTTTTAGTTGAGGTTGATGCAGGTGTATATGACTATGATGACTATGATGTTATGAACTTAAATGAATACTGTTATACAGTCACCTCATTATATGATGAAGGGGAGTCTGTGGTACCGACAGATGAAGCCTGTGCGACCCCAGAGCCTGGTGTTGCACCTTTTGATTTATATGCTTACCCAGAAACTGATATCATTATTCTAGAGTGGCAAGCCGCAAGTAATAATGGTGGTGGAAATGTTATAGATTACAATATTTATAGAGATGGAAGCTTACTGTCAACAGCAACAGAAGCAAGCTTTAGTGATGATTCTGCTGAGCATGATGTAGAATACTGCTATACTGTAACAGCTAATTTTCCATCAGGAGAGTCGCTTCCAACGAATGAAAGCTGCTCTATGTGGGTGCTAGCTGCTCCACTTAGCATCTCTGCCACAGGTGGCAATGGGTTTATTGAGCTTGAATGGACAGAGCCAGGTGTTAGTACATGTGCAGATGAAGTTATCTCATCACTTCCATTTAATGCAATGGGGTCCAATGTAGGAATGGGAAATGAGTGGACGGTTCAAGGGTCTGAAGGTGCTGATTACGCATATTTAATGGTGGTGACTAGTCCAATAGTTATTGATGTGACCCTATGTAGCGCTAGTACAACATATGATACAAAACTAGAGATATTTACGGCTGACCAGGATTGTAATGAAACTACAACTGGATACTATATTGATGATTTTACCTGTGAGTGGAGTTCACTTCAGTCAACTCTTCAAGGCGTATCACTTCAACCTGGGCAGTATTATATTGTTGTAGATGGGTACGGTGGTGGCGAAGGAGACTACGAAATTAATGTTACACAGTCTGGTTTAACTACTCAGGATCCTTCTGATATTGAATTTTCAGCAAGCTATGAGTCTAGCAAGTCTGGAGAAGAAATTCAGCTTGATGATTGGATTATTTCAGATGGGTCTAATGCAGTTACAAGAGATTTACTTGGATTTGAAATATACAGAGATGGAAGTCTGATAGAGACAGTAGCTCCTAATATATTTTCTTATATTGACCTAGGACTCGAGAATGGAACACAATATTGCTATTATATTGTTGCCAGCTATGATGAGGGAGATTCTCAGCCAACACCTGAGGTTTGCGCTGCTCCAGATGCGGGACCAATGTGTCCACCTGAAAATCTTACAACTAATGTTGAGGATGGCGATGAATTTGTTAGCCTCCAATGGGATGCTCCGACTGCTGGTTGCGAAGATGGAAATATGGATGATGGGGGTGGAGAAGATGGCTGTGTATATGATTGGACCAACTATGGTGCAGCTGATTGTGATGCGGCATGGGATCAGTTTGGTATTGACTGCGCAACACTAGAATCTACATATGGATGGGATTGTTTGGGCTGTGAATGTCCAGGTGATGGATTTATGTCCGGTCATAATGATTTCTCAGAATATATTGAAACATATGAAGATAATAGCAATGATAACTCAACATTAAGATTAAGTGGATATAGCGTCTATAGAGATAATATCTTAATTGGACAGGTTGGAGTTGATCAAACTTCTCACAATGATTTTGAGATTGAATTTGGAACAGATTATTGTTACAAAATTAAGGCTATCTATGATGAAGGAGAGTCTAACCCTACAAATGAAAGCTGTGAGACTGTAATAGATCCAGGTACATTCTCAACATTAGAGGTTCCATCTATGACTGCGCAGGGTGGAGATAATTTTGTCATACCAATATCACTTAGTAATCAATTGGTTGTAGCAGGCTTTCAATTCACTCTCACTGATACCCCTAACCTAATTACAGGGATATCTGCTGCTCCAACTGAAAGGACTGAAGGATTTACCATGTCAGTGAATGAATTTAATGGAGAGTTAATTGTAGTTGCATTTAGTTTGACAGGAGCAACAATCGATATAGGTGAAGGGCCTGTTGTTGAGATTGAGTATTCATCTAGCGCTGTTGAGACTGATCAAGAAGTTGTGATATCATCTTATGATGTAATCTTAGGTGATCCTGATGGGGATGAGCTTCCCTCTTTTAGTGTAGATGGAACAATAACACTAACAGCAGAGCCACCAGTATATGGCTGCACTGATTTAAGTGCAGACAATTATAACCCTGAGGCAAATATTGATGATGGTTCATGTATGTATACTCAGTATCTTGATATTACAATGCAATCTTATTCAATGAATCTCATATCGGTAAATGTGGAATCAGATGACATGTTAGATGCAAATATTTTTGGAGATATTAGCCCAATACTAATTAGCAATGATAGTGGAGGTAGTTACGCTCCTGAATATGGAATATCTTTTGGAGATTTAAGCCTTGAAGATGGCTATAAAGTTTTCCTAAGTGGTGGAGCTTCTCAAACACTATCAGTTTCTGGTTACACTAATCCAATGATGTCTATTGACTTAGAGCCATTTCAATTAAACCTAATTTCATATTTACCTGAGGAATGTATGGATACAGATATAGCATTTTCTGAAATTTCAGATCAAATGCTACTCATTGGAGATGACCAGGGTGGGTATTATATCCCATCATTTGGAATAATGACAATGATGGAAGTCTGTCCAGGGGAAGGTTATTCACTATTCCTTTCATCGTCAGAAAATATTGACTTCACCTATCCTATGGTAGATGGTCAGGCAAGATCATCAATGTATGGATACTGGGAAGAGCTTAGAGAAAACTCACTAACGGAGGCCTATACTGATTTAGTGGTTCCAACAGGAATATCATATCCAATCATTATTACAGATATCGGTGGTGATGTATCGGTTGGAGATGAGCTTGTTGCATACGCAGATGGACAGATTGTGGGTGCAACCCGA
>MDSW01196696.1_pt1 | contig 12297 bp, 13 predicted proteins | sample 811171 | NCBI WGS metagenome assembly MDSW01 (sample SAMN05326641, study PRJNA326480) | marine metagenome | isolation source: seawater | place: Atlantic Ocean: North West | collected 2012
GATTGAACCTGACTCTCTTAAGTCTGATAATTGAGGTTTTTTATCATCTCTTTGTTCTACAGCCCTTGATAATTGAGAAAGAGCTAAAACTGGAACAGCTAATTCTTTAGCTAAAGCTTTTAATCCTTGAGTGATTTCAGATATTTCCTGAACCCTGCCATTATTGGAATTAGAGGCTCTCATCAATTGAATATAATCAATAACAACCATGTCGAGACCATACAATCGTTTGATTCTTCTTGCTCTATTGCTCAGTGCAGCTATTGTTATTGCTGGTGTTTCATCAATATATAAAGGGAGCTCAGATATATCTTTCGAAGTTTCTATGAATTTATCAAATTGTTCCTCAGAAATTTTACCTCTTCTTATATCATTTGATTTAATTCTTGATTGTTCTGCTAAGATTCTAGTTGAAAGTTGTTCTGATGACATTTCTAATGAAAAAAAAGCAATAGAACTTTTATCCCCAGTTTCTTGAATTTTTCTAGCTGCATTAAATGCAATATTAGTTGCTAAAGCAGTTTTGCCCATAGAAGGTCTTCCTGCAATGATTACAAGATCTGACTTATGTAGTCCACCTAGCCTGTCATCTAAATCTTTTAATCCTGTTGGAACCCCAACTATGCCTTCCTCATTTTTATAGGCATTTGATGCCATTTCAATAGTTTGTCTCATCGCCTCATCAAATTTTATCAATGATGAGCTAAAGGAACCTTTCTCTGCAAGATCAAATAATAATTTTTCATAGTTTTCAATAATCGCTTTACCGTCTGTTTCTAAATCATTTAATTTTGCTTGATCAATTACTTCGCCAGAAATTTTTATTAGTTCTCTTTTTACAAATAAGTCAAAAATTAATTTGGAATATTCTATTGCTTGTCTTGAAGACGTTGAGAATTTGGTAATTTTAACTAAATATTCTGGAATATTCAATTCATCTTTTTCTTTTTCAAAATAGTTTTTTAATGTTATTGGATTAGCTAGAAGGCCTCCATAAATTAATTTTTCTAATGCCTCAAAAATTTTTTTGTGTATTGGGTCATAAAAATTTTTGCTGGATATGACTAAACTTACTTCATCAAATATTTCATTATTTAATAATACCGACCCTATAACTGATTGTTCTGCTTCAATATTGTTAGGCAATTCTTCAGATTTGCTCTTTATCAAATTTAATGATTGTGACATAATTAAGATTATTAATTTTAACTCTAAATAACAAAACAAATTTAAAGTTGGGGAAAAAAATGTATAATTTTATTTTTCTTCTTGGGCTACAACTTTAACTTTTATTTGAGTTTGTATTTCTGAATGAAGATTTAGAATTACATCAAATGAACCTAGAGATTTTATTTCTTTTAATGGTTGAATCAATGATGGATTAATTTGAATTTTTTCAATTTCTCCTAAAATTTTAGAAATCTCTGATGGTTTTACGGATCCGTATAGTTCTTTATTTTCTGTTGATAATTTTTTTATTGTATATTCTTTATTTTTCAGTTTTTCATCTGTAATTTTAGCTTCATTTTTTTTATCTAAGTCTTTTTTATTTAAATCAGATTTAATTTTTTCAACTTCTTTAATATTTTCTTTTGATGCAAATAGTGCTTTTTTATGTGCTAATAAGTAGTTTCTTGCAAAACCTCTTTTAACATCAATTATCTCACCTATTGATCCCACTTTTCTAACATTTTCTAATAATATTACTTTCATTTTATATTAATGCTAGATTTCTAGCTCTTTTAATTGATAAAGATAAGTCCCTTTGTTTTTTTTGACTTACTGAAGTAATTCTTGATGGTAAAATTTTACCATTTTCAGAAACATATCTTTTTAAAAGTTTTATATTTTTGTAGTCGATTATCGGAGCTCCTTTACCTGAAAGGGGACATTTTTTTTTAAACTTATATTTTTGGTTTTGAAATACACTTAGTTTAGAAAAGTTATTCTGTGTATTTTTTTTCTTTATATTTCTTTTTTTCATAAAATTATTTATTTATGCTTTCATCTTTCTTGGCAAAATAATCAGTATCAAGATCAAATTTTTTTACTTTTACAGTTAAATATCTTAATAAGTTTTTGTCAATTTTTTCTATTTTTTCTAATTCCTCTATAGTTTTGCCATTGCCTTCAATTTTAAAGTGTAAATAATTGCCTTTTTTATTTTTTTTAATTAAATATGAAAGATTCATTAATCCCCAGCTTTCAAATTTTACAATATTACCATCGTTCCCCTCAATTATTTTAGTATATTTTTCTTGAAGCTGTTTTATCTGACTCGGAGAGGTATCTTGTCTTGCTATTAGAGTGTGTTCATAAAAGTTCATAAAGTTTTTCCTAGAAAAATTGAGGATATACTATTATAAATTTTTAAATACAATACTAAAAAACACTAAATTTTTTGACGTTTTTATGTTCTCAGTAATATTTCCAGGCCAAGGCTCACAAATAGTAGGTATGGGTAAAGAATTTTATAAAAATTTTAATTACGTAAAGGAATATTTCTCCATTGCAGACGAACTCCTAAATAAAAAAATAAGTAAAATTATATTAGAAGGACCAAAAGAAAATTTAGATCAAACTGAAAATACACAAGCTGCAATTTTTTTAGTGAGTTACTCAATATTTAAAGTAATTGAGAAAGAGACTAATTTTAATTTAAAAAATGCAAAGTATTTTGCTGGACATTCTTTAGGTGAATTTTCTGCACTTTGTTGTGCTGATACAATTAATTTTAAGCAAACTATTAATCTTTTAAATCATAGAGGTAAAGCTATGCAAGAAGCTGTTCCAAAAGGTGAAGGTGGCATGTATGCAGTCTTAGGTACAGACATTAGTAAAATAAATAAAATTATTAATGATATTAGCAATGAACTTGAGTGCTATATCGCCAATGATAACTCTAATGGTCAAGTAGTAGTGAGTGGTAAAATTAGGTCACTCATAGTATTTGGAGAAGAATTAAAAAAACAAAATATTAAGTTTATCCAAATTCCCGTTAGCGCCCCATTTCATAGCCCATTGATGAAAAATGCCACTGAGAAAATGAGAAAAATTATTCTTGATACAGATTTTAATGATCCTGTGGTAAGTATAATTTCAAATGTTACTGCCTCTCCGCAAAATAATTCTGAAGACATTAGACATCTTTTAATAAAACAAATTGAAAACCCTGTAAGATGGAGGGAAACGATTAATATAATGATTAAAAATGAAGTCACTAATTTTGTTGAAATTGGTCCTGGAAAAGTTCTATCTGGATTGATAAAAAGAATAGATAGAAATGTTAGATTAAAACAGGTAAATAATCTTTCTGACTTAAAAAATATTTTAAATGATTGAATTAAAAAATTTAAACATAATTTTGACTGGTGCAACAGGTGGATTAGGTGGAGCAATACTCGATAAATTATATGTCAGCAATGCAAATATTATTGCAACCGGTACTAATGAAGAAAAATTAAGCAAAATAAAAGAGAAATATAAAAATATCTTAATAAAAAAATTTGATATAAGTGACCATCCTTCAGTTGAAAAGTTTATAAATGATTGTGGTAATCATTTTCAAAATAAAATTGATGTTTTAATTAATAATGCAGGAATTACTCGTGATAATCTTACAATTAGAATGAAAGAGGATGAATGGCTAAAAGTAATTAATTTAAATTTAACCTCTACTTTTTTGCTTTCAAAAAATGTTATTAAAAAAATGCTTAAACAAAAAAATGGCAAAATAATAAATATAACATCTGTTGTTGGTCATACTGGTAATATAGGACAAGCAAACTATGCTGCTTCTAAAGCTGGAATAGTCGGAATGTCTAAAAGTATGGCTTTAGAGTATGGAAAAAAAAATATCAAAATTAATTGTATTTCCCCGGGCTTTATTAAATCTGAAATGACAGATAAAATTAGTGAAACTTTCAAACAGCAATTAGAAGAGAAAATTGCACTAGATAGATTTGGTGATCCCGAAGATGTAGCGAATGTTGCTCTTTTTCTGTCATCAAGCTTATCAGACTACATTACAGGTGAAACTATTCATGTGAATGGAGGCATGTATTTTAGTTGACAAAATAATATAAATACTTATTAACGATTTTAATAGATAAGGAAAAAATGTCAGAAGATATTTCAAATAAAGTAAAAAAAATAGTTGCTGATCACTTAGGCATAGACGAAGCTAAAGTAACCGAAGAGTCTAGCTTCATCGATGATCTGGGTGCAGATAGCTTAGATACGGTAGAATTAGTGATGGCTTTTGAAGAAGAATTTGGCTCCGAAATTTCAGATAGTGATGCAGAAAAAATTCTCACTGTTGGCGACGCTGTTAAATTTATTGAAAATAAAGCAAACTAAATTTTATAATTAATGTCCAGCTTTCTTAAAGGTGGAATGATCATACTCTCTTCACCTTCTGGTGCTGGGAAAACTACACTTGTAAAGAAAATTTCAAAAAATAAAAACTTTCAAGTTTCTATCTCACATACTACAAGATTGCCTAGATTAAACGAAAAAAATGGTAAAGATTATTTTTTTATATCAAAAAATAATTTTAAAAAACTTATCAAAAATGGAGAATTTTTAGAGCATGCAAAAGTTTTTGATAATTACTATGGTTCATCAAAAAAGTTAGTTACAGATACAATTCAGAAAGGTAAAAATATTGTATTTGATATCGATTGGCAGGGTACTAGGCAAATAAGAAATAAAAAGCTAAAATATAAAATAATAACAATTTTTATACTACCCCCGTCAAAAAATGAATTATTGAATAGGCTAATTAAAAGAGAAAAAAAAAATATGAAAACTGTTAAAAAAAGAATGAAAGGTTTCAAAAAAGACTTATCGAAATGGAGAGAATATGACTACGTTGTGATTAATGATGACTTAAAAAAATGTTATAATAAAATAATGACTGCAATAAAAAGTAAAAATAAAATACAATATAACCGCAATCTAATAAATAATCACATAAAGAAATTACTAATTTAAATTTTCGTATAGTTTACAAATTTCAAAGTATTTATCTTTCTCAATATTCTGAGGTCTTAAATTCAAATCAATTTTAAGTTGGGTTGCGATTTCTTCAAAATTATCAAAAACTTGTTTCATTGGTTTTTTAATCATTTTGCGTCTATGATTAAAAAAAATATTTGTTATATGTTCTAAATTTCTTGCTTTATTAATATTCTCAATTTTAAATTTTGGTGTTAAAACTATCAAAGTGCTCCAAACTTTTGGTATAGGGTGAAAAGAATTTGGATCAATATCAATTATCTTTGATCTATTCAGTTTCCAAGATGTAATTACTGACAATCTACCATATTCTTTAGTATTTTCTTCAGCTAAAATTCTATTTGCAACTTCTTTTTGAAAAATAAAAATAAATTTTTCAAATTTATCTTTTAAGTTTTGAATTTGAATAAAAGATGTTAAAATTTTTGTCGAGATATTATATGGCAAGTTTCCAAATACTTTAATTGGTTTATCGAAATTAAATTTATCATAACATTCAAGTATATCTTTATTTATTATTTCAAATTTTTTTTTAAATTTATCTTTAAGCATCATTGAAAGATTTTTATCTTTTTCTATAACTATTAAATGTTTTGGTTTTTTTTCTAAAATTTTTTTTGTAAGATTGCCAGTACCTGGACCAATTTCTAATACAATATCGTTATTTGATATCTTCCCACTTTCTACAATTTTATCTAAAACAATTTCATTATTTAAAAAATTTTGACCTAGACTTTTTTTTGGCATTTAAATATTAAATTCTTTTAATAAATTCCATGGCATAAAAAAAAGATGTTGGGTCAGAAATGTTCTTTCCTAGCATTTCTGAATTAGGCCCATGATCTGGAGATATACGAATAAAAGGCAAACCCACAGTAATATTTATTGCATTAAAATTAAATAATGTTTTAACAGGAGTTAATACTTGATCATGATACATTCCAATAACTAAATTATACTTTTTAATATTTTTATTTAAGAAAAATGTATCAGCAGAAAATGGTCCATCAACTTTAATTCCTTTTTTATTAAGATATTTAATTGATGGTTTGATTATTTTATCTTCCTCACTAAATTTATCTATTGTTTCACAATGGGGATTAAGCCCCAGAATTGCAATTTTAGATTTAGTTTTTAAAATATTTTTATAAAAATAATATAGATTAATTACATTTCTACAAATTTTATCTTTCTTAATTTTGCTATGTACATTTTTAATAGGAATATGCGTTGTTATCGGTGATACAGCCAATTCTTTATTATATATTAACATTATCTCGTGAACAGAATTAGTTTTATTTGAAAGATACTCAGTAATACCTGAAAATTTTTTTTTTAAAAATGTTTTTTTTGATATAGGTCCATTTATCAATACAAACTTATCTTTAATACTTTTTGATAATGAAATAAATTTTTCAAAACAACTCTTAACATATAAGTTCGACTTATTTGTAATATTAGCAAAAGTTTTTGTATGCTTAAATTCTATATTTATTATATTAATTTTGTTTTTTTTTGCCTGTTCATAGTTTTGTATTTCATTAAATAGTATTTTAAAATTTAATTTCCTTAATTGTTTTTCTAGTAAAAATTTATTACCAATAATAATAATTTTCTTTTTAAACTTTTTATTTTTTTTAAAGTATTTGCCTATTATTTCAGAGAATGTACTATAAGGCTCACCCATTACTATTATAATATACTTAATATTCATTTATCGATGTGTTTTGTTTTAATTTTTTATAAAATAGCAATGAAAATTGACTCAATTGTCTGTTTTTTTCAAAATTTATCAATTCTCTCAATTCTTTATTTAAAGATCCAAATTGTTTTATTTCTCTTTTATTGTTTATTTTTAAAATTAAATATCCATTAGGATATTTAATAGGTTTAGATATCTCATTAATACTCAGTTTTTCTAGAGTACTTCTTAATTTCTTTGACAACAAAGTGTCTTTTATCCAGCCAATTTCCCCACCATTATAAGAGCTTTTGGATATACTAAATTTAGCAGCCGCAGTTTTGAAATCATTATTTTTAATATATTTTAAAATTTCTTCATACTTTATTTCGAAACTTTCTAATTTATCTATTTCAAATAACATTTCAGATAAATCATACTCATATTTTCTGTTTTCAGCAAATTTTGACTTTAAATCTTCTCGCAATTTATCCTCATCAACTTTTACTAAAGAAGAATATTTTTGAAAAATAAGTTCATTCCACATTGCTTCATATTTAATTTTATTTATGACTTTATTATAATTAACATTATTTTTTTTTGATAACTCAGCAAACTCTTGCTCAGTGTTTACATTTTTAAATTTAAAAAGATTCTTTTTGATCTCGTTTATAAATTTTAAGTTTTGATCATTTTTGAATATTTTTTTCAGTTCCTTTTTTTTTATTATCTCTTGAATAATTGAATTTTCTGAAATTTTAGTAATTTCTTTATCAGACAGTTTTTTTAAATTTGGTCTAATAAATAGTAGATAATTTTTTTCATCAATTATATCTATATTAGTTATTATTTCATCATCTACCTTATATTTTATCAAAATTTTAGAGTTCGCTGAAAAATTTAATGTTATAAAAAATAAAAAAAATATTAAGTAATTTAACTTTTTCATAAGAATTATTGTCTTATCAAAGTTCCAACATTAGGCACTCCTAATTCAGTAAATGGTATTATTTTAATCAGAAAAGACAATGTTTTGTTAGGTTTTAAATTTCCATCACTAAAAAAAGATTTATTATAATTAAAATTAATAGATATACAGTCTGTATAATATGTATACATAACATCATAATACTGAGTAAAGTCATTGGCTAAATCTTTTGTCATCTCAAAACTAATTTTATTTTCTTTGTTAAAATTAAAACTTGTATTATTTTTTAGATTTTCTTGACTTCCAAAGTCATTATCTTCTGTATAGTATGAAAAATTAGTTAAAAAATTATTTACTTCATATTCTAAGGCAAATTGCTCTAAATTTGAATATTCTAAATCTCTATCATACGAAAAAAAATATTCAGCATTTAAATTATCATTAAAGTTGTACCTCAAACTTCCAAAAATATCAGATCGTGTTTTATTTAATTTTGACTTTATTGGTAATTTATTATTTTCTTTTAATCTCAAAACATTTGCAACTTTGAAATCTATAATTTTGAATCCATCGTTATTATCTCTTTTGAATTCTAAGCCCAAACTTAATGATTCACCACCCTCTACTTGATCTGAGCTTCCAATTCTATCTAAACTAAAAACGTTATTATAACTAAGTAATATATCTTTAGAGGATATGTCTCTATTTTTATTTGGACTATATCGAAAAGACGCAATTGGTTTTAGAAAATGCGTGAAGTCTTTCATTTTTTTTTGTAAAGGCAAAGAGGTATCAATTTTAAAAGTTCCAAACAAATCATAGTTTGAATCTTCTTTTAAGTCAGATGAATTGTTTGTATAGCTGTTAGCATTTTTTAAAAGCAAATTATAATTTGAGACCAATCCATTTGAATTTAATAGCCTATTTGACGAAAATAGAAAATTATTAGTTAAATTAGTTTCATATACATTTGTATTGTAATGAGTGTTATATCCTGATGAACTAAAATTAAAATTACCATTATAGTCTTCGGGTATTTCTATATTTTTTGAATAACTAAATTCAGGCAATACATATTGATATCTATCACTTTGTGTTCTAGATAAATCCTCAAATATTTTAAATGATGTATTCAAACTGGCTTCTTTTAAGTCCCAATTTAAATCAAGATTTGAGAGTAATATATTATCATTACTTATCAATTCTGAGGTTTCTATTAATTTATGATTTTTTAAATAGTTATCTCCTCTAACATCTTGCAAATTTAATTCAAAATTTAAATTATTATTTATTTTTCCTAACTGATTATAAAAAAAATGACTTTTAGTTCCTGCTTCTCCAACTAAGAAACTAAAGTCATTCAAAATTTTCGAGTTTTTTAAAACTTGCCTATATTCATTTTGTAAGAGAAAACTTTCGTCAGCATAATACCTTGGGTTAAAAGTAATATCTCTATCTTTTCCTAAAACTTTATAGTATGGAAGATTTATTGCTGTCCCCAAACTTTCTGATACAGAATAAGAAGGTGTCAAAAAGCCAGATTTTCTTTTTACAGTAGGGTCTGGATGATTAAAATAAGGTACATAAAATAATTTTATGTCAAAAAGCTTTAGCCATGCATTTTTATATTCAAATAATTTTCTTTCTTTATCATGATTAAATTCATCACTATTTAATTCCCATCCTCTACATTTTTTTTTATCAATATTACACGTACTAAAAACTGCCTTGTAAACCCTTAATTCTTTGTCATTTGAAATTGCACTTCTACCTTTTAATAAAGGGTCATTTTCATCATTTCCAAAATAAGAATCTTCAAATTCAACCTTAACTTCTTTTCCAGCAATTTCATTACTTTTTAAATTTATTGCTAGGTTTTCAAAAATATATTTGTTGTTACTATTATCTATAATAATAGATTTTTTTGATTTTATTATTTCATTTACAATATCAAATTCGTAGCTTTCTTTTAATTTATATAAGTTATTTTCGCTATCATTTATTATTGTATCATCATTACCATAAATTAGTTCTTGAATTCTGTCGTAGAATATATGCTCTGATTCTATTTGATATTTATTATCTAAGAAAATTTTTGTAAATCCATCACTATACAATAAGTCTTTCTCTTTCTCATAAATAATTTTTTCACTTTTTATAGCTATGTCTTTATTCAAATCTTTATAAATTACATTTCCCTCTAAAGTTAAAATATTTTTTAGTTTTAAATATGTGGCTTTATTCGATATTATCTCAATATTTTTTGCAGGAATGGAAGTTTTTGAATTATAAGATATTATCAAGTTACCATTTTCTTTTAATTCTATTTGAGAAGAATCAAACTTTACCTCATCAGAAATTGCTGAAAATGCAATTAAATAAAATAAAATGATATTAGTTACTAAATATTTAATTTTCATTTACTTTCAACATGCCAATATTACAAATTAAAAAGAGTATAAGAAGTGGAGCCCAAACAGACAAATTTATTGGTAATGAACCATTATTACCTAATACACCAGAAAAGTAATTTAAGTAATAAACTACAACAGAAATAAAAATTCCGAATAAAATTACAAAAAATCTAGATTTAAAGTTTTTTATCCTATTAATTATAACGAAACCTAAAATTGTCATCAAAATGTAAAAAATTGGCATACTGTAAATTTTGTTTAAATGTAACTTAACATCTGTATTTGAATAGCCGATTTTAACATAATTATTTGATAGTTCATGCAATTCATAAATATTCAGTGAATTTAAGTTAGAAAATAAATTAGAAATAATTTCTCCATTAAATGACGAATTATATACATAGCTCTTAAAATTACTTTTTTTTCCGTTTCTATCAACTAGTATAACATTATCTAATTTCCAATTTTTTGATAATATGTTTGCTTCCTTGGCTATTATAGTACTTTTATTATCATAATAATTATCCATTTCAGTTATTGTTATTGATTTTAATATATCTTTATAAAATTTTTCAGCATGAATAATATAAATACTGCCATCTAACTCTTCTTTAATCCATAATCCATCATCTTTAACAATTGCTAAATACTCATTAGTATTTGAAAAGTTATTTTTTGTATCTAAATATTTACTTTTCAAACTAGACGAGAATGAATAGAAGAATAGTAGTAAAAAAAGTCCAATAAAAAATGATAAAATAATGAGCAAATATACAATTTTAGTATTACTAACTCCGTTTGATTTTAAAATTTTAAATTCATTTTTATCATTTAAATCTAAATAAACTAATTTCACAGTTATTAAAAAAATAAAAGGAAACATCTCAAAAATTAATGATGGTGCATTTAGAATAGATAGATAAATAGAAAAATAAAACTCAGCATTATATTTTTCAGCAAATCTAATTTCCTCAAAAAAATTAATAATTATAACCAAACAAAAAAATATAATACTAGAGATAATAAATTTTTTTAAAAATAAAGAAAACAAATAAATTTGATATTTTTTTAATATCATAGATGTGCCATATTAAATTTTGATTTTAAGAATAAGATTAAGTAAAAAATAAATACAAATAATACAGGCAAAAAAAGAAATAAAATTTCAATTAATGTAGAAAAATAAATAAATTTATAACTTAAATTAGAAAACAATATAATTGTAAAACCTGTACTAAACAAAATAATTTTTAAATAATTCTCAAAAAAATTTACTTTAGGTTTTAAAACCACAAGAGAACTTATTAATGAGAGAATAATAATATATATTGGGTTTATGGCTCTTTTAAATACTTCTTCATAAATTTCTTTTATTAAAAACGAACTACCTTTCCCACATCGTTTTTCTTCATCTTTTCTTTTATTAAAAAATTTTTCTAAACATTCAACTAAGAAAGAACTTTTAATTTCATTTAATTTATCTGTTTTTCTAATATTAGAATCTAATTTCGAAAGCTGATATATTGTTTCCTTAAAATTTAAATTGATACTTCCAGTCTTATCAACATTTGTTATTTTACCATCAAACAACTTAAAGCTAAATTTATTTTGATCATTCACTAATTTACCTTTTTTTGCGGTTATTATTTTACTTTCGTTATTCTTCAATTTTTCTTTTATATATATGCCTTTAAGCATTCCATTTTTTTCATTTTCCTCGACAAAGATTGTTAATTCTTTAGTTATATTTGTAAATCTTTTATCTTGAATTAATTTTGGAAATATATTTTTTGAAGAATTTTTTAAATATTCTTGTTTAAGGTTCTGTGTGTATGGCACTAAATACAAATTTAATATTAGCTGAATGATTACAAACAAAATTGATATTTTGCCTATAAAATTTATAAATGAAATTTTTTTTATTCCATTTGTCCAAAAAACTAAAATTTCGTTATTTTCAATATATCTAGTTAAAATAACAAACAATGTTAGAAAATATGTAAAAATCAAGAGTTTACTGAAAATTTTTGGTAGATTAAGCGCTGTATAAAAAAAATACACTTTTAGTCCATGGCCTTGTTCTGAAACAATGTCTAAAAGATTTACTCCTTGTATGACCCATACAATTGATGTGATAGATAATGATGACAGTAAAAAAAAGCCAAAAATATCATAAGATAATTTACGAAATATTAATTTATTCATTGAAATTATAAATTTAATAAATATACAACATTATCTATTAAATATTTCAA
>MDSW01001566.1_pt1 | contig 12296 bp, 14 predicted proteins | sample 811171 | NCBI WGS metagenome assembly MDSW01 (sample SAMN05326641, study PRJNA326480) | marine metagenome | isolation source: seawater | place: Atlantic Ocean: North West | collected 2012
AAAATCATCAAGATAAATTAGTTATTTTAGATGAAATTAACGCGTACGTTGAAGAATTAGAAAAAAAGTATTCAAAAGTTTAGTTGACTTTAAAAAAAAAATAATTAATTAGAATATATGCCTACAAAACCAGTTACAGATAATTCTTTTGAAAGCGATGTCATAAAATCAGACAAACCAATAGTAGTTGATTTTTGGGCAGAGTGGTGCGGACCTTGTAAACAAATAGGTCCTGCTTTAGAAGAAATTTCAGATGAAATGAAAGACAAAGTAACTATTGCAAAACATAATATTGATCAAGAACCCAACACACCAACAAAGTATGGTATTAGAGGAATCCCTACAATGTTATTATTTAAAGACGGAGAGCTTAAAGCGACTAAAGTGGGAGCAACAACAAAAAGCAATATTCTGGATTGGATAAAAGAAAATATTTAATTTCTATTTAAAACATTTCCACATTGATAAAGGGAACCAAATATACATATAGTTTTTCTTTCTTTATTCGAAATTTTTTTGAGAACGGTATTAAAATTACTTATAGGAAATGCGCTTATTTTATTTTTTCTAGCGATTTCCGCTAAAGTTTTTGGTGACATTGAATTTTTTTCTCCATGAATTGGCACTGTGTAAATTTTTTCAAATATTCCTTGAAACTGTTTGATAAAACTAGACGGATCTTTATTCTTCATCATTGACCAAATTCCAAATTTGGGTGTTTTTATTGTTTTTAAATAATCTGATAAGTTTTTTCCGCTCACTGTGGAGTGGCATCCGTCAATTAAAAGCTTTTCTTTAGGATAAAGTTTTTTTACTAATTTTCCGGACGAAATATATTGAATTCTTCCTTCAAATTTTAATTTGGGTAAGGCTTTTGATATCACCTTTTTACTGATTCCTAGGTCTAATGCAATTTTTATCGCCATTGCAATATTATTAAACAGTCCTTTAGACTTAACATTTTTAGTTTTGATTGGGATAAAATTATTATTATCTTTAAAAAAAAAGTTTTTCTTTTTTTCAATTAAATTCCAATTATTTGAATATATTTTTTTGCTCAAATTTTTTTTTAAAAAAGATTTAATTTTTTTTTCATTAGCTGGGTTTTGTTTTCCCACATATATATTAGTAAAATTACTTAAAAATCCGACTTTTTGAAAAATTATCTCATTAATAGTTTTTTTTTTAACGAAATTTAAATGTTGTTTATTTATGTTCACAACAACCTGAATTAAAGGCCAATCAAAAACATTTGTAGAGTCTTTTGCAAATAGAGCTCCAGCTTCAACAAGATTATAATCGTTATTATTCTCAGATGCGTTAATAATATAAATTAATGTAAGAACTTCAAAAATTGTTAATTTAATTTTTAAATTCTCAATTTTTTTAATTGATTTTTTTATATCTTTATATGAAAGATAGTCAGAACCCATCCAAAATCTCTCTCTAATATCTTTTAAACTTGGAGAAATATATGCTGAAGTAGTTTGCTTATTTTCTTCAATAAAATATTTTAATGAATTTAAAACTGAATATTTTCCATCAGAGCCAATAACATTAATAACATTTTTGAGTTTTCTTTCTGGATTTCCAAGTCTATTTAGAGCTTGTTTAATTCTCTTAAGATCAAAGTTTACAGTTTTTTTAAATAATTTTTTTTTAGCTAGCAGATTGTAGAGACTGATCGATTGAGACGACATTTGTAGTCTCTTTTTTAGACTGAGTCTCAGATTTTTTCAACATAACACTTAGCAGTGTTCCTATAGTTGAATTAAGATATTTTCTCTCAATTACTAGGTCTAAAAAACCATGGTCTTTTACATATTCTGCGGTTTGAAATTCATCTGGTAAGGTTTCTCTTACTGTATCTTGTATAACTCTCTTCCCGGCGAAGCCGCACACACTGCCCTTTTCAGCCAAAATTATATCACCAAGCATGGCCCATGACGCAGTCACTCCCCCAGTAGTTGGATTTGTTATTACCACTATAAAGGGGATATTATTTTTTTTTAACTCATTTACCGCTAAACTAGTCCGTGTCATTTGCATTAAAGCTATAGAGGACTCCATCATTCTTTGTCCACCGCTGCAACTAAAAAAAATAAGCGGAGTTTTATTATTTATAGAATGTTGAACCGCAGTTATGAAAGCTTCACCCGAAGCAGCACCAAATGAGCCACCAATAAATCTGAAATCTTGAGCACCCACAGTCACGTCGATATTCTGAACTTTGCCTTTTGCAATTAAAATTGCATCGTCTTGACCTGTTTTCTTTCTAGCGTCTCTTAACCTATCTTTATATTTTTTATTATCTTCAAAATTTAAAGGATCATCAATAGGAAGCGGAGCATCAATTGTCTCAAAAATACCGTTATCAAAAAATAATTTAAATCTATCTTTACAAGATAATTTGTGGTGAACTCCACATTTGGGACAACAAAAGAAATTTTTTTCAAAGTCTTCTTTGTAAATTAAATTTTTACATTCACAAGAAATCCATAAACTTTCTTCAGTAGTAGAAGTTTTCTTTTTAAATAATGATTTAATCTTCGGTTTTATAAATTTTGTAATCCAATTCATAATAGTTTCTTTTTTAAATTATATACCACGTTATTCAATACTTTGGCAGTATTAAGGCGTTTTTTAATGGAATTAGTAATAGTTTTACATAATTGGCTACCAACAACCAATCCGTCAGCTTTTTTTAGAGAAGCAATAGTTTTACTTGTAATACCAAATCCAATTACAACGTTTTTAGTTTTATTGATTCTTTTGATCTTGTTATAACTATCAAGAATTTTTTTCGGGGAAACCTTAAGTTTACCACCTGTAGTAGATAACATTGATATATAATAAACCATATCATGAGAGCTTTTTATTATTTTTTTCATTCTGTCTTTTGGCGTGGTGGGAGATATTAATTGGACAAAATTTATAGATTTTCGTTTACATTTGGCAGCAAAATTTCTATTTTCTGGAAAAGGTAAGTCAACAATTATTAAACCGTCAACACCTGATGACTTACATTTATTAAGGAAATTATTTTCACCGTTTTGGTAAACTAAATTAAAATATCCCATCATTATAAGTGGTTTTTTGGGGTTAGATTTTTTAAATTTTTTTACAATTTGAAAAACATTTTTAAGTTTGATCCCGTTCTTAAGGGCTCTATAAGAGCTTCCTTGAATTTGACCACCATCAGCTATTGGCGTGTTGTGTGGAAAACCAAGCTCAACAATATCTGCATGTTCGGAAATTGAATTAAGTATTTTTAACGAATTGTTTTTTGTATTATCTCCTGCAACTGTATACGTAATCAAAGCTGCCCGTTTTTCTTTTTTACATTTCTCAAAAGCTTCAGCAATTCTTGATTTCATCTTATATATGATCCTAATTTTTTTTTGATAATATCTTTATCTTTAATACTATCTCCGCAAGAATTTACTATTATTACATCAGAAGTTTTTAGTTTTGGCGCCATTTTAATTGCCTCAGCAAATGCATGTGATGGTTCTAAAGATGGAGAAATATTTTCTAATTTTGAGACCAGCTCATAAGCTTTTAAAGCTTCCTCATCACTTGCAGAAGTATATCTTGCTCTTTTAGCATCTTTAAGGAAGCAATGAAGAGGTGAAATACCAGGATAATCTAGACCAGCCGAAATAGATTCTGTTGTTCCAATCTGCCCCTCCACATCTTGAATAACATATTGTGCTGCACCGTGTAAAATTCCTATTTTAGAACCATTGGTTAATGGTGCTGCATGTAACTTACTATTTTTTGGACCACCCGCTTCTATACCAACAAACTCAGCATCAGTGTCCATGAACTCATTCCAAAACCCCATAGCAGAACTTCCACCTCCAACGCAATTTAATAACTTAATTTTTTTTGGTAATTTTCCAAATTCCTCTTTCAATTGTTTAACTAACTCTCTTGAAATTTGGGCAGTACTCCAAGCACATATTTTAACAAAAATATTTGGCCCTACAGTTGACCCCACACATAAATTTGTGGTGTCATTATTAGCAACCCAATACCGCATACATTCACTAACAGCATCAACTAATGTTTGACTACCTGAGTAAACAGGGACAATTGTTGCTCCATTTTTTCTCATCGCTTCAACATTTGGCCTTTGTCTTTTAATATCTTTTGCACCCATAAATATTTTACACTTTAGTCCGAATTTTTTTGCAGCCATACTGAGCATCTTACCTGCGTAACCGGCACCTGTGTCACCAACAATAAATTTTTTTCCTGCTCGTTTAGCTATTAAACAATGAACTGTTGCATTGTAAATTTTATGGGCCCCTCCATTTGCTTCAGATACTACTTTTGCATAAATTTGAGCTCCCCCGAGATAGTTAGTCAAATTTTCTAACTTTATAAAGGGAGTAGGTGTGCCAATATATGTTTTAAAATAGTGGTCTCGCTCCTTTAAAAACTTTTTATCTTTTCTCAATTTTGTAAATAATTTAGTGAGGTCATCAATTGGTTTTTTAAGTGTTTCAGGTATAAAGTTTCCTCCAAATTTTCCACCATATAAAAAATTTTTATCGTGTTGGTCGATTAGAGGTATGCCTTTTTTAATTTTCATTATTGATCTTCTTAATTTCTTTAACAAACTCTTCAATTTTTCTTATATCTTTTACTTTATTTGTTTCCAAAGCACCAGACACGTCAACGATATCAGTAAACCCTGACAAGTCACAGAGTTTATTTTTAGTAATATTTCCTGCTATCATTTTTTCAGCTTTTATTTTAATATCCTTTATCCAATTAAAATTCCATTCCAAACTTTTTTCATAACCTGTGCTATCCCATAAAATAATATCAGACTGTTCCTCAATTTTTTTATAAGCATCAATATCATTCTGATTTTTTACTTGGATAGTTGATATTATCTTTTTTTTGAACTCTCTTTTAATTTTCATTAAAGACTTATCATCGTATTGTCCATAAAGTTGAAAATAATCAAGATTTAATTTAGAGAATTTTTCTAGTTCTTCCATAGTGGGTTTAACTAAAACTCCTACATACTGAACTTTTTTTTTATTTATTGTAAGAAGATCTTTTGCTCTTTCGTAGGAGATAAATCTATGGCTTTTGATGTAATTAAGAATAAACCCACAAAAACTTACATTATTATTTACACAAGTTTCAACTTCAATAGGATTTGAAAGTCCACAAACTTTTAATTTCATAAAATTAATTTAATGATTTTACTAAATTTTGAATATTCTTTCTTATATTACCTTTGATAATACTTCTGCCCATTACAATTGAAGTTGCCCCATTTTCAAAAGCCTCTTTGGGAGACATTACTCTTTTTTGGTCATTAAAATTTTGATTTTTAAATCTTATTCCCGGCGTGATAATTTCCATCTTTTGACAAATTTTTTTTATAAATTTAATTTCTTTAGCTGAGCAAACTACTCCATCTAATTTAGATGCTTTTGCCAAAACAGCTTGCTTTTTTACTATTTCTCTTATCGACTTAGTATGACCTACTTTTTTTATAGATAAATTAGAAAAACTTGTAAGGACCGTAACGCCTAATATTTTTAAATTTTTATTATATTTTTTTGCAGTCTTTTTTATTTTCCTCAGGGCTTCGAGACCCCCACTGATATGAACAGTTATATAGGAAATATTTCTAAGATCTTTTAGCGATTTAATCGCTGCCGAACTTGTATTAGGGATGTCAAAAATCTTTACATCTAACCAAAGATTTTTCATTTTTGATTTCTCAATAAATTTTCTTCCATCTTTAGAATAAAAAAATTCCAATCCAAATTTATAACCTATTTTATATCCTTTAATTTTAATTTGCGTTTTTTTAATAATTGATTTTATTTTTGATACACTGCTAGTATCACAAGCAATAAAAATATTTTTCATATTCATTTATTTATTAGTTCTTTAAGTCTTTTACTAGCCCTAAATCTAATCTTATTTCGTTTTGGAATATACAAAATCTCTCCTGTTCGTGGATTTCTTGCTCGCTTTTTTTCTTTTATTTCTTTAACAAAAAAAGTACCTAATGATCTGATTTCTACTGATTTTTTATCTATCAGCGACTCAGAAATTTTATCGAAAAAAATTTCAAATATCTTCTCGAGGTTTTTTTTTCCAATGTAAGAGTGTTTTTTTCTTAGTTTTTGAATTATTTTTGGCTTAGACAATTATTTTTTATTTTTATCTTTTTTTTTCCCTATGGCTTGTTTAAATATTCCTGCAAGTGTGGCACCCGACTTTGTTGCTCCTTCACCAAATTTAGCTATCAACGATTTTTCTTCATCTATTTGAGCTGCTTTGACGCTAAGTTTAATTTTTCTTTTATCTAAATCTAATTCAGTTATTTTCGCATCTAATGCATTCCCAGGTGAAAATACCTCTGGTCTAGCATCTGCAGAGGATTTCGCTAAATCAGCTTTTCTTATTGATACAATAATCTTTTTCTCGTTATCAATTGATACTTTTACCCCAGTTTTCATAACCTCATGTATTCTAGTAGTAATAATATCTCCTATTTTCTTTTTATTCTCTTTGAACCAATCCAGAGGGTCTTTATCAAGGGCTCTTTTAGAAAATCTTATTTTTTCGTCTTTTACTTCAATAATTTTTACTTCTATAACTTCATTCTTTTTAAAATTGTTCAAGTATTCTTGTTTTTCATCATAATTTATTTCTTTATAATGGAGCATTCCTACTAAACCAGAGTCAAGTTCACCAAAAATAGCTTTGTCTGTGATATTCTTAATTTTGATTTTTACTTTTTGACCAATCGAATTCATTACCTTGGTCCATGGATTTTCTAAAGTTTCTTTATAGGAAAGCGATATTCTTTTTGCATCTTTATCTATATTAATTATTTTTACTTTAACGTTTTGAGAAGGGGATAAAATTTTACTAGGCTGAACATTTTTATTTTGCCAAGAAAGTTCACTGTTGTGTATCAAACCCTCAATTCCTTCTTCGAGCCTAATAAATGCTCCGTATTCCATTAGTTTTGTGCAAGTTCCCTCATATATTTCTCCAATTTTATATTTTTTAGACAAATTCTCGTAAGGATCTTCAGTAAGAGCTTTAATTGATGCGGATACTCTATTTGTAACTTTGTCAATTTTTGTAATCTTAACTTTTAAGTTCTGACCGATAGTAACTAATTCAGAGGGCTGTTTAACACGACCATATGAAAGATCGCTCACATGCAACAGAGCGTCGATGCCATCAATATCCAAAAAAATACCAAATGAAGTTGTACCCTTTACTTTTGCATTTTCAACTATATCTCCCTCTTTTAAATTTTTTAAAGCTTCTTTTAGTTCTGCATTTTTACTTTTTTCTAAAACTGCTCTTCTACTTGTGCATACATTACCTCTTTTTTTATCGATACGTGTAGCAACTACTTTAATTGGCACGTTCATTAAGTGATCAATTTTTTTTAGTGGGCGCTGGTCGACCTGTGAGGAAGGCATAAAAGTAGGTAACCCATCTACCGTACACACATAGCCCCCTTTAACCCTACCAGTAATGAAGCCTGTGACCTCTTCTTGAGTTTCAAAAATTTTTTCCATTTTTTTCCAAGCAACCATCCTTTTTGCCTTTTCTCTGGAAATTACAATTTCTCCTTTAAAACTCTCTATTCTCTCTAGATAAACTTCAACAGTTGAACCAACTTTGAGTTTATCAAATTCTTTATCATGTTTGAATTCCTCTATAGGTATCATACCTTCCATTTTGGCTTTACAGTCTACAACAACAAAGTTTTTAGTTATTTCTGTTACAGTTGCTTTAATAATCTCGTTTTCTTTAAGCTTTCGCTCTTTGAAGTCTTCGTCTAGTAAAGATTTAAATTCTTTAAGTTTTGGATTTGTTATGGATTGTTTTTGTTCTTGCTCAGATGACATATTTTTTATTCATCACTTTTTCTATGTGTTTTGACATTTTATCTATCATTTTTTTTTTATTTAATTTTCCGGTGTGGATTTCTAACGCATCTCTATGTTTGAGTAAAGGACTATGTTTTCTATTTTTATCCCTAATATTTCTTAATTTTATTGATCTTTTTACTTCAGACAACTTTATATTATGATTTTTCTTTTTAAGATCTTTAAATCTTCTTTTTGAAGCATTTATTAAATCACATGTAAAAAAAAATTTAACATCAGAAAAAGGTAATATCACGTTTGAAATATCTCTTCCCTCTATAATACATTTTTTATTTTTCTTTGAAAATAAAACTTGGTAAGTTTTGAGAATATCTCTAATTTTTTTAACTTTTGCAATTTTTGATGTATGATTAGATATAACTTCAGTCCCGAGATTTAATTTATTTATTTTTTTAAGATTTATTTTTTTAAATTCTTTTTTTATCAATGATATTTGATTTTTTGGTTTTGTCCTTAATATCAAGTAACTTGCGTATCTGTATAGCATTCCTGACGATAGGAATTTAAGTTTATATTTTTTTGCTATTAATTTTGCACCAGTTGTTTTGCCACTTGCAGCCCCACCATCACAGCTAATTACTAATCTTTTATACATTCCTTTTTTCAAATGACCCACCTAATTGCTTTACAATTTTCAAAAAATTAGGAGAAGAAGTTCGTACAGTTTCAAAATTTTTAATAAACACATTAAATCCCGTCAATAATCCAAGAATAGTTGCGGACATACAAATTCTGTGATCGCCTAAATTAGAAACTCTAATTTTTTTATTTTTTTTAAATTCAATTTTTTTTCCTTTTATGACAAGTGTATCGCTTTTAAATTTTGAGTAAATTCCAATTTGTTTTAAAATTTTTTGCATTTCACCTATTCTATCACTTTCCTTATTTTTTAAATCAGATATTCCTGAAAAAAAAGAATTTCCTTTGATAAAAGCAGAAATAACAAATAATATTGGATACTCGTCAGTTGAATTTAAATAATATTCTTTAGAAGCTACAATAGGTCTTAACCGGCTGCTTTTTACAACAATATCACCAATTAGTTCGTTGTTTATTCTTCTTTTATTTAAAAAGCTTATTTTCGCACCACTTTTTTTTAAAAGATTGTAAAATCCAATTCTCGTTGGGTTTAGTCCAACATTTTTGATTTTAAGATAAGAATTATTTTTAAGTAAAGTTAAAGCGGTAAAAAAAGCAGCTGAAGAGGGATCGCCAGGGACAGTTAAAGAAAATTTATCTAAATTTTTTTTACCAAATACCTCAATCTTTTTTACTTTATTGCTATTAATTTTAATTGTATTTTTATTTTCTTTTAACATCACTTCTGTATGGTCTCTACTTTTATGTTTTTCAAATACATCCGTAGTCCCATACGAGTTAAGCCCTGCTAAAATTACCGCACTCTTCAACTGCGCAGAAGTACCAGACTTATAATTTATACCAATCGGATAGTTAGACGATATAACTTGTAAGGGAAAAAAAAAATTTACCTTTTGGAATAAATTCTGCTCCAAACTTTGTCATTAAATTTATCAGTTTTTTCATACTCCTTTTATTTAAAGATTTGTCACCAGTGACTCTAATATTAATATTAGGTGTTGTTGATAAAATACCTATTATCAATCTTGCAAGTGTCCCAGAGTTCCCAAAATTTAACTTAGTCGATTTTTGAGCTCTTAAAGATCCCAATCCTTTTCCAAAAATTTTATATGTCTTGTTGCCTAAATATGTAATTTTAATATTGAGTTTCTTTAAACAATTTATTGTTGAGAAAACATCTTCCGACTCCAAAACATTTTTTACAATTGATACACCTTGAGAAATTGATCCAATTAAAAAAGATCTGATCGATATGGATTTGTCACTATCAACGCTTATATTTTTTTTAAAGTCTTTTATAGGTTTTGTTACAACCAAAGAAAATTTTTTTGAATTCATTAATTCGATGAATACTGATTTCCAAAGTATAATTGTATTGCTTTTGAGGACTTTAAAATTTCATTAGGTGTTCCATCAGCAATTATTGATTGTTCGCCCAACACGTAAGCTCTATCCACAATATCGAAAAGGTTTCTTACTTGGTGATCTGTAATTAAAATAGAGCATCCATAAGACTGAATTTTAAGAATATATTTCTGAATATCTTGAACAATTATTGGGTCTAATTGTTGCATCGGTTCGTCGAGCAAAATAACTTTTGGTTTATTTATCATAATTCTGGCCATCATTAATCTTCTAACCTCACCTCCAGATAAAACGTTTGTTTTTAACGTTCTTAAGTGTTGAAGATTAAACTCATCTAAAAGTTTTTCCGTCATTCTTCTCTGCTCATCAGTATTTTTTATTGTTAACTGACATATTCCAAGTAGGTTATCGTAAACAGACATATTAAAAACACTTCTTTGCTGACTTAAATAGCCTAAACCTAATTTTGTTCTCTCATGTATTGGAATTGCAGATATATCTTTATTATTAATTATTATTTTGCCTTTATCTGCTAAATGTTGCCCAATAATAATATTATATAAAGTTGATTTCCCTGAACCATTTGGTCCCAATAAACCCACTATCTCACCTGGATACATTTTCATCGATATTTTTTTTAATATTGGCCTACCATCAAAAGATTTACTTACATCTTTTAGTTCAAAGATAGGTTTTTTATTTTTAAAGTTTATGATTCTAAAACCTTTTTTCATTTATTTAAGTTTATCTTAACTTGCTCGTTATTATCCATCAAAAAATCAACTGATTGGTTATTAATATTTAAGTTTAAGATATCTGATGTAAAATTTCCATCTAAACTTTCTCCTTGAACATTACCATATACTTTAATTAATTTTTTAACGTTGAAGTAATCTAAATTATCAGCAAAAATTTTATTTTCTGCTTGCACCACTCTTACTTCTTCTCTGAATTCCATATCATTAGTTTTATTATTATACATACCTCTCTTTCCAGTTACTGTTAATATTTTTCCGTCTTTAAAATAAAAGGTAGCATTCATTCCAATCATGTTTACAAGTTCAGGATTTTTCTCACTAAAGGAAGCTATATTTGATCTTAGAAGGTATCTATTTCCATTAGCGTCGATTCCTTTATACTCAACATCTTCAAAGTAATTAGTTTCATTTAGACTTTCTAATTTTTCATTTTGGATTTTAGCTTCTTCTTTTGTTTTATTGTTAATATCATCTTTATAATAAAAAAGATAAAGTAGTATTAAGGCTGTAATTAAAAGCAAAGATTGAATTATAAATAACCTTTTTTTTCTATATGTCATTTTATTCCGAACTGTAATATTGAATGTATATGGACAATGCCTATGAGTTTTTTATTTTTACTATTAATACTTTTGTCCGAAGCAACTAGAAGACTTGTAATCTTTTTTTTATTCATAATTGCTAAAGCTTTTGAAGCTGTTGAGTTTTCAGAAATAAAAACTGGATTAGATGTCATAATCTTTTTGAGATCATGAGATTTAAAGTTATATCTTAAACTTCGCCTAGCATCCCCATCAGTTAAAATACCTGCAACAATATTTTTTTTCATTACTATCGCTAATCCAAGTTTATATTTAGTAATCTTGTTAGAGGCTTCTTTAATATCACTTGTTAATTTTATTTTTGGTATTTTTGAACCTGAAACCATTATGTCTTTAACTAAAAGAAGAGTCTGACCAATATTACCACCAGGATGAAAAACTTTAAAACGTTCTTTTGAAAATTTAATTTTATTCATTAGTGCAACTGCTAAGCAATCACCTAACAATAAAGTTATACTTGTACTTGAAGTTGGAACCATTCCAGTAGGATCCGCCTCCTGTACTTTAGGTATAATTATTTTTATATCACTCGCCTTTATTAAAGTACTATCAGGTTTAGATGCAACACCTATTATCTTAATATTAAATCGATTAGCGTATTTTAAAATACTCGTAAGTTCTGAAGTATTTCCTGAGTAAGAAAAAACTAATAGCAAATCTCTCTTATCTATTTGACCAAGATCACCATGATTTGCCTCACTAGGACTTAAGAAAAAAGATGAAATACCAACCGAAGATAAAGTTGCAGAAACTTTTCTTGCAATTAGTCCTGACTTTCCTATTCCAGCACAAATCACCTTACCACGACATTTATAAATCGACTCAACAGCTTTAACAAAAGAGCTATTAAAAACTTTATTTATTTTTTTTAACTCAGATATTTGTTTGGTAGCTGATTTTTTTGCTAATTTTATATAATTTTTATTGCTCATTAATGTTCAAAAATATCAAATTTAAAACCATTCTGATCTAACTCAATTCTTGTGTCTAAAAAACTTATACATCTTTTAAAT
>MDSW01062879.1_pt1 | contig 12296 bp, 11 predicted proteins | sample 811171 | NCBI WGS metagenome assembly MDSW01 (sample SAMN05326641, study PRJNA326480) | marine metagenome | isolation source: seawater | place: Atlantic Ocean: North West | collected 2012
ATTTGATGAATATGTAAGTCTTGAGTTTTATAAAAATTTTTTATCTCAATATACACATAAAGAGATGGTTTGTACTAATCCCGATTTAATTGTCGATAGAGGAGATGTTACAGAATACTGTGCAGGCTCAATTGCAAAAATTTTTGAAGAAATAGGAGGAAAGGTAAAATATTTTGGAAAGCCATATCCTTTAGTATATGAAAAATCAATTAATAATAAATCCAAGGCAGTTTTGTGTATTGGAGATAATTTAAATACTGATATCAAAGGAGCCAATATTCAGAATTTTAATTCTTTATTTATTCTCAACGGAATTCATAAAAAAGAAAATCAAAATGAACTAAATATACTTTTTAAAAAATATCAAGTTGATGTAAATTATATTCAAGAAAAATTAAAATGGTAATATGAAAATATATAGTGGATTTAATATACCCCAAAATTATTATAACTCTATAATTTTAATTGGAAATTTTGATGGAGTTCATTTGGGACATCAAAAATTATTTCGAAAAGCAAGAGAGTATAAAAAGAAATTCAAATGTAAAATTGGTGTGGTAACTTTTAATCCAATGCCAAAAATGTTTTTTAATAAAAATTTAAAGCATTTTAAATTAATGAGCACAACTCAAAAAATAACTCAATTTAAAAAACAAAAAGTAGATTTTTTAATTAATCAAAAATTCTCTAAAAGTTTTTCAAAAATTAAAGCAGAATTATTTATAAAAAATTATTTAAATAAAAAAATTAAAGCAAAAGTTTTATTTGTTAGTAACAATTTTAGATTTGGCAATAAAAGAGAAGGAGACACTGGGCTATTAAGATATTATGAAAATAAATATAATTATAAACTTATTATTCCATCACCATTAAAAAAAAATAAAAAAATAATTTCATCAACAAAAATAAGAAAATTATTATCTAATGGAAATTTAAATAAAGCTAATTTATATTTGACAAGAAATTGGACAATCGAAGGAAAAGTTAAAAGAGGAAGAAAGATTGGTGGCAAAATAGGATTTGCAACCTGCAATATCGATATAGGTAATTATGTTATTGCAAAGCCAGGAGTTTATTCTGTTAAAGCAAAAATAGGTAAAAATAAAAAAAAACTTAATGGTATAGCAAACTTGGGTTTTAGACCCACCTTTAATCAAAATAAAATATTATTAGAAGTAAACTTATTCAATTTTAATAAAAATATATATTATAAAAAATTAACAGTAGAATTTGTTAAGTTTATAAGAAAAGAAAAAAAATTTAAAAGCATTAAACAGCTGACAAACCAAATTAAAAAAGATATCAGAGTTGCAAAACTTAGTTTGAAATAAATCATGAGTAAAGAAAACCTAAATCTTCCAAAAACAGCTTTTTCTATGAAGGCAAACCTACCTCAGAAAGAACCTAACCTTATTGATTTTTGGGGAAAGATTAATCTATATGAAAGTTTAAGAAGCCAAAGTAGAGGTAAGGAGAAGTTTATCTTACATGATGGACCCCCATACGCCAACGGCAATATACATATGGGAACTGCACTTAATAAAATCTTAAAGGATATCATAACTAAATTTCATCAAATGAAAGATAAAGACTCTGTATATGTTCCAGGTTGGGACTGTCACGGTCTTCCGATCGAGTGGAAAATTGAAGAACAATATAAAAAAAATAAAAAAAATAAAAATGAAGTACCGATTATTGAATTTAGAAAAGAATGTAGGGATTTTGCGAACAAGTGGATCAAAGTTCACAAGGATCAATTTAAAAGATTGGGTGTAATTGGAGATTGGGACAACTATTACTCCACCATGAGCTTTGATGCAGAGGCACAAATAGTAAGAGAGTTAGGAAAATTTTTAAAAGAAGGAAGTCTTTATAAAGGCTACAAACCTGTTTTATGGTCGACTGTAGAGAAAACTGCACTTTCAGATGCAGAGGTTGAATATATGGACCATACATCTGATACAATTTATGTATCTTTCTTAATAAAAAAAACACATTTAAAAGATTTGGAAGGTTGTCAAATCATAATTTGGACAACAACTCCTTGGACAATTCCTGCAAATAAAGCTTTGGCATATAATGAAAGCTTAAATTATTTAATAGTTGAAATAGAGGATGACACTGAATTTAAAAAAAATAAAGTCGTAGTTGCAAAAGAACTTTTAGAGTCATTTATTAAAGAATGTAATATTGAAAAATATACAATATTAAAGGAAATACCTGGCAAAAATTTTAAAGGAGTGATTTGTGAACACCCTTTTTTTGATATTGGTTATAATTACGATGTACCCATGCTTGAGGCAAGATTTGTTACAACGGAGCAAGGAACTGGATTTGTACATTGTGCACCAAGTCATGGCCCAGATGATTTTAATTTGTGTATCAATAACGGCATTAAAGCAGTCGAAACTGTTGATGATGATGGCAGATATACCAATCATATTTTAGAATTTGAAGGAACTCATATTTTTAAAGCAAATCCAATAGTAATTGAAAAACTTAAAGAAACGAATAGGTTACTCTCTAATGGAAAATTAAAACATTCCTATCCGCATTCGTGGAGATCAAAAGCACCCTTAGTTCACAGAGCAACACAACAATGGTTTATCTCTATGGAAAGTCATGGTTTGCGTAAACTAGCACTTAAAGCACTCGATGAAACAAAGTTTTATCCAAGCAAAGGAAAGGAAAGAATAAGATCTATGATTGAGACTAGACCTGATTGGTGTGTTTCTAGACAAAGAGTATGGGGTGTGCCACTTCCAATTTTTGTATCAAAAAAAGATAACAAAGTTTTAATAGACGATGAGGTATTCGAAAATATAGCAAAAATTTATGAAAAAGAAGGTTCAGACTGTTGGTTTTCAGGAAACTTTCAGAGATTTTTAGGTAACAAATATAAAGCAGAAGATTTTCATCAGTCAAAAGATATTGTTGAGGTATGGTTTGATAGCGGATCAACCCACTCTTTTGTTTTGGAAAAAAGAGAAGATTTAAAATGGCCTGCATCAATGTATTTAGAGGGGTCAGATCAACATAGAGGTTGGTTTCATTCATCTTTGTTGGAGTCTTGTGGAACAAGAGGAAGAGCACCTTTTGAGTCTATTTTATCGCATGGATTTGTAGTTGATGGAAAAGGACTTAAAATGTCCAAATCTTTAGGTAACGTAATCGCACCTGAAGAAATTCTAAAAAAGTATGGAGCAGATATCCTGAGAGTTTGGGTTGCGGCCTCAAATTATGCTGAGGATTTAAGAATAGATTATTCGATACTTGAGCAGCATGCAGAAGCATATAGAAAAATTAGAAATACTTTCAGATATATATTGGGAAATCTAAATGACAAATTTACAGAACAAAATTTTATCAAAATTGAAGTAAATGAACTTCCAGAATTAGAACAATATATGCTTCATAAGATATCCGTTCTTAATGAAAACTTCCATAAAAATTTTGGTAATTATACTTTTCATAATTTATATAAAGAATTATTAAATTTTTGCACAGTAGATCTTTCAGCATTCTATTTTGATATTAGAAAAGACACTTTATATTGTGACGATATTAATTCAAAAAAAAGAAAAAGTTGCATAATACTTTTAAATGTTCTTTTAGAGTGCTTGTTAAAATGGTTTGCTCCGATTTTATCCTTTACCACTGAGGAGATATATTCTCTTGTAAGTCAAAATAAAAATGACAGCATTCATTTAAAATGCTTTGTTAAAACACCAGCAAATTGGAAAAATATTGATATTGGTGATAAATGGGAAAAAGTTAAAAAAATTAGAGACGCAGCCAATATAAGTATAGAAAGCAAAAGAACTGAAAAAATCATAGGGTCTAGTCTTGAAGCAAATATAAAAATCAAACTTAAGCAAGATTTATTTGAACTTTCAAAAAAATTTGATTTAGCAGAAATATGTATTACATCAGGAGCACAAATTGAATTAAACAACGCTCAAGAAGATGAAATCAAAGTAGAAACTTCAAAGGCAAAAGGAAAGAAATGTAAGATCTGTTGGAAAATTAGAGAAGAAACATGTGAGAGACATGGGAAAATAATATAAATTAGTGATGAAAAATAAAAAAATTCTTCTTAATTTATTGATTATTAGTTTTATTTTTTTTTTAGACAGAATATCCAAACTATACATTTTGAGTATTGCTCAAGACCAGGGCTTAGTAGATTTAAAAATTAATTCATTTTTAAATCTTGTTTTGGTTTGGAACACTGGTATCGGTTTTGGTCTTTTTCAATTTGAAGAAAATTTAATTTATAATATTTTAACATTTTTGATTGTGCTAGTTAATTTAATCATTATCTATTTATTTTTTTCTTCTAATAATACACATAGAATATTTTTATCATTGATTCTTGGAGGGTCTTTAGGAAACTTATTTGATAGAATTTATTACTCTGCGGTACCTGATTTTATTGATATTAATTATAACGGATATCACTGGTTTGTTTTCAATGTAGCTGATATATTTATTTCTATAGGAATATTGGCTTTAATATTTTTAGAAATTTTTAAAAAAAATGAAAATTAAATTTATATTTGTAATAACATTATTATTTTTTCTCAACGCATGTGCAGGAATGGGCGGAAAAAGATCAGAAAAATCTGATGAATTTTTAATAGAAAAGAAAAATCCCCTTGTAATGCCACCTGATATTGATGAACTGCCCAAACCATCAGAAAATGTTGACATAGAAGAAAATGAAAATGATTTCAAAGACAGCTTAAAATCAAAAAATTTGGAAACCCAAAACTCAAAAAAAAATATATCAAATTCAATTGAAGAGTCGATAATTAAAAAAATAGAAAATTAAAGGAGTAGTAAATTTGATCTTGAGAAATTTTCAAATAAAAAATAAAAAAAATGAGCAAAAAAATTTAATATACCTATTAAAAAAAATAAATAAGTTAAATTCACCTGATTTTATTAAAAGTTTTAAATCTCAATACAAATATAGTTACAAAAAAAAAATACTTAATAAATATAAAAATCATAATTTTATAAATATTATTGGCATGGGTGGTTCATCATTAGGTGCAAAGGCAATTTATAATTTTTTAATTAATAAAATAAACAAAAAAGTTACATTTCAAGAAAATCTTAATTTAAAAAAAGAAAATAAAAATAAATCCTTAAATATAATAATTTCAAAATCAGGAAATACCCTTGAAACAATAGTTAATCTAAATTCTAAAATTAAAAAAAATAAAAATTTATTTATTACTGAAAATACAAATAATTATTTAAGGAAATTAGCAAATAAACTTAAATCCGATGTTATTGATCATAAAAATTATATAGGAGGAAGATTTTCAGTTTTGTCAGAAGTTGGAATGCTACCTGCACAATTAATGGGTTTAAATGAAAGAAAATTTAAACAGTTTAATAATTTAATTATAAAACCAAAATTTTTAAAAGACCTAACCAATAACGTCTTATCAATGTATAAACTAATAAAAATGAAAAAGTTCAATTCAGTAATCCTAAATTATGATTATAAATCTGATGATTTTTTTAAATGGTACCAACAACTAGTTTCTGAAAGTCTAGGGAAAAAATCAAAAGGAATTCTTCCAATAATTTCAACAATGCCAAAAGATAATCATAGTATTCTGCAATTATACTTGAGTGGATTTAATTCAAATTTTTATACTTTTTTTATAGTAGAAGACAGAAATAAAATTAAATTAAACTCAGAATATTTATTAAATGACTTTAAGTTTTTAAAGAAAAAAAGTTTATTTGAAATTTTAAATTCCCAAAAAATTGCAACTGAAAATGTTTTTAGATTAAAAAAAATTCCTTTCAGATCTTTTTATATTAAACAAAGAGATGAGAAAACCCTTGGGGAATTATTTTGTTTTTTTACTCTAGAGGTAATTTTACTATCACATTTACTAAAAGTTAATCCACTTAACCAACCAGAAGTAGAATTAGTAAAAAAAGAAACTTTCAAAATACTTAAAAAATAAAATATCCAAAAATAATTTTAGAATTTCCGTATTTTTCTTCTCTAACAATTTTGAAGTTTTTCTTAAATTCATCAAAGGATTTAATATGTCTATGTAGAATTATTAATGTTTTTGAATGTATAATCTTGGAGTATTCTAAATTATCAAATAAAATATTTATCTCTTTATAATCAAATGGAGGATCTAAAAAAACTAAATCGAATTTGTAACTTAATTTTTTTAAATTATTTTTATTAGAAATATCCTTTTGATATATTTCTGATTTATCTAAAAATGCTAGATTTCTTATATTTTTTTTTAGTAGATCTAAAGCTGGTTTATAATCTTCAAAAAATACCACTTTTTTTGCCCCCCTAGAAATTGCCTCTAAGCCAAATGAGCCTACTCCTGAAAAAAGATCTAAAATATTTGAACTTTTAATCTTTGAGTGCAACAAATTTGAGTGCAAAATTATGTTAAAAATGGACTCTTTAACTATATCTTTTAAAGGTCTGGTTTTTTTATCTATTGGAACTAATATTTTTTTTCCTTTTGCCGATCCTGATACAATTCTCATGAATTATTGATTACTCTATAAGCAATGTCTTTCCTGTAGTGTCCGTTTTTCCAGTCTAATTTTTCAATTTGTTCAATTATTTTTTTTCTTGCTAATTCAAAATCACTATCAATCGAAACAAAATTTAAAACTCTTCCTCCAGTTGAATAATATTTTTCATTCTCTAATTTAGTTCCAGCATGATAAATATATTGTTTCTCAACCATACTTAAATTTTTTAAGTTTTCGATAGGAATATTTTTATCAAAACTATCAGGATATCCCTTAGATGTAACTACAATACAAATACTTTTTTCACTTTTCCAATCGAGTTTTATATTGTTTAGCTTTCCGTTTATACAATTTTCAAATACTTCTAAAAGATCATTATTTAGCAAAGGTAAGATTGTCTGACATTCTGGATCACCCATTCTTACATTATACTCTATTAGGTAAGGCTCATTATTTTTAATCATTAGGCCAGCATACAAAAAACCAATATATTTTGCATTTTTAGTTTTTAGATATTTCAAAGTTGGATCTATAATTTTGTTTAATATTTTTTTTTCTAGTTCATAATTATAAAGTCTTGATGGAGAATAAGCTCCCATCCCCCCAGTATTTTTACCTTTATCTCCCTCAAATACTCTTTTATGATCTTGTGCTGTATTAAAAATTTTATACGAATTATTATCACACAATACAAAAAAACTCATTTCCTCGCCATCTAAAAAATCTTCTACCAATACTTCTTTAGCAATACCAAACTTACCTTTAAAAATTTCTTCAATCGCTTTTTTTGCATCAGAATAACTTTTGCAAATGTAAACACCTTTGCCAGCAGCTAAACCATCAGCTTTTACAACCAAAGGATAATTTTTATTTTCTAAATAATTTAGAGAGGAGTCTATACTATTTAATATTTTAAAGTTTGCAGTTGGTATCCCTTGTTCCTCACAGATTTTTTTAGTAAATATTTTTGATCCTTCTAGTTGTGAGCAAAATTTATCTGGACCAAAAATTTTAAGTTTTTTTTTATTTAAAAAATCTACAATCCCATTTACTAATGGCTCTTCTGGGCCTACAATTGTTAGATCTATTTTATTTTCAATTAGAAATAAGCTTATTTTTTCGAAATTTTTTAAATCAATTTTTATATTTTCCGCGATCTTTTGTGTACCACCATTTCCCGGTATACAATAAATTTTTTTAATTTTTTTTGACTCGTGTATTTTTTGACAAATTGCATGCTCTCTTCCTCCGCTACCAATTATTGCAATATTCATGTATACTTATTTATATAATGGACGACAAAATAGCTATATTAAAATATTTAGATAATTCATTTGAAATTATTGAAAACGGAACTCATGTTATATGCGCAGTTTCAGGAAAAAAAATTCTTTTAGAAAAATTGAATTATTGGAATGTTGATCTTCAAGAGCCATATTTTTCTTTTAAAGAAGCTAATATTAAAAGAGAAACTCAGAAATAAATCATTTCCATCTATTATGAGTAAGTATCCATTGGGATGGATTTTTAACTATCATTCTTTCTAATATTTTGTTTAATTGAAGTGTTATTTCTTTAGTGGTTAATTTTTCTCCAAATTTAACCGGCTTTTCAAAGGAAAGAACAAACTTTGTTTGATCATATCGTTCAATATGTACAGGTATAATTTCGCAACCAAATTTTTTTACTATTTGAGCTGGAATAGTCGTTGTAAATGCTGGAATACCAAAAAAATCACACTTTATGCCTTCACTAACTCTCTGATCAATCATTAACGCTATTGAGAAGTTATTTTTTAAATCAGATATAATTTTTCTTGTACCACTTTTCCCTTTTTTAATTTGATTTTTGCAAATATATTTAATTCTTATTTTTTCCATTATCCTATTTAAAAAAATGTTATTTAGAGGACGATAAATAGTTGAGAGTTTTATTCCTGCATCATCAATAAACATTGCCATTAATTCAAAATTACTGAAATGACCGGATACAAATATTACTTTTTTATTATCTAATTTTATTCTCTCCAGGTGATCTTTGCCTTTTATAGTAACATTTTTTTTAAGAATACCATTTCTAAACTTTTCTAAAAAAACATACTCAGATAATATTTTTCCATAATTAGAATATACCTCTTCAACAATTTCGTCTTTATTGATTTGTTCTATTTTTGAATATTTACAAATGTATGAAAGATTTTTAAGAATTATTTTTTGAGATCTTATTAGTCTTCCAAATATCCTTCCAATGAGCGAACCAAAAATTAAAGCACGTCTGTAACCTAAAATTTTAAAAAAAACTAGTAATAGGTATATTATTAAAAATTGGAAAAAATATGTAATGATTTTCATAAATAATTTTTAAACATTTTTTCTAATTTATTTAGATTATTTATTTTCAATACAACATTTGTATACTTTATATTAAAATTTTTAAATTTTCTTAATTTCATAAAATCTTTTTCAGTAGTAACTATTTTTAACTTATTTTTTTTTGCAATACTTTTCAAATTTCTAACATCAGATAATTTATATTGAAAATGGTCTGGAAAAATCACTTTTTTTTTAATATTTATTTTATTTTGGTTAAGCAGATTAAAAAAATTTTTAGGAGTGCCGATACCACAAACTGCTAAATAATTTGATTTTGAGCTAAAATGTTTTTTATTTTTCAAAAAATATTTTCCATAAAAAATTTTTATATCTTTATTTATTAATCTAATTTTACTCTCTAATTTCTTATTTTTATTTCCGTTAATGAAAACAGCATTATATTTATTTAACTCTGATAACTTCTCTCTTAATGGTCCGGCAGGTAAAAGTTTTCCATTTCCAATTCCATTTATACTGCTAAAACATACAATAGAAAGGTCATAAGCAATTGATTTATCTTGAAGACCATCGTCAAAAATTAAAACAGAGTTTGCATTTTTTATATTATTAATTTCATCGACTCTATTTTTAACTAGTATCAAATTAGTTTTATTTTTGAGTAATTTTTGTTCATCTAACTGATTTTCATAAAATTTCTTAATTACGGATATTTTATATTTTTTTTTAATATATTATTTAATTCAATAACTAGTTGAGTTTTACCTGTTCCACCTAAGTATATATTTCCAACACAGATTGTCTTTGAACTATATTTTTTTTTCTTAACAAATTTTTTTAGAAAATTTACTAAAAATGTTATTATAGATAATGGTGTTAAAATAAATGAAAAAAAATTAAATCCTGATTGATCCCAAAAAATTGGTTTAATTAGCTTTATTTTAAACATATTTCATGAGCTCTAATTTTGTATTCTTAAGTATTTTTGAACTAATTGTTTTTAATTTCAATTTGGTATTTATATTCACTGATTTTTTATTTTTTATATACTTTAATGCTTGATTAAAATTTCTAAATTGATACGAAATTTTTTCTTTGCTTAAAAAAGCATAAATTTCTTTGAAGTTTTGGACATTTGGTCCATGTAACACAATTGCATTTTCTCTAACGGCATCGAGTGGATTTTGTCCTCCGTGAGGAATAATTGAACCTCCAGTAAATATGATTTTAGAGTAACGGAGAAATTTTTTCGCCTCACCATAAGTGTCAATTAAATAAATATCAATATTGTTCTGTATTTTGTTTCCAAGAGTGTGTTTTTGGATAATTAAATTTCTGTGTTTTAATTGGTTTATAATTGCATTAGCCCTCTCAACATGCCTTGGAATTAAAACTAAAATTTCATTCTTTTTTTTTCTAATTCTCTCAAAAATATCTACACAAAATTCTTCTTCAGTTGGGTGTGTACTATATCCAGTTAATACTACTTTTTTTGATTTAAAAAATTTCTTTTGTGATGATTTTAATTTAATTAAAGATTTTTGTTTAGTATCACATAGCTTTAAGTTTCCCAGATTTTTCAATTTTTTTGATCCAAGTCTTTTAAGGTAAGAGTGCGTTTCTTTATTTTGTGGAGCACATAGGTCAAATTTGCTAAAAATATTTTCAGAAAACAATCTAATTTTAGACCATCTTTTAAAAGATTTTTTCGTAATCCTGGCATTTAACAGAATTAATGGTAGTTTTTTTTCTTTTATTTTTTCAACCATGTTTGGCCAAATTTCAGACTCTATAAATATACACGCCTTTGGTTTCCAATAATTTAAAAATTTTTCTGCAATAAAAGTGACATCAATTGGATAATATTGATGAACAGTTTTTTTAAATTTAATATTTGATAATACTTTTCCAGAGCTTAGTGTACTAGAAGTTATCAAAATTTGATCTATATTATTATTTTTTTCTAATTCTTGAATTAAAGGAACAACACTTAAAACCTCACCTACACTTGATCCGTGGAACCAGATTATTTTTTTTTTTTGGTTTGATATTATAATTTCCAATTTTTTGTTTGATACTTTTTAAATTTTCTTTTTTTTTATATATCCTAAAAATTGATATAAAAGGTAAAAGAATATAAACAATTAATGTTAATACTTTATAAATTATTTTCATTAATTTTTTCTGAGCTGCTTTTCGTAAAAATTTTTATATATTTTCGAATTTTTTACTAATTCTTCATGCTTACCATTTGCTACAATTTTTCCATTTTCTAAAACATAAATACTATCTGACATCATTATAGTTGATAATCTATGAGCAATAACAACTGTTGTTCGATTTTTTGTTAATATTTTTATTGCCTCTTGAATTTTATACTCTGTATCTGCATCCAGTGATGAAGTAGCTTCATCCAGAAGTATAATTTTACTTTTTTTTAACATTGCTCTGGCAATTGATATTCTTTGTTTCTCTCCACCAGATAACCTGACTCCATTTTCTCCAATTATAGTATTTTCTTTATTTGGTAAATTATTTATAAAATCTCTACAAAATGATAGATCTATGGCTTTAGATATTTCCTCATCGGAGCAATCTAAATTTCCATAAAGTATATTATTTTTTACTGTATCATCAAAAAGTGTAACATCCTGCGAAACTAAGGATATGTTAGACCTTAGAGTGTCTAATTTTATTTTGTAGATTGAGTATCCATCAATTTCAATATCACCTGAAGAAATATCGTAAAATCTAGGAATTAAATTTAATATTGTTGATTTTCCAGCCCCACTATGCCCAACTAATGCAGTCATTTTACCACTATTTATTTTAATATTAATGTTTTCTAATGTTTGTTTCTCTCCTTTTTCATAGTAAAAATTGACATTCTTTAATTCGATATCACAATTATCTAATCTTACATCCATACTTTCTGGGCTATCAAAAATTTTTGGTTTAGCTTCAAGGATTGGCAAGATTCTTTGACCCGCCGAAATGCCTTGATTAATCGACATATTCAAAGTGGCTAAAGATCTTACAGGCTGGTATGCCAACATCATTGCTGCTAAAAATGAAAAGAAATTATTTACTTCTAATTCATCATTAAAAATAAGATGTCCGGCAAAATAAATTAAACCTGCGATCATTATACCTGTTAGTGTTTCCATTATAGGTGAGGCTCTATTAAGTATAACACTTATCTTGGTCATTTTTTCTTTAAGTTTATCTAATACTTCATTAGCTCTCTGATACTCATATTGCTCTTTTTGAAATATTTTAATTATTTTATGATTTTTAAAGATCTCAACAATATAAGAATTAAATTTTCCTGACTGTTCTTGCGTTTGTGTTGTGATTTTTCCCATTCTTTTTCCCAATGACCTAGCCGCAAAACTTGCCAATGGAATCATAATTATTGCAAATAGA
>MDSW01134515.1_pt1 | contig 12296 bp, 9 predicted proteins | sample 811171 | NCBI WGS metagenome assembly MDSW01 (sample SAMN05326641, study PRJNA326480) | marine metagenome | isolation source: seawater | place: Atlantic Ocean: North West | collected 2012
CATATGGCAATCCTAATAATAACATTGTTGAAGATATTGCTGATTTTTTTATCAATTTTTCTGTTAAATTGGCATTCCCGGTACATTCAATTATATGTGAAAATTTTAAATAATCATTAATATTATTTTTTTTGTTAATAATTATATCATTTAGATAACTTAGTCTTTTTTCATTTTTATCAAAAATAGTGACATCATGCCCCCAATTGTGAAGAATTCTAGCTGCTAAGTGACCAATTGGTCCTGAACCAACAACTAATACTGACTCTTTATCACTTATAGTTTGATCTCCAATGTTCATTCTATTTAATCCCTTTAATACAACTGCCAGCGGCTCTATTGAACTTGCACTAATTAATGATAAATTATTTGGTATCTTATGTACAAATCTCGAAGGCAAAATAACATATTCACTATATGCTCCATTATGATTTAGAACGCCAACTTCTTTTCTTTCAGAACATGCTGTTTCTCGATTTGAAAAACACATTTCACATTTATTGCACGATAAAATACATTGACCTACAACATTGTCACCTTCATTTAAGTTATTAACCTTGGCACCAACTCTTTTAATTTTGCCTGAGAATTCGTGACCAGGTACAATAGGATATTTCGCCCAGCCCGATTTATAAAAATCAAGCTTACCTTTAAGTACTTCAAAGTCTGTTTCACAAATTCCTACATAAGAAATTTTTATTAATACTTGATTTGGCGATATAGAATCTAAATAATATGTTTTTTCAACAGCAGAATTTTGTTTTTCATATTCAACTACTTTATAGGATAAGGAATTATAATTTTCACGATAGCTTTTTATATCAAATTTTTTATTTATAAGTGATTTTAGAGTTCCAAAAAGTTTATTAAATCTATAGGTGAAAATATCTTTTACTCTTCCGCTACCATTATTTTTATAAAAGTATATAATATCACGAAATAATAATAATATTTGGTTCGGAATCTCATAAATTATTTTATAAAAAGGTAATATTCCAATTGATCGTGAAGCAATTGCCTCTCTCCAAAAACGAGTACGTATTTGATCAGCATTTTCGTTATGAAAATGCAAAATAGAAGCATTAGGCTTATAAATTATTTTATAACCTTTATCCATCCAATATTTTGACCATTCTATATCTTCCAAGCCAGATAAGCTTTCATTAAAAGGGTGGTCATTCCATAGATCTTTACGAATCATAGAATTTGCATTGTTGCAAAAGTAATCCGGACTAGATTTTTTTAATTCTTCTCCTTCAAAAAAATTATTAAAATCCATATTTTCAGAAAAATTGGAGTTTTCTCCGCCAATTTGCCTACCATACGACATTGCTATCTTACTATTTTTTTTATTATCATTAAATGCACTTACCAACTCCATTAACCAGTCTTTACTCTCTGGTTTTGTATGGGCAGACACTATACAGGCTAACTCGCCTGTTGAATGTTTTATTCCATAGTTGAGTGCATAACCAAATGTAAAATCTTCTTTATTTATTAATAAAAATTTGTCAGCTAATGTCTGAGCAATTTTTTTAGTCCCATCATTAGAGCCAGAATCAACTATAATTGTTTCAAAATTTTTATATGTTTGTTTATTTATTAAATCAAATAATTGAGGAAGAAAGGATACTTCATTGAGTGTCCTAATAATAATACTGATTTTTGGTGAAGGATTCACAACTAATCAAAAAGGTTGATAATATTATACTTGTCTCCAAATTGCTCGGAAACATTTTTCTTAATTTTTTTTTGAAATTTTATTGAGGATATGATTATTGACTGAACGTTGTATTGATCTATATTTTTAATTGGTATTACATCAAGTCCCAAATATTGATTTTTTTGTTTTTGGGAATCATCATCTATAACACATTCTAATATTATACCTGCATTTTTAATGTGATTAAAAATAGATTTAGAAGTATCGCTTGCCCCATATAAAGCTACTCCACCAATGACTTTTTCTTTAATTCTAGTAATTTTGTGAGAATAAAAGTCACCTAAATTTTTTGAAAGATTTATCAAACTAATTTGATAATCAATATAGTGTACATTTAGTGCATTTGACCCTGCTGAAGTTAACTTTAGGAAGCCTTTATCAGATTTTATTAAATCATCTTCAATTAAGTTGTTAAGATGAACTTTTGAAGTCGCTTCTAGAAGTTCAGAATCATCCAAATCTAGTGGGATTTTAATTTTATCATTTTCATTAATCTTTTTTAAAATAATAAAACGATAATATTCTTGCGTATGAGCAAAATAAAGAGCTGTATTCTTTTTCATAAAATAATTATTTCACCATTATTCATTAAATTTGCTCTTTGATGTGGAGCATATTTCTTTAAGTAGTTAATAAAATGTAGAGGAAATTCTCCATTGTAGTCAAACATATCGTAATGATTGGGAACAACTGTATCTATGGATAGCTTTGAACAAATTCCAGCTAGTTCTCGACTATTAATATTTCCTATTATTCCTTCTTCTTCTCTAAACCAATCCCTGCCATTAATTGGCGCAAAAAATATATTGAAATGATACTTTGATAGCTTATCTAAAATACCATCATAAATAATACCATCTCCCCAAAAGAATAATTTTATTTCACCAATAGTAATCAAAAAAGATAAGCAGTCAGGGTTACCATCTTTATCAGCTTCATGATAGTGTGCAGCAGGAAATGCTTGAATTTCAAACTCACCAATATTAATTGTTTTAAACCATTCCATAAATACTAGTTGATCATTATTTAATTTAACCTGATTATGTTTATATGCAGTTTCAGAACAATATAATTTGAATAAAGGTCTAATATTTTGAAGAGTCCAAGGATCCATATGATCACTGTGACCATGTGTACATAAAACTACATCAAGGAGATCAATTTGTTCTGGTTTAATTGATGGAGCAAAGGCCCTTTTCATCCTTTTATTATTCCTGCCATTAGGGTCTTCAATATATTTTGATAGATATGGATCAATTAAAATAGTAAAATTATCTTTTTTTAGCACATAACCTGATTGCCCTAAAAATCCAATTCTTAATGAATTATCTATAGATGGTTTATTAATTAAATCAATTATTGTCATTTTTTTTTGAGCCCATAAATTCAGGCATTATATCTTGATTTTTTGGAGATGTATCTCTAAGAAATAAAACAGAGCCAACTGTTTTAATCAAAATTTTTATATCTAATAATAAATTTTGCTGATTAACATATTCAATGTCATAATTAAATTTTTCTTCCCATGATATTTGATTACGTCCTTTAATTTGCGCTAAGCCAGTAATGCCAGGTAAAATATTATGCCTTCTATCTTGTGAACTATTAAATCTATTTGAATATTTAACTAAAAGAGGTCTTGGGCCAACCATACTCATATCACCTTTAATAACATTCACTAAAACTGGTAGTTCATCTAAACTGCTTTTTCTTAGAAACTTTCCTAGTATAGTTTGTCTTTTTTCATCATTACAAGAACTTTTTGAAACACCAACCTTCATTGTTCTAAATTTTATAATATTAAAATGTTTTTTATTTTTACCTAATCTTGGCTGGATGAATAAAATTGGATATCCATCAATTAATAAAATTGAAATTGAAATTATTATTATTATTGGTAAAAAAATTATAAAGCTTGACAAAGATAGAATTAAATCAAATGACTTTTTCATACTATTCTTCAACAACAGATTTTAAAACTCTTTCGAATTTTGGATACTGGGCATCAATTGAAAAATTTTGGTTTGCCAGTCTTTTTGCTGAATTTCCCATATTTTTTTGAATCTTATCATCACTAATTACTTTATTTAAAATTTCAGCTCCTTTAATATGATTATCAAAAGGAACATAAAAACCTGCATTATTTTTCTCTAACAATTCTCTTTGCCAACCAGAGTAATTAATCATAATTGGCTTTCCAGCTGCTAACCCATCAAAAAATTTATTTGCTGAATTATTCCAAAGTTCTTCTAAGTTAATAAATAATGATGTTACAATAGAAGCTTTTGAATATAAAATTGGTATTTTATATTTTTCTATGGGATTAATTATAAAAACTGATTTTCCTAATATTTCTAATTCATTTGCCAAATTTATAATATTTTTTGATTCAACTCCTTCTCCAGCAATAATGAACTTTATCTTATTATTTATATTTTTTATTTCACCTGCAATCTTAATTAAATATTGCACATCATTAACATGGCCAAAAGCACCTGTATAAATCACTAATTTATCCAATTCTTTTGGAATATAATTATTTACTGTAATCCCTAATTCATTAGTTTCTTCAATTTTATCATGAACATTAGTATTAGATAAATTTGTAATTACATTAATTTGATTATCGGGGTATCCTTTCTTTATGATGCCTTCTTTCATCCCATTTGATAAGGCAACAATTTTTTTTGAATTTTTATATGATAATTTTTCAAGATATAAAGCTAAAAACTTAGCTGGGAAAGACTTCAAGGCTCCTACCGCAATAGGTAGTTCTGGCCACAAATCTCTAACTTCAAAAACCATTGGCTTTGATTTTATTTTAGAAACAATAATTGCTGGGATTGCAATAGTTAAAGGTGTGCTGCTAGCATAAATAAGATCGGCATCAATAGATAAAGCTACTTTTAAAGATTTAATTGAGAATGATAAAAATGAAAAAATTCTCCTCAAAAAACTCATATTATTTGAATATGATACTGGTGCCCAATAAACATCTATACCTTTCTCTTTTGTCCATCCATTTTTTTCTAATTGATAACTATCTCTTTTAGAAGTTATTAGATAAACTTTATGTCCATTTTCTACTAGTTTTTTAGACAATTCAAAAGATCTCGTTGATCCTGGCATCTCATTTGTATTAAAATATTGGTGAAGATATATTATTTTCATTAATCAAATTTTATATTTTTTCTTTAAATAATAATAAGTCTGTTTAGATTTAAGAAAGTTATTTTTTAAAGATGATCTTCCTGTAGATTGATGTTCATTATGTATTATAGATAAAGATGGCATATAGTAAATAAGTGTATTTACTTTTTTTGCAATTTCTGCTGTAGAGACTTCTTCACCGTACATATCGAAACCAGTATCTAAAGAACCACCGCTTGAAAAAAATCTTCTATTAAATATCATACATGAACCATGCCCTGCATAAATTTGATAAATTGAAGAGTCTTTAATCTTTGAAACTGGTTTTGTTAATTTAACTAGGCGTCCGATTTTATGTATAATTTTTGATGTAGAAAAATTTAGGTAATAAAGTGAATAATATATATCGTAAATAAATGAAATTGGCTTAAGCATAAATGGATTAAGGTTTTTATTTGTCATTGATGAAATAATTTTTGGGGCAATTATAAAGTTAGAACTTTTTTCTAAATCATTAAGCTTTTCAAAAAATTTAGTATCATTAAACTCGATATCATTATTACAAGCAATTATCCAATTATAATCTTGTATAACATTTTTATATTTTTTTAGCCCCAAGTTAATTCCACCCCAATAATATGTATTTTTATTCGAGCGAATAATTTCAACGTTTAGATTAAACTTGTTTTTAATCACATTTAAAGAAGAAAATGAATCTTCTGATGAGTCACTATCAATTATAACAATCTTCAAAGTTGAGCTAATTTTACAATTAGTTATACTTTTAATTAAATTTTCTGTTGGTTCTGAATCTTTATAGTTGACTGTAATAATTTTAATTGACATTAATTCAATATTCTTCTAATCACCGGCAATAATAAAATAGATAAGGCAAGTATAACCCAAGCTGCAATAATACTATTATAATTAAAGATACTAATTAATGGTGAGTAAATAGTGAAAGCATAAAAAATACTTAATGGAATAATCCATAGTATTTTATTTTGAATACATTTCCTGTAGGCTAAAGTTGATATTAATCCAAATAATAGAAAAAAAATAAAGCCACCATAAATTGAATAATCATGAATAATTCCACGCAAAGCAGTAAATATATTTGTATGAGATTCTCCTAAAATTGAAATTTCATTATAAAATCCAAGCCCTCTATCAGTTAACCCCATTAAATCAGCCGGACCAGCAAAAGTAATCAATCCCATTGATAAATTGTCATAAGTGTAGTTTTGTACCCATTGAGTGAAAGAAGATAAATAACCAAAAAAATATGCTCTAAGATTCTCTAACATTGCAGAAAAAATAAATTCCCCTCCAGCTTCTCTTAACCATGCTGTTAAAATAAATATTCCAATAAAGGTAGCACCAAAAATTGATGTAAAAAATAAAGATTGAATGTTTAAAAAATTTACTTTTTCATCTTGCTTTAAGATTTTAGCTGCAAATAAACCCGAGAACCATAGAACAAGAGAAAGTATTATTGTAGATCTAGTGGTTAAAATAAATGCATATCCAACTGATAAAAGGATAGGTGATATAAGAACTAATTTTTTCCACCTTTTTTCTACGAATCTAAAAACCACACCTGCTGTTAATGAAGCTGGAAACAAAAAATACATCATTAACCTAATTGAAGTTGGCATTACTACAACATCAGTATATCGATCCATAGAAAACTGATTTGGGAGTAATAATAAATCAATTAAAGAATTAGAAAGATTAAACCGAGATAAACCAAAATAGAATAATAAAATTAGACCAATTAATGATAAAATAATCATTCCTGCCACAATTGAGAAAAGAGGTTTAAATGTTTTTTTATTTAATATTTTAACATCATTAATACTTTGATTATTACTAAAATTATTTCCAATAAAAGATCCTATTCCTAAACCATAAACAAATAAAGTAATTACCCATAATCCATAAGAATTTATAGGATAATGAGGTGCGAAAATTAATGCGACTAAAATAAAAAAAGACCATAATGATGAAAAGAAAACTGGTGGCGATAACCACGAAGAGTAAATCCTTTTTAAAATAAGAGATAAACTAAAAAGTGCAATTAATGGTAAAGTATTTAAGAGACTCAATTTATCTTTCTATAAAATTACGAAATGAATTTGAATATAAAATTGAAGATACTAAATATATTGATGCAGAGAAAATCATTGTATAAGCTGTGGCTATAATACCAAATCTTGGTAAAAAATATATATTCCCAATTAAGTTTGTAGCTAAAGAAAACATTATACAACATACCATTACTAATGTTCGTTCTTCAATTTCTAATGGCTTATGAAGAACTAATGCAAGCTGCCATAAAAATCCTCCTATAAATAGAGGAATCATTATTTCTTTCATTGAATTATCTAATCCTGGAATCATTATTTGAATTAAATAAAAAAAGTAATCCATATATAGGTATAAAGGAACTAGCATAATTAAACAAATTATAATTTGAATAGTACTTGCTTTAAAAATTTTTATAAAAAACTCATAAATATTTTTATTTTTATTCCAATTATTCATTAAAATTGGGTGTACAGCTAATGTTATTGGAAAAATAAATATTGAAAAAATTTTTATTATAAATTCTGAGAAGCCAGCATAGGAACCCATCAAAGATGGCCCATAATAATATTCAATGAAATAACGATCCAAAAAATTTAATGAAAGACTTATTCCAAGCCAAATGGATAGTGGTGCCCCATAATTAAAGAAAGATTTAATTTTTTTTATATTTTTTTTAGCAATTATATTACTAGTAAATAGTTTTGAGTAAGGTAGAATTGGTATTAAATAGCCGAAAGAAATACCAAGGATTAAACCTTCTGCGCTATTATCGTACGTATTTAGAATGATAATTGATGATATAATCATTAAAATTGATTGGAAACTAGTAATTAATATTACTTTATTTGGTTGCTCTTCAGATTGAAAAGTAGATTTAACTATATTAAAAATTCCAATCGATAATGATAAAAAAATTACATGCTGTTTAGAAAAAATTATTGAGACTTGAAGAATAGAAATAATATTTACAAATATAATTATTGATATAATTCCAATAATATAGCCCAACGAAATTGGACTAAGAATTTTTATCCTAGAAGTAAATGTAGAACGATATCTCAGTATTGATTGATTCAACCAGCCAAAAGAAAAAGCTGCAATTAAATTTGCGAATGAGAACATAATACTATATTTACCATACTCTTCTGCACCAATTAATCTAAAAAAAAGAATAACAAAGACTAGACCCGCTAAACCAGGGATCATTTTTGAAATAGAATAATAGACAGTATCTTTAGCGAGTTGATATAAATACGATTTATTATTGTTCATTATAAATTATATTTTTTGGATATATGATTAATCTATTTTTGAATAAAAGGAATTAATGATTTTATATTTTTAAATAATTTGCGCCTTGCTTCTATTCTTTCTGATGTATATTTTTTACTACTTGATAGAGAATAGTCTTTTAAATAAAAAAAGAAAAATAAACTTAAAAATGCTAAAATAAATGTAAAAATAACTGATGATACTTTTTTTGGACTAGTAACTTTAAAGGGAACAATTGGACCATCAATAACTTCAATCATTGCAGCTTCTTCAACTTCTTCTATTTTCACATTTTCAAATTGACTTTTCAAAGTCATATATAATGTGGTTTGAAGCGAGACTTCTCTTTCCAATCTACTTTCTTCTAATTTTAAAGAAGGAGAACTCTCAACACGTCGATTAGATTCATTAAATTCTTTGAGATTTATTTCTGCATTTTTCAATGCTCTTGTAACTTCAGATATTCTTTCTTCTATAAATTGTCTTTTTTCAGATATTTGCTTTAATTTGATTTTTACTTGAGTTTTACCAGCAACCTCAATGACTTTTTTTAAAATATTTGCGGCAACTTGGGGTTCAAAAAAGTCTAATTCAATGGTAACTATTGGAGAGAGTCGACTTTTTGAAACTTTTATCATTTCATTAAATTCATGAATAATCATTTTTTCAAGAAAAATTTCAGATTTATTTTTTATGTTATATTCCTTTTCTAATATTGAAAAGAGAGATTGCTGCTTGCCATATTTATTAGATGTAAAATTTTCATTTAAAATTGCCTGAACTAAATTTTCACTTTTTATAATTTCTGGGAACATTTCATCCCAAGGAATTTCATTACCAAAGTTCATTGGCATACTCAATCCCAACTGTGATGCCATACCAGCCATTTCTGAAAATGAACTTCCGCTATCTCCAATTGGAAGTATTTTTGCAGATGATGTGTAAACAGGCCTAAATATAAAGAAAACTAATATTAATGATATAATTGATAAAATGAAGGGTATAATTATTAGAGAACGGATATGATTAGAAAAAAATATAGTAAATGAAAATTCTTTTAGATGAGTTTCTGATTTTTCTGAATAGCTATTCTCTCTTTGTAAACCTTGAACATCTAATTGAAATTTCATTAAATATTTATCCGGGACTGTTCCCGTTTTTACCCAGCCTGATAAGGTTTGAGCTGTAACACCAAAATACTCAGCAACTTCATATTGATGTCTAAAACCAAATTGATTCATTACTTTAGCTATTAATGATTCAGCATTAATTTTATCTATATTAATTATCATTTAATCAATTTTTATTCAGGATTATCTATTTTAGCAATAAGAATATCATATAAACCCGCTCCATAAGATTTTGTTGCACCAGTTATAACCAATTTACTATTTATGGTCTCAATAATATCCCATCCCCAATCATTTTTTCCTCCTGGAATAGATAAGTCCCATAACTTATTTCCATCTTGATCAATTTTCATTAAATATGCATCTTCATTACTACCTGATTCTCTAAAGTAATTAGTCGTACCAGCAATTGCGGCTCCACCATCATTTGTTGCAGTGCTTACCCAACGAGTATGCTTGAGACCGCTGCCATTATATGTATGATTCCAAATGACATTACCAGAAAAATCAATATTAATAACTTGAGGGTCATACCAATCATGACCAGTAGAGTTCGTAGACGCACTAATTATAAAACCATAGTTTTTAGATTTTGAAATTGAATATGCTATATCATCATAGATTCCATTTGAGGCTATTATTTTTTCCCAAAGTTTATTCCCTTCTTTATCAATGCTCATTATTAAGATATCTTTACCAGATTCAACATAAAAGTCACGATACCCAACAATAATAAAATTTCCATTATCCATTTCAACTATATCATAACCAACCTCATGATTTTTTTGTCCATAGCCTTTAAACCAAATTTCATTGCCATCTGAATCAATTTTACTTATCCAAATATCATCATTCCCATTACTAATTCCTGGTGAATTTGTTTGCCCAACAATAATAATATTGCCATCATTTGTAGATATTGCTTTATGTCCTATGTCTCTATGAATTCCACCATATGTTTTTTGCCAAAGTTTTCGTCCTGACAAATCGCTTTTAACTACATAAATTTCTTGAGCATTACCAAAAGACCATGAGTATCCAACAGATAAAATATTTCCATCGTTCATTTGATGAATACTATATCCTTCATCATTTGATCCTCCGCCATATGTTTTTTGCCACATACCAAAACCATTTTCATCTGTTCGAATATTTATCATATCTTTAGTATTATCTGATTTATTCTCTTTTCTACCTGTAATGATAAACCCGCCATCATGTAATTGAGATATACCCCATCCATATTCATACCAGCTAGTTCCAAATGAATTAATAAAACTTTCATTTTTATATAAATTTTGATCTTCAATTCCAATATCATCACAAGAAAAAAGATAAAAACAAATTATAGTTAGTTTAATTCTCATTGTTGCTGTGAACTTATTATTAATGCAACTGTTGCTAATGAACTAATGATTGAGGCTATCTGCTGTGAGACTACCAAATAATCTGTTTGTTGAGTAACTAGTTGACTAGCGCTCACCATAATTGTTGATCCTTCTAAAACTTTTGGTGAGCTTAATCTAGTTTTTTTCTTTGCTAACCCATTTGGATAAATAATAAAAACATCTTTTTTATTTGCATAAATAGTATAACCGCCAGCTAAATCAATAAAATCATTTATTGACAAGCCATTTTCAAATGAAATAAGACCAGGATTATTTACAGAGCCAAGTACCGTTATACTCCCTGGTCGCAGTGGAACAAATATACTATCACCATTTAAAGGTACCATTGATAAACTATTCACACCAACTCGTAGAGTATCTCTATAAACCTCAATACCTTCAATAAAAGCATTTGTGGTAAAACCTCCCGCATCACTAATTATATCTTTTAAAGTTCTATTTGAGATAGAATAAATTCCCTCAGAATTGATTTCTCCTTTAATTGAAACATAGTTATTAAAATTATTAGATTTATTTTTTAGAATTTGAACTTCATCAAAAGGGTTTAGAATAATTTTTTGGCTTCCATTAATTATATTATCATAATCAAAAGTGATAAGTTTTTGTTTCGAGCTATTATTATATTTTTTTAAAGTTATAACACGCTTCTGCGATGGCAAAAACCAACTTTTATCATTTAATCCACCTCCAATCTCAATTAATTCAAGTATATCAATACCTTTTATATATGGATATTGACCAGGCCTTTTAACCCATCCATTTATTGTAATGGTTGGAAAGTAATCTGAAATTAAAGCAATACCTAAACTATCTCCGTTTTGCAGTTTAAAGTTATTAAGTGAATCCATTGGAATTAGAAAAAATTCAATGGCTAAATCATCACTCTTTCTTTTAAATGGAGAGTTAACTCTCTTTAATGTTATTAAATTTGATGCTTTTGAAGTTAATCCACCACTATAGTTAATTAAATCATTTGCTGTCTCAAATTCAATTAATTCGAAATAACCAGGAATTTGCACTGCGCCATTTATAATAACTTTTGACTTCCTAGATGGTACAAAGATTATATCTTGATCGAGTAGCCTTACTTGTTTATTTAATGAACCACCATTTATAATACTATATAAATCAACTGAGTGTACTTTTATACCATCTCTATATATTTCTATATTTCTTAATGAACCCGTAGTATCAACGCCACCAGCATAAAATAAAGCTGTAAAAGGATCTGTAAAAGGGTGTAATGCATAAACACCTGGTGAATTAACAAAGCCTAAAATATGAATATTTAAACCTTTTAATTGCCCAAGACTTATATCTAAAAATGTAGACGGTTCATTACTTTTTATAGTTGAATAAGTTTTACTAAAGGCATTTTTTAATTTAAGTTTTGATTCACTTAATGTTAACCCACCTAATTCTACTATACCAATATCTTCAAAAAATATATTTCCATCTCTATTTATAATTGATGTTTCTTCTTTTTCAACTTGTCCCCATAATGAAATAATTAATTCATCA
>MDSW01212720.1_pt1 | contig 12296 bp, 7 predicted proteins | sample 811171 | NCBI WGS metagenome assembly MDSW01 (sample SAMN05326641, study PRJNA326480) | marine metagenome | isolation source: seawater | place: Atlantic Ocean: North West | collected 2012
CCTCAACGATCCCGGGAATATGCTCCCCTCTTTGGCATCCGGGAAGACCGGGCGTATGGTAACTTCCAGGAGTTGTTGGCTGGTGAATTGAAACTGGATGAAAAAGACCGAATCGATTTTGTTAGCATAGCCACTCCCAATCACACGCATGCTGAGATTGCTCAGGCCGCATTAAAAGCAGGCTTTCACGTTGTCTGTGATAAACCCATGACCAACAAGGTCGAAAGTGCGAGAGAGTTAGTGAAGACGGTTGAAGAGACTGGTAAGATCTTTGCCTTAACGCATAACTACACCGGGTACCCGATGGTCAGACAGGCAAGAGAAATCATTGGAGCAGGTGAGATCGGAGACATCCTCGCTATTCGCTCCTCTTATATACAGGGCTGGCTTACAACCTTTGACAGTACCGTTCCCGCTGCTCGTGGAGTCTGGAAATCTGACCCGACCAAAGCCGGTTCCGGATCTCTGGGAGATATCGGTACACATGCCTATAACTTACTGAGGTTTGTGACCGGACTAACTGTCAACAAAATTGCAGCCACCACGGAATCATTTCATCCAACTCGTGCTATCGATGATTACGGTTTGATTCAAATGAGAATGGACAATGGAGCTTTAGGACTAATCACTTATAGCCAAATGAGTCACGGAAGGCTAAATGACTTCACCCTTGAGATCGACGGTACCAAGGGCTCATTACAATGGAGGCAGGAGGACCCTAACCAACTTGTTCTTCGGCGTCAGGGAGCATCCACCGAAATCATGCATCGACACCCTGCTGGCGACTATATGCACGAGCTAGCCAAAGCATCCACGCGAATTCCGGGTGGACATCCGGAAGGATTCTATGAAGCTTTTGCTAATATCTATCGAGCGGCTTTTGATGACATGGCAAAAAACAACGCCACTGGATTCAATCCAGGAATTAACACACTCTACCCGAATGTCTACGACGGTCTCGAGGGTGTACGGTTTATCGAACGAGTGCAGGCCAGTTCCGATTCAGACAATCGTTGGCTTGATTTTTAAGAACGATTTTGTAGATAAGCCGTTACCAACGCCATGTCTGCCGGCGTAATACCGCTAATCCTAGAAGCTTGTGCGACAGTGGCCGGGCGTATGGTTGACAATTTCTGCCGCGCCTCTGTACGCAAATGTCCGATGGCATCGTAATCAAAATTATCAGGGATTGGTTTTTCGGCAAGACGACTCTGGCGATCTATCTCCATTTGCTGTCGGGCAATATAGCCCGAGTATTTGACGTCATACGTCACTTGCTGAACCACGTCGGGAGATAATTCACTCAACTCCGGTAAATGCTCTATAATTTCGTCCCAGGTGGTCTCTGGACGACGTAAATGCTTCGTTAGGGTTGCTTGCCCCAAATGCTTTGATTCCAACAACGTCAGCGCTTTTTCAACCTGGCTCTCTTTCTTCGTAAGACGGTCAAATCGTTCCTGTGAAACCAGACCGTGCTCAAATCCCAGCTTAGTTAAACGACGATCAGCATTATCCTGCCGAAGTAACAAACGATATTCAGCCCGGCTAGTGAACATGCGATAAGGCTCATCCACACCACAAGTAACTAAATCATCAATCAACACACCGATATAACCTTGGCTACGTTCAATAACGAGTGAATTTTTCTTAGCCAGCTTTAAGGCAGCATTAGCCCCGGCGATCAGTCCTTGAGCCCCGGCTTCTTCATAGCCGGTTGTACCATTGATCTGTCCAGCAAAATACAAGCCCTTGATAAACTTGGTTTCAAGCGTCGGGCGAAGTTGATCAGGCGGACTATAGTCGTACTCGACGGCATACCCGTACCGCATTATCTGAGCTTTCTCCAGGCCTGGTATCATGCGGAACATCGCGTCCTGAACATCTCGCGGCAGGCTTGTGGAGATACCATTTACATAAACTTCTTCTGTTTCATATCCTTCCGGCTCCAAAAACAACTGATGTCTGTCTTTATCTGCAAAGCGAACGACCTTGTCTTCAATCGACGGACAATAACGAGGTCCCGCCGAATTAATCTGACCACTATACATTGGGGCCCGATCAAGATTGTCACGTATTAATTGGTGTACATTGTTGTTGGTATAGGTAATCCAGCATGGCAACTGCTCTTGAGTAATTTTATCCGTCATATAGGAGAACGGTTCCGGTTCCGCATCGCCTGGTTGCTCTTCAGCTTGACTGTAATCGATCGTGCGAGAATTGAGTCTTGGCGGGGTTCCTGTTTTAAACCGTTCCAAACGAAATCCGGCTTCGCACAATGCCTGACTAATCCCCTGGCTCGTACCTTCACCAGCGCGTCCTCCCGCAGTCTTTGCTTCGCCGGTGTGCATTAAGGCAGAAAGGAATGTTCCCGTTGTAAGAATGACCGCCTGAGCCCGATAGAAAACATTACCGCGAACACGAACACCCATCACCCGGACGACTTCACCATCTTTTTCAGTCAAAATATCTTCAACTAGTTCCTGACGAAGAGAAATCCCGTCCTGCTGCTCAATCAGCTTTTTAACTTCCTGCTGATAGAGCTTTTTATCGGCCTGGGCACGAGGGCTGTGCATGGCCGGACCCTTACGTCTATTTAGCATGCGAAACTGAAGAGCGGTCTTATCAATCGCTCGCCCCATGAGGCCGCCCAACGCGTCAATTTCGCGTACAATCTGTCCTTTGGCAACTCCACCAATGGCCGGATTACAACTCATCTGTCCAACGGTATCAAGGTTGGTTGTTAGCAAGGCAACCCGCGCACCAGTTCGAGCGGCCGCAGAAGCCGCTTCTGTCCCTGCGTGCCCAGCACCAACAACCAAAACATCGTATTCATAGGTAGAACCGCTCATGTGTCACATTATGAATTGAAGGCTGTGTTTTGGATATACCTTAGTTCAACAATGGTGCTTCCGTGCTGAGCTAAATAGCTCTGACCAGCTCAATAGGAAGGAACCAGAACTAACCATGCTACTCATCAGTACCACCGCCGAGTGTAACGGAAATTTTGTACTTATTCTGTAAGTGAGCGTGAGCCGTACTGGCGTAGGATGCTTTGGGATATTTCTTACAACACTGCTGAAATGCTTTAATGGCTTGCTCTGCTGAATCCATCTGCTCATACGTATAGCCAATTTGCAACTGGGCCCATGGGGCCATCGACTCACTTCCTCCAATGATCTGACCGTAGAGAATAAGTGCTTCTTTATACTCTTTAAGAGCACGGTGACAGCCGGCCATCTGACGATAATTTTCGGGGAAGTTCTCACACTGACGAAATGTGCCAATTGCTTCTTTTAATTGGTTAGCATCTCGCTGAGTAGTCGCCATAGCCCAAAGCCATTGCTGACTATTAAGTGCATCGGAAGCGACTAAAGAACGGTAGATCTGAATGGCTTGGGGATATTGTTTTACGGCTACATAAGCTGTCGCTTCGGCTCCTTGCCACTTGGCTGGATTTTCTGCATCCAATCCAGCCAGCTGTCTATAAATTTTAACTGCTTCGCCGACATTGCCTTCAGAGGAATAACTCGCTGCAACTTTTGAAAGTCCCTGAATCCTATCCTTGAATTGTCGGTAAATGGAACGCGCCTGGTCATACCGCTTTTGTGAAAGATGGTAGTCGGCCAGGCTTCCCAGAATCTGGTCTATATTGCCAAACACGCCCAACATCGCCTTATAGGCAGCCAGCACTTTTTCGTCGCGACGAGAGTACTTTTCAACTTCGATCATTTGATTCCACTGCTGTTGTGCCTTGCTCTTCAGATCATCCGTCGATAAATCCGTTTCAAGGTGGGTCTTCAGATAGGAGACCACCTGATCAGCCAGACGAAAACCGGTCATTTTAGTTTCATCATCGCCGATCAAACTATTTAGCGGAGTTCTTACGTAATAGTACACGTAGTATCTGAGTTGATCATCCTTGTAGTTGGCCTGCAAGCTCTTCAAAGCATCCGGAAAAACTCCTTTTCCAAAGTAGTATCCTGCCAATGAATTAGCCGCAGCTGCACAGGTTCCGCTAGTCAGTTTGGTGCGTTGGATATCGAAAGCCAGACGTTTCCAAATCTTGACCAAATTGGTTTCATTCTTTTCCTGACGGGCTATTTCTGCCAAGCCGGAAAGCGAATAGACGGCGACCGGGTTATCCGGATAATTTTCTATTGTTTCCTGATAGGCTTTCTTGCCGTAGGACACACGACCAATGTCAACATACGTCTTACCAATCAAATACGATGCCTTCGCGGCATCTACTGAGTCAGGCCAATAATCAATGACCGATTGGAACCCCTCTTTAATCGCCGTATTCTGTTTACGAAGCTGATTCAGACAAAGGGACCATTTGAGTTGTGCAAACGAGGCGGCATCGCTGCGTTCATAAAGCGACAAATATTTCTCATATTCACTCAGCGCCACATCGTACTTCTTCTCTTTAAAATACTTTTCTGCAATATTCAACTGGTATCGCTCAACCTCACGCAACTTCGCCCAGCGATCCAACGACATTTCGTCGATCTTTGTTTGTGCCATCACAGGTATCGCAGAGATTGTCGTCATTAATATTGCTAATAACTGAATGTGCAACGATTTCATTATTCATCTCCACCAGATTGTTTTTGAGCTAATCGCCACTTAGCATGTTCGATATGTGCATAACTCATAATATTCACACCCAACCGATAGCAATTAGCCCAGATTTCCTGAGACACTCCTGCATGTCCATCAGCCCATGCATCTCCAATATCGCCCGGATGATAATAAGCAACCCAACGGCCGTCTTTAAACCACCCCAATGCTTCCTCACCTCCGTGAGGAGCTACATAGGGAACACGAACAATTTGATAAGGTCGGGTATGAATAGGATCATCCGTAGGAATACGCACGGGACGTACCTCCGGAAGAATTCGCTGCATCATCGATAAAAACTGGTGATGAAAATGGCGACTTCCGCCGTTATCTCCAAAAATCATTCCATGCTTATCATTAAGGTATTCCTGCAATATCTTCACATCATTGTTGCCAAGTGATATATTTCGTTGCCCCGTTACATAAACCAGTGGGGGACAACGCACGCCATCGAATGTCTTTAGCTGTGCCGCTGAGTAAGCTTTTGTTTTCTTATCAATTTTCTGCCCCGTAAGTTCGGCATACTTCAGCAACATATTCATATCGCCACCGATACCAAAGTCCTGATTCCAATCCCCACCGGGATACTCCAGTCGCACAAACCCAACAACACCGTTGCTCGTGCCTCCGGCAAATCCCGCCCCTTCACCTTCACCAAACCCCATTTTGGTATATCGATGAGCTGTAACCTCGTTCAATTCCAGCTTGACATCATCCAATTCAGGCGTGTTGTAATTTATGGCACTATAGGGATTAAGAATAAACTTCTTTCGGATAATCTTCTGAACTTTGACAACTTGCTGCACTGCCTGATTTTCACCTCCACCGGCCGGCAGGTCATAGAACTGGGTACATCCCTGAAACTGACTGAGAATCATACAAATCAGACAAAACAATACCGTGTAACTGACAAAACCATTTAAGGACTGGTTGAGACGAGGGGATTTTTCGCCATAGTACCAAGCATGAGGGTCGAGAGGGTTCCAGATTTTGAGATCGGTATTCTTGCGATTGGTCCTTTTGCGTTGCAAAACATTCTCAAGATTAAATTTCTCTCGTCTGGCAATCTCTATTCGCTGGGCATATTTCTCAACTCCCCAGATCACCCAAACCAATCCTGTCATAAAAAACATGGCCAAACCACCACGAGCGAAATACGCCCGGAACATCTCCAGTCCGAGCCATTCACTGAAGAAAACTCCGGCATGCCAGCCAACAGGTATGCAAAGTGAAAACACGGCCCAAAATTGAATCTGGTTTTCTGCACGCTGTTTGTAGCTTTTACAGAGGCCACTTAAGGACAAAAGTGCAATCAGCAGAAAGATTACAGGAAGAAGCGAATCCGCCAGTAAATGGAGCCAAAGCCAGTCAACCAACGCGAAGTGCCAGACGAACGCAACGACGCCGACAAGCTGCCATGATCGCATTTTAAGAATCGCTTTCATCTCACTCACTTCTCTGAGCTTAAACCCCGACACTCTTCAGTTACTTCACACCCTCTAAGAGATCATCAAATTTATCTCCTAGAGGATTAGCATCCGGATTAGCATCTTTCGTTTCTCCAATTCCCAGATTATCTAGTACTGCATCTCCCGTAGGACCACCTTTGTCTAGTGATTGTTCTTCATTGATATTCTGAACCGCAGGTGGCTGCTCTACTTGCTGTTCTGCTGATGTAGCGACAGGAGTTGTTGCCGGCTGAACTACAGGTTCTTCTTCCGCCAGGAAAAACGGAAATGCCGTGAAGACGAGCAAGACTATAACGAATCCGACCGTCGACATGATGATGCCCTGCACCAGACCATTGCTTGCCATTTCGCCCATTACTTCCTGAGGTTTACGACCTTTTAACGACCCAATAAAATCCCGCAACTCCGTCAAAGATGCTGTACCATTTCGCTGAACACGTTGGACATCTCCCAGAATCCCACGTGTCTGTTGTTCTTGTTGATCACTCATACTTACTCCTGCTTTTGTTCCAGTACGTGAACAATATCTCCACCTACTTCACTAATCGCTTCAATCGCCGGTTCAAAATACAACGCTTGTGCTTCACGATGTACTTTAAAGAGAACAATTCGTTCACCTGCCGGAGTGTTTCCCAGCAGAGCGTCGACTTCCCCGGCGATTTGCGATGCACCGACCTGTTGTCCATTGACGTAATACTTATTTTCGTTATCAATCAGAACCGCAACTTTCGCAGTTCCGGAGGCGTTGATTTCTTCAGCAGACGCCGGCTGCCATTGCAAATGACTGTCATCCTGTGCCCGAGCTAAAATCACAAAGAAAATCAGCAGGTTAAAAGCGATGTCTCCCATCGCCATACTTGGCACGTCTGCCTGTGATGTTCTACGTTTAATCTTCATCGATCGATTCGCCTCCTAACCACCAGGCACAATAACCTGCTGCTCCTCTTCAGTCTGAATCGTCACGATGCCCCCCGCCGATTCGATCATCTCGGTCACCACGACCCAATGGTGATAAGGCGTATCAGGCTTACTCTTTACGATCACGACTCGGTCTTCCTGTCGAGTCTTCCCATTCAACGCCCGTTTCAATACCGTATCGAAATCCTGTTGACGAAGGATATTTCCATTGAGCATGACCGTATTACGTCCAAGCTGCACTTCAATATTCTCCGACTGCTCCTGTGTCTCCTGTTCACTTCGAGGCAAAGTTTGTTGACGTCCGCTGTCCGGTTGCACCGACGCGCAGACAAGAAAGAACACAATCAGGTTAAACGCGATGTCACCTGTTGCACTCGACGGTGGTTCCACCATCAACTTTCTACGACGTCGTTCTCTCACCGAAGCTTACTCACTTTTATCATCTATTCCGGCGGCGGCTAACTGAATCGAAACATTTTCGATCAGTTCTGTCGCGGATTGTTCGACCTGCAATACGAATCGATTGATAACGCTTGTGAAATAGTTAAAAGCAACAAATGCCGGAATACCAACAATTAGCCCGAAGCAGGTTGTCAATAACGACACCTGAATCCCGCTGGCCGCTGCTTCCACAATATTCGTCTCTCCCATCTGCTCAACGATCTGCTGAAAAGCCACGATCATCCCCTGAACTGTTCCAAGGAATCCCAGCATCGGAGCCGCACTGGAAACCGTAGCCAGGACCGGTAAATGTCTTTCGAGACCGGCCACAATATGTACGCTGTAGTCGTCCATCGCTTTCACAACCTGCTCTTCTGTTCGAGCTACGTCGTAATCTAATTTTCGTAACACATAGTACTTTCTTAATCCAGCGGACAATACCGCCGGTACTGGTCCCTGTTGCGTATCGCAAAGTTCCAAAGCCTCTTCAATCTTTTCATCGAAGAGTAGTTGTTGCACCTGCTCACGCACCTGCTGATCGTCTGCGTTAAGCATTTTCAAGGTTCGATAACGTTCAATAATGACTCCCACAGCCAAAATCCCCATCAACAAAATGGGCCACATGAATGCTCCACCATTGAGCAACAAACCTAAAGCGCCGGAATTAAGAAACTGTTCAATCCCACTAGGCTCTTCACTGTCAGGAACGACCACCTCGTCTTGACCAACGTCCGATTCGTCCGCCTCGACTGCTGACTCATCTGCAGCACTCTCCTGATTACCTTCAGTCCCTGCTACAACTTCTGAACCAGTCCCATCTTCCGGCGCGGCTGTGGCAGCCTGCTCCACCACTTCTTCCTCACCAAGCTGACTATCATCGGCTTGGGTGGTTTGATTTTTCTGGTCGCCGACCAATTCGCCCAAAATGTCATCTTGAGCTACTCCAGCCACCGGCCAAGTGAGAAAGCCACATGCCAGAATTATCAATAGCTGAAAACTGACACCTTCCGTCGATCTTCGCGTCATTATTTTGCCTACTCTCTTCGTTTTCTTTCTAGGGTTGTCTTTTGCGGCTATGGGATCGTGTTGCATCTCATAATAAATTGAGCATTAAACTGATAACATTAATTATCATTATCAATACTATTGGCTTCAGCTTCGAACTGATTCAGCATTTCGGGTAATGCCAAACGTCCTCGGGCGAACTTTGCTGCCTCGCTTGCCGGAAAATCCCATCGACAACGATTGTATCGACGAAACGCCAACTGATTGTTATTGGCCATACGGTAGGCTTCACCACTCCAGAACAACGCATCCGCGCTAAGCTCGTCTTCGGGAAAAAGCTTCATAAACCGATCGAACGAATCTCCTGCTTCCTGGTAAGCCTCACTCTTGTAAAATGCCTGTCCAATCCTGAAAGCCATACGCTGCGCATGTTCATGCCCTTCAAATTTCTCAAGAAACTTCTCTCCAACCTGTGCAGCGATCCCAAACTGCTCTGATTTATAGAAGTGATCTGAGATTCGAATCATCACACTGGCAATCAGCGGACTCTTTGGATAAGTCGCCGCCAGCGTAACATAAGCCTCCAATGCTTCATCAAAGTCACCGGAATACTCTAAACATTGAGCGAGTTTATACTGAGCGTCCGGAGCCAGTGTATGATCACCGTACTGTTGCAAGATGACTTCGTAAGCGGAAATTGCCTGAGACCACTGCTCAAGCTCCTGAGAGAACTGCCCCAGCAAATAGGAAATACGTGGAACGTATTTTGGATCCGGATAATCTTCCATCACTTCCTGAAGAATCCGCCGACCTGCCTCAAGGTCGACCGTTTTCTCTTCATCACGCCCAAGTTCTTTGTGGCTCTTGAATAACTCAAAGTAACTTTCAGCAATTCGAAATTTGGTTTCCACGGCTAACTCTTCATTCTCAAATGCCTTGGAGAACGCGGTGACTAACCCGTCTGTACCAACAACGACCGGCAGTGACTGTGTCAATTTGAGGGCCTCTGTGGATTCAGCGGATTTCACATCGGTATAGGCCACTGTAACCTGATCACCAAAGTAAGTCTCGATTTGTGAAGCATCAGGTTTGATGTTATTGACTGTTGGTTTCTCTGTCGCTTGAAGATCAAACGCACCGGTAAATTCCCCGCTATGAACCGTCGTTTCGAACAAGGATACGGTTTCTACTTCGCCAAGTTCCGTGGTGACCGTTACCTTGATACTATCCCGCTCGTCCGACAAATCCTGATCTGGATCATTCACTTTCAGAAAAATCTTCTCCCCGACATGTAACAACTGGACATCTTCTTCATATTCACGGTCGGTGATCTGCAGATTTCCGGTTGAGACGAGTCTGCCGTTATGCTGGAGAACCGGCGACTCACCATTTGTGGTGACCTCGTCTTTATACCTCAAGCTGATTACATCTTCACCGGTCAGGTTTAGAACCATTGCCACCAAACCTGGGAGTAATTCCGTTTCTTCTTTCCCCTCATGAACTCGTCCAATCAACCCGCGTGGCATCTCTGAGGTTAACGGAATGATATTAGGACTTTCTTTTCCACCAAGTTGCATGATGACCTGACCTACGAATCGCCCCGCCACTAATGCTTCATTATCTGTCACGCTTTGGGGGAGATCTGAATGGACATTGCTAATCACACAATCCACAAACACAACGGATCCTCCAGTGGTGACCAAAGCGACGGTCACCATACTTCCCGTATCTTTGGCCCTATCCGGATCAATTACCTCCACAAGCAGAGGTGCCTCAAACGCAACTGCTGCTGAATCTTGTTTTTCGGATTCTGCCAGATACTGAACTGATGCCGGAGTCGTTGACGAGGTACGTTGAGCAAGCGAAGGAATAATCCGAATCTGAGCATCGGTCGGCTCATTCACAAATACGATTCTTTCTCGAGGTACGGTATGTCCCGGAAATGTATTCTGGCTATCGAGATAACGGAGATAAACAACATCACCAGTCTTGACCGTAAGTTTACCTTCAGCATCGGTCGACGACGTATCAATTTCCCGTGTGAAGACACCCGTATTCGGTCCGGTTTCCGCTGCTTCTAAATGAATCGGATCACCATCATTGACCACAATATCCACCGTAATCGTGTCGATATTATTTGAACGGTCCTCATCGTAATCAACCACTTCCACAACAATACGTTCACCTGGATCCACCCGCATGAGCTCTTTGCGTTGCGCGTTCACTCCCCCGGCTCCGGATGCTGAGAGACTATATGAAATCGCATTGACTTCACCATTGTGATAAGTGGCCGTCAATTCACGCGTTAGCAATTGTGCTGTATTGAGCTCATTCAAGGTGTACTCATCCGTATATGTCGCAACCACCCGGTCACCTGCAGCAATCTCCAGGACATTATTGGTTGCCAGTGAGAGAATGTCCGAATCTGTAGGAATCTGAGTTTCCCCATTGTCAGCGTTTCCAACTTCGATCTGACTAATCGCAACTGCATCACCCACATATTCATTCACAACGACCTTTGTATATCGAATCTCACGTTCCGGAAATCTGAATTCCCAGCTGTCTCCATTTTTCACCACTGCGTCACGATCGATCGGTCGCAACTCAACACCTTTCAACTCCATTAAATTTGAAGTCACCGCAACCGGAGTGAATAAGAGTTGTTTCTTACCGGAAGCTTCAATCATGATGTGCCCGATAAAGACCGATTGGTAGTTGTCGTAAGATCCTGTATTTACCAACGAGTGCTCCAGCACCTGATTGTCAAGCGTCAATTGAATCTGGGCTCCGGACCCACTGCGACTGTAATCGAGCCATAATTCATAAACACCTGCCTGCGTACCATCGAGGCTGATACTCAAAGTGTCTTCCAGCATATTCCAGTTTTGCGTCACCATCCATTCATCTTTTTCGACGACTGCAAATGTCTCCGTCTTCTTGGATATCTGAGCCGTACTAACATCAAATCGATTGACAATCTCTGGAGTTTGGATTAACTCAACCTTATTGACAGCTTCGACAAACTGTTCCATTCGCATTGGCTGCAACAACACCTGCTGAGTATCCACACTAGCGATAGCGTATTCGAGCTTTGCCCCTTGCTCCTGATTAGCAAACGCACTAAACGCCTGAATTTCATGCATTCCTTTTTCCAGCCAAACGTCGACAGTCCGCGTACCAGTGGCCACTGGCAATTCAAGAATTCCATCGACTGAAAATGCTGTTGTATTCCCCTGAATCCGGAAGCGAACTGCGGCGTTGCGTTCCATATTGAATAGACCGGACCAGAGCACACTTCGTGCCACAGCTTTTTCCCCTTCAACAATTTCTTCCTGAACAACCAATTCATTTTCAACCGCCGCAAACTGCTCTGACTTGCCAGCCGCCAATGCCAAAACCTGACTCCACTCGCGATAGCTCCGGTGATCTCCCATTACAACTAACTGCTGCACTCCTGAAACTGCATCGATCAATCCCCCCACCTGATTACGACGCGGGAAACTCGAAAGACGAAACCAGAATTCACCGTCGTAGCTACCAAGCAAATCCATACGAACAGGATGATTATCATCCGAACCTGGCGACCCGATATTTACTCGGGATATGCCGTACAGATCTTTCATATCGACGGTTAGGTCTTTGGGAGCCGCTCCATCCGGTTGGCTAAGCCAGAATGTCTTTGGATCCTTATCAATTGCCATCAGCGGACTATGATCAATCGCAGAATCAGTAGCCAAAGCTCCGGCAGGAAGTTCACTCGTATCCACCGTACCTTCAAACCTTCCCGAGTGTGGAGAGGTTTCTCTAATTTCAACCTGAACCGCATCTCCACTATCGGTGACC
>MDSW01109692.1_pt1 | contig 12295 bp, 19 predicted proteins | sample 811171 | NCBI WGS metagenome assembly MDSW01 (sample SAMN05326641, study PRJNA326480) | marine metagenome | isolation source: seawater | place: Atlantic Ocean: North West | collected 2012
AGATTAAAGCAACCCAAGTATTTTCGTTACGGCTGCTTCTTTTCAGATCTGACCGGGTTGGCGAAATACTTGTCTACTCAATCTCCCAATTTATTGTAACATACTGTTGTTAAAAAGTGCTGAAATATATATTTTCTAGATATTAAATTATGAATAAAACAGTTTTTGCAAATAACCCTCTCAATAGGACAGCGAATCTTAGAAATAATATTGAATGGATTAATTCGATTAAACGAGATTCAAACACAAAATACTTAATTTTTTATAATGAAAAACCACTCATCAATCCAAGCATTGATCATTCAAAAAATTCAGAGATTAAATTATTTAGTTTTGAGCAATTGGATAAGTTTATAGATAGAGCAAATTATCTGGTATTTCTTGGTCAGAATGGAGGAAAATCATTATTTGCCGTTGACCTAAGCAATATAGAAAAAATAAAAGAAAATACTGAAATAATGGAGGAAGCAAAATTTATAGATGTTAGATCAATTGCTCCAAATCTGTCTTCAGAATCTACTGGCATACTTGCACAGGCTAAATCGATGATCTCATGGAATAATACTTATACTTTTTGTAGTAAGTGTAGTGGAGTTAAGCTGGAAATAAAAGATGCTGGTTATAAGAAATTATGTAATTCTTGTAAAACCGAATTTTTTCCAAGAGTTGATCCTGTAGTTATTATGCTTCCAATTTATAAAGATAAATGTTTATTGGGTCGTCAAAAAATCTTTCCTCCCAGAATGTATTCGGCTTTAGCTGGTTTTTTAGAGCCAGGCGAAACGATAGAAGATGCAGTAAAAAGGGAAATAAATGAAGAATCTGGATTAACTGCTTTAGACGTTGAGTATAAATTTACTCAACCCTGGCCATTCCCTTTTCAGCTTATGATAGGCTGCCTTGCCAACGTGAAGGATGATGTGCTTAATCTTGACCAAGATGAAATAGAAGATGCTGTCTGGCTATCAAGAGAAGACTTAAATAGAATATTTGTAGGTAAAAGTCCCCAAAGAATCTGGATTCCTCCAGCTATGGCAATTGCTCACCAATTAATTATTCATTGGATGCATAACTAAATTTTATTACTGATTTCTGTATTCATGCATAGGATAAACTCCAAGCACTATAAGTTTATCAGTATAAAAATCTAACTCTTCAAGTGCACCTTTAACAGACTTATCTTCAACATGGCCATCAATATCTATATAAAATTGGGCCTTGTTAAAATCTCCATCAACAATAAAACTTTCTAACTTTGTTATATTAACACCATTTGTTGCAAAACCACCTAGTGCCTTATAAAGTGCAGAAGGAACACTGCGGACTTCAAAGATACAGCTTGTAAGATATTTGGACTTCTCTACTTTCTTCTGTTGTAAGTCTTTGGACATGATTAAAAAACGAGTTGTATTGTGCTTCATATCTTGAATATCATCTTTTACTATTTTGAGGCCATAAGTTTCAGCTGCAAGCTTAGATGCAATAGCTGCATCTTTTGAATTTTCTTGTTCACTAATATATTTTGCTGATCCAGCAGTGTCTGCCATGACAATTGTATTAAGTCCAAGTTCACTTATCACTTCTTGGCACTGGCCAAGTGCCATTGAATGACTTCTTACGTACTTAACTTCATTTAAATTAACTCCTGGCTTTACCAAAAGCTGATGCTCAACTTTTTGAAAGTGTTCTGAATATATTTTTAGGTCATATCCACCGAGCAAATAATGAATATCAGCAACTCTACCTGCAACCGAATTTTCAACTGGAATCATGGCAAGATCACACTCACCCCTTCTAACGTTATCTAACGCTGATTCAAAAGTTCTTGAGGGAATAGCCTCAAGCTTGGGAAAAGCTTTTGAACAAGCTAGGTGCGAATATGCTCCATACTCTCCTTGGAATGTTATTTTCTTCATTATTTTTTTAATGTTCCTTTAATAGCCTCAAGATCTTCAGGAGTATCGACTCCTATAGGTAAAAAGTCAATTAATCCAGCTTCAATATGCATGTTATTTTCTAAAGCTCTAAGCTGTTCTAACTTTTCTTCTTTTTCTCTATGGGTCTGATCTAAACTTACAAACCGTTTAAGTGATTCCCTTGTGTATGAATAAATCCCAATGTGATGATAAAGATTATTTATAGAATTTTCTTTAGGCTGTCTTTCAAAATTAATAGCTTTTGTATTTCTCTTATTTTCTTCAAATATACATTGAGCTTTAACTATTTGAGATTTATGTAAATCAGACTCCTCACTTATCCTGACAACTAAAGTACCTATTTGAACTTCTTTATTTTCTAAAAGTTTCAACACTGCTGATAAAGCATGTGCTTTGATGCCTGGTATATCTCCTTGCAAGTTAATTATATACTCAACTTCATTTTCACTATCACATTTTTGGAGAGCTTCATAAATACGATCTGTTCCTGATTGATGATCGCTTGACGTTAGACATGCTACTCCACCACTATTTTCAATTACTTTTTGAATCTTATTGCTATCTGTAGCAACAATAACCTTTCCTAAATTCGACTCATTAGCTCTTTCCCAAACATGTTGTATCATGGTTTTATCATGTATCTTGATAAGAGGCTTATTCGGGAGCCTAGTAGCAGCTAAACGAGCAGGAATAATTATTGCAGTGTTTTTTTGAGTTATCATATACAAAATTATGCGACCAGAAGACGCACAAAAACCTGAATAAATTAGGTTAATGTTTTTGATATTATTCGCTTTTCAAGATAAAAACAATTATGGATTCATTTGAGATCAATAAAATAGTTGCCGTCGTATTGATTGTGGCGCTCGTGTTTATTGGCTTAGCTAATTTTGGTGAGATTTTATATGAAGTTGAAAAACCAGAAATAGCCCATTATCAAGTTGAAGGTACCGAAAGTGTTATGACAATTTCTTCAGAAGCAGTTGCTGAAGAGGCTCCGGTAATTGAAGCAGTATCTATTATAGAACTTCTTGCTTCTGCTGATATTGATAAAGGTGCAAAGGTATTTAAAAAATGCTCACAATGCCACGTAGTTGAAAAAGATGGGGCAAATAAAATTGGCCCAGCACTATGGAATATTGTTAATAAAGATATTGGTGCAAAAGAAGACTTTAAATATTCAAAAGCTATGGCAGAATTTGAAGGTGACTGGACATATGAACAGCTTAATGGCTATCTATTAAATCCTAAAAAATATGTCGAAGGAACAAAAATGGCGTTTGCTGGATTAAAGAAAGACACTGATCGTGCAAATGTTATTCTTTATTTAAGAAGTTTTAGTGATAACCCTGCACCGATAGAATAATTAAAAAAATCTATTTATTTAAAGATTTATTTCTTAGCTAAAAAGAATAAACTTTTTCTATGCAAAAAGAAAATATTGATCTCTCAATCTATCTTGATAGAAGAATGTGGAAAATTTTTTTATTAGGAATTATTCAAGGATTTCCTTGGGTTATAATTCTTAGCGTCTTAAATATCTGGTTAAAGGAATACGGTGTATCTAAAACTACTATTGGATTTTCAGGATTAATTTTTTTTGTTTATTCTATTAATTGGATTTGGGCTCCATTGATAGATAAAATAAATCTACCATTTATAAGTAATTATTTGGGTCAACGTAAGAGCTGGATTATGCTTATGCAATTAATCATCTTATCTTGTTTACTTTTATGGACATTATTTAATCCATCAAATGACTTGTGGTACATAATTCTTATAGCTTTATTAATTGCTATATCTTCTGCGACTCAAGATATCCAATTAGATGCTTTAAGGATTGAGCAAGTAGATTCTTCAGAAACCAAGGCAATGACTGCAGGTGCTGCAATAATGGTTATTGGATGGTATACAGGATTTAAAATATTTGGCGGAGCAACATTAATCTTCGCTGATTTTTTCGAAGGGCAAGGCTACAATGACGGTTTCCCTCCTACCTTTTTTGTAATGTCTTTATTTATAGTAATCTGTAATTTTGTTCTCTTTTATGTTCCAGAGTTAAAATTGAAGGATAGAAAAAGACTAAGAGTTGAAGCTGGTCAAGAGCTTTCTAATAATTTATATGAAGAAACAAGATCTATATCACAAAAAGTAATAAATTTTTTGACAGATACTTTTATAAATCCATTTTGGAATTATTTTAAAAAAAATGGTATTTCAATTGGATTCGCAATCCTGGGTTTTTTGTTGCTTTTTAAAATTGGTGAAGCATTTCTTGGAAGAATGTCTAGCATTTTTTATTTGGAAATTGGATTCTCAAAAAGTGATATTGCTATCTACTCAAAGGGCTTTGGTTGGTTAATAGATATTATCTTCATCTTTATAGGAAGTATTATCGCAATCAAATCAGGAATAATTAGAGGATTAATAATCTCAGGAATTGCGATGGCTTTAACGAACCTATTATTTGCTTATATGGCCTGGACGGGACCCTCATATTCATTATTTATTTCTGCAGTGATTTTAGATGAAATTGCAGGCTCTTTTGCAACAGTGTTCACTGTAATATTCATATCTTTATTGGTAAATAGAGCCTATACGGCTGCTCAATATGCGCTTTTAGCATCAATTGCTACGCTTGGCAGAACAGTCCTATCTTCTTTTTCTGGATTATTAATAGACGAACTTCAAAATGATTGGGTAACTTTTTTTATTATTACTACTTTAATGGTTGTTCCGTCATTAATTATTTTGTGGATTATAAGAAATAAAATAAATTTAAATTCATCAAATATTTAAATCCTTCCCATCTTGATAATATTTCCATTTGTTCTTGAAATTCTTTTTTGAGCTACGTTGAGAGGCTCTATACAAGTTTTCATATGATATGCATTAGCGTGAATTATATTTTTATTATCAATCATCATAGCGACGTGACCTTTCCAAAATATAAGATCTCCTCCTTCTAAATGCCTTTTAAACTTTACTTCTTTGGTAATAAATACATCTTGCATATCAGTATCTCTAGGGAAATAGATATTATTTATTTGAATAATATTTTGGATTAACCCCGAACAATCTATTCCCATCGAATCTCTTCCTCCCCATAGATAAGGGGTATCAAGATACTGCCTGGCCATTTTAACTTTGTCTAAATTTCTTGTTTTTATTGGAGATAAATCTTTTTGTGGGCACCATCCTAGATTTTTTATTTTATAAAAATTATCTTTCTTACCACTTATTTCTACCAAAGAATTAAAGCTTAGATAGTTAACGGCGTCACTTTTAATATTAGCCGAAGAATAGATAAAAGTTCTAAGAGCAGTGACTTTGTGAGTTGGATTATATTTAATTTTCTTTAAGTTTTTTGATGGGGTGTATCCTACATAACCATCACGTAATGACTGAACCCATGACCAGCCTTTTGAAGAATCAAAAACACTACATTCTTCTCCATAAAGAAGTTGAGTGCTTAATTTAGAATTTTTTAATGAATATAGTGGGGAATATGCTGCAATAACATTATGTTTTTTACCATGTACGAACTTCTTTCTCTTAATGAGGCCTTTAAAATCATCAGAAGCTATATCATTTCTAATTGCTGTAATTCTTTTGTCAAATATCACTGGTTACGATTTAGATTATAACGCTAAAGCCAAATACAAAAATACAATTAGGAAGGCAGCTATCCCTCCAAATACCATAGTTGCTCTAACTACAACATTTAAAGTTTGTGCAATAAACACATGATAAATAAAAGCTCCTATAAGAGGAATCAATAAAATAATTAATGACCAAATAATTTTAGATGCGTTTGAAGAATATTTTGACTCGCCAATATCATAAAGCGCTAAAGGCGTCCAGGCAGCATAGAGGAATATAGGAAGGTAATATCCATAAAAATTAAAAAATAATGAAAGAAATGGAACATCACTTAATGGGAAAAATGTAACTCCAGGCATAATATAAACTCCTTCTTAAATAAGCGTAAACAATTGCAGCATTAGTTCAAATACTTTCTTGCATCTTCGGGTAACTCAATATTTTTTAAATCTTTTTGGTGTCTTTTAAAGACATTCACAGCAGGTTTTATAGATGTGAAATAAAATCCAGGAGATATTCCATCAATGATATAACCCTTTTCTATTAATTTCTGCATTTTTGGCATATTTGGCTGAGCTGGTGGATAGTCAAAAGTTTTCCAATCCCCTTGTTTGTATTCTCCGGAATTTGCTAATACAAGTCTTGCAACTGTGCTCCATAGTGCTGACATGTCCGATCCTAGAGGAATATAACTTGATCCACAACCATTCAAAGTTTGTAATCCTGGAGGGATGGAAGCATTAAAACTATTGCCTTCAAAGCAATTACCAAGATTTGATACTCCGCTCAGCGCTATATCTGCACGCCTCGAGTCCATGATAAGATTTTCTCTAACAATATTTCCATGGGCTGGCCAATAATTGACATCTAAAGAAGCAGTTATGATAATTCCATAAGTATCATGATCTACAATAACATTATTCTTTATAAAATTATTATTACCACCAGCTATTACGATACCATTGCCAAAAGATAGATAAGTAGAGTTGGTTGCAGGCGCATTGATGTTATTATTGCTCTCAATTAGATTTCCAATAATATAGGTTTCTCTTTCAGGAGGTAGTAACTCAGAATCAAGAGTATTAGGAACAATCCCTCCCTTATTATTTCTAAAGATCGAATTGATTATGTATAAAGATCCTCCTGAATTTGTGCCTGAATAACCAAGTCCATTATTTTCTGAAATAACATTATTAACTATTGCATCACATGGATAGCATTGACCTATATAAAATCCAGCATCGGGGGAACCAGATGCATAAGAATGCTCAATAACGCCATCAACAGAATCAAATGCATAGATTCCATAATCACCATTATTATAAGCTGTTAAATACGAAGCACGATAACCTTCAGAAGTAGCCCAATAAAATCCATTTAATAGTGCGTTCCTTGCTGTTAAATTTTCTATGGCAACTCCATCAACCCCTACTACTTGAATACCATTGCCGCGTTCAAATTCACCATCAATGATAGTTGTATTTCTCTCCCAACCTCTAATTGTAATTGAAGGAACATTAACTACTACTTCTTCGTAATAAATTCCCGGCTTAATAAGAATTAAATCACCAGGGTTGGATGAATTTACTGCATCTTGAATTGTTTCATAATCTTTTGGCACATGACGAACTACGCCACTAAATTTTTTTACAACGTCTTCTTTCTGAAAATTTGTATAACTTTCATATTCAATATCACCAACAATAACAGACCCTACCATTCCCCATTTGCCATCAGGTGGGGCATGAAATGAGCAAAGATATTTGTATAAACCTTCATTTTGATAAGTAACATCTATATAACTATTTTTGTCAATCTCGTCATATGATCCCCAGCTTTCGTCTGTTGCTATAACATTATGTGGATTGTTCCCCAGTTTTTAAATCTTACTTTTCCACCTTCATGTATTCTTACAACTGTTGGAGAAAACGAATTATCGATTACCCTAACACCAGTAAATGCTGAAGAAGTTGAGTTGTCATCACACGACGTAAACAGAACAGTTGATAAAAAAAATATTATCAAACCTAAAAAAAGACTATTTTTTACTTCAATCATAATTAAATTTAGTTTTAAAAAATTTATGATAATATTAATAACAATCTAAATATAGTGAAATGAATAAAGATAAAATAACTAAAATTATTGACGAAATTTCAAAGAATTTTAGTGAACTGTCTCATAATTGTGCCGATGATATTAATGCAGCTGCTCAATCATTAATACATTCAATTCAATCTGGTGGAAAAGTAATGTTTTGTGGAAATGGTGGTTCTGCTGCTGATTCACAACATCTTGCTGCAGAATTAATTGGACGATATCGAAAAGATAGAAAGGCGCTACCTGGATTAGCTTTAACGACTGATACTTCAAATATTACCGCCGTATCAAACGATTATTCATATAAAGAAATCTTCTCAAGACAGATAGAAGGTCTAGGAAAAGAGAATGATATTCTTTATGCAATCTCTACAAGTGGAAGAAGCGAGAATATCATTGCAGCTATTAAAACTGCAAAGAAACTAAATATTAAAACAATTGGTATCACCGGAAGTGATGGTGGAGATATGACTAATATTTGTGATATTTTAATTAAAGTCCCTGCCTCGATGCCAGACCGTATTCAAGAGATGCATATTGCTATTGGACAAATTATTTGTGACATAGTTGAAGAAACTCTATGCTAAAACCAGCCGTCTTCTTTGATCGAGACGGAGTATTGAACGTTGAAAAAGGTTACGTTTATAAAATTTCAGATTTTGAATGGATGAAGGGAGCCAAAGAGGCAATTAAATATTTAAACGAAGCAGACTACTTAGTTTTTGTTGTTACCAATCAATCTGGAATTTCTAGAAATTACTACTCTGAACAAGATGTATTAGAACTTCATCAATATATGGCCAATGAGTTAAGCAAAGTTAACGCAAGAATTGATGAATTTTTTTATTCCCCATGGCACCCAGATGGAGTTAATAAAGATTACGAAAGAATTTCACACCTCAGGAAACCAAGTCCAGGAATGTTAGAATTGGCTCAGTCCAAATGGCCTATTAATAAAACCTCCAGTTTTCTTATCGGAGATCAATTAACAGATTTAAAAGCTGCTGAAAACTTTGGAATTAAAGGATATCAATTTACCGATAATAATTTATTAGATTTTGTAAAAGAAATTTTAAAATCCTGTTAAAAGTCTTCTAAAGATACCAAGTAAGGGGGCAAGAAACCCTAAATTACCTCTGGTAAGAAAGAAAACTACTCCAAACACAACTAAGCTAATAATTATTATTTTAACTATTCTTGACACACGACTAGCATCGGAACGAACAAATGCTCTAATTAAAAAAATAATTGATGCTGCACCTAAAACAAAGAATATGAGAGCTTTTATCATGCTATATTCTTTTCTTTTGAAGCAAGTAACCACTGACTTTCCAATCCTTCTGTTCTGTGGTGTTCAATAGCTTTCCATTTTTCAGAGGAACTAAATTCAATGAATTTTTCTTTAGAAGGATATCTCACAATAATTACATGGTGAAAAAATTCATCGTCTCCTAATATTGTCGAAAAAACATCTCCAGAATAAATTACCTTTAGTCCAAAGTCTTGCATAAAACCAGATATTGCTTTTGCATATTTTTCGTATTCAGGCCTTCCATTTGGTTTAAATCGGAGAACATTGACCATATCTACAGATCCTTGATAATCACTCTTTAAGAATTTTATTATACTTTCTTGTGAAGGCAAAATACTCATAGATCAAGACTAGATCTATAGTTAAATAAAATCAATAAACTTAATTATTTTCGAATTCTTCAATTAATTTTGAGAGACTGTTCTTTTCCTCACAGTTAAAAACACAAAGATCCTCTAATTTAGCTAGATTATTTTTTGCTAATTCTAAGCGATCAGTTTCTAAATAAAGTTCTCCTTGATATTGAAGAATGCCTTCATGTTCAGGATCAATCTCTAATCCAGTTTTATAATATTTTTCTGCATCTTCAAAAATCATTAATTTTCTGCTTGTAAATCCTATTAAATTCCAACCATCTGCATTTTCCGGGTTTTCATAAACATACTTTTGAAGTGATACTAGAGCAGTTTCATAATTCATTATTTGAATTTCGCTCCATATTGCTTTGAGTTCTTGATCATAAACACCTCTAGTTGAAATGGTATACTGACCACTCATTCCACCGCCGCCGTATCCAGCTGAAGACCCTGCTGTTGTCCCCCCACCTGATGATCCACCTGATGATCCACCTGATGATCCACCTGCAGCGTGTAAGTTAAGCGTTAGGCCAAAAATAATGACTAGAATTGATAATATTTTTTTCATAATTGTTGAAGTAGTAGTATTATTATAGAAGTCAAGAATATGAGAAATAAATTTAGTTTTAAAAAATGATTGATGAATCAACTATTTATACTTATGGCATTCCAATTATCTTAATTTTGATTGGGAGTGAAATAATTTACTCATATGTTTATGGTCTAAAATATTATAAAGCAAAAGATAGTGCTGCTGCTTTTGGCCTGCTAATTGGAAATTATATAATTAATCTTGGGACTAAAGGTTCTATCTTAATACTGTATTTCTATCTTCATAATTTTCGTCTTTTTACAGTAAATGATTTACTGCCTATTTGGATGGTATGGATCTTAACATTTGTTATGATTGACTTTGTCTATTACTGGTACCATCGTTGCTCCCACCGAGTAAGATTTCTTTGGGCAGTCCATATGAATCATCACTCAAGTGAAGAAATGAATTTTACTGTCTCACTAAGACAAGCATGGTTTGGATCGTTAACAAAAGTTCCTTTTTTTATATTTATGCCTTTAGTTGGTTTTGATCCATTAATTACTGCAGTAGCGGGTGTTGCTTCTACTTTATGGGGCGTAGTTGGACATACACAATGGATTAATAAACTAGGTCCGATTGAATACATCTTTGTTACCCCATCGTCTCATAGAGTTCATCACGGAAGTAATAAAGAATATCTTGATAAAAATTATGGAAATTTATTAATAATATGGGATAGATTATTTGGTACTTATGAAGAAGAGAAGAATAAGGTGATATATGGAATAAGAAATAATGTTAAAACTTTTAATCCAATAAAAATTACTTTTTTTGAATGGGCTTCTTTTTTTAATGACTTAAAATATGCTCATGGTCTTAAAGAAAAAATATTATGCTTTTTTGGCAGACCAGAATGGAAACCTTCGCAAATAAAAGATGAGTTTTAGCAATACTATAATAAAAGTTCCAATAATTATTCTAGGATGTCATGCTATTCTTAATTTATTTAGAGGAAGTATACATTTATTCCTTCCTGAAGGAGGTTCGGTTGCTATCGCCGGACTTGATATAGGAAATGGAGATCAAAGAAAAATTATTATTTCTATTTTTGCAACATTGGGGGCAAGCCAAATTGTTTGGTCAGCTCTTCAGATCTATGTCTTATTTTATGCTAAGAAAATGGTCCCTTTAATACTAACTCTTACAACTATACTTACAGGAATGGGGGTTATTATTATTTATGTTTTTAAACCTTTGCCGATAACCGCTCCAGCCCATAATAATGTTTATATCTTAATTTTACTTATTATTGCCACAGTAATTGCATTCCAAAATCAACCTACGAAGGATTATCTCTGATATATTGGATATAGTTAATTACTTCATCAATCTTTTCATCCTCTATATCTTTATAGGAAGCTCCAAATTGATTTTTGATCTCTAATGCTACATGTGCATAAGAATTACGTCCTTTAGGGTGTGAAGGATGTGGGGGAAGCTTATCTTTTAAAAAATCTCCTGCTTCCAATATTCTGCTCCATAAAATTTTTTTATTCTCGGGAGTCATAAGAGAATATTAAATAAATATTATTATTAGAAAATGATAAGAATAAAGATTCTTTTTAAATTATTGATAATATTAACAATTAATTAATTGTATAAATTAGCCGCCAATATGGCGACTTTTTATAATTAAAAAATATGTTTATTAATTGATAATTATTTCAGTGAGAAGTAACGGTTTTTATTAAAGGAAACATAGAATGAATTCAGAGACAATACTTAAAAAAGTTAATAAACAGATTTTCCAGTTTGAGTTTGCTGGAGATAGAAAGCAATTTAAATTTTTAAACTACTTTCGTGGTTCAATTTACGGAATAAGAATCTGCTTTGAAATCATTAAACTTCACTTTGAAAAAGATTCTCCAGAATGTACAAAAGAGTATTTAACGAAGAAAATGTCTGGGCTAGCTTCAAGAGCTACTGTCATAAATTTCATAAATGGTGAGATTGATAAGGGATCTTTAGTTACTAAGATCAGTGATAAAGACAAAAGGGTAAAGATTATTGATCCATCAAGTGAATTAATTGATGAATTTGTTTCGTGGCTAGACTCGGATAGCCGAGCCGCATAGCCACAAAAATTTTTGAATTAAATCTTTAAAACTCTAGAGAATTAACCTTCAAGCTTAAGATTAACTGCTGATACTTTTCCATTTTCTTCGGCAGTATCAAAGCTGATCTTCTGACCTTCATCAAGGCTCTCAAGTCCAGCCTGCTCTAATGCAGTGATGTGAACAAAAACGTCCTTTTCGCCATCATCAGGAGCAATAAAACCAAAACGTTTTTTTGGATTATACCATTTTACAGTACCTGTTGTCATATTTCTTCCTTTGTTATTTTTAGCAGACTTCGTAAAAGTCCGTTAAAAGAACAATGACGTCATCTTGGG
>MDSW01048138.1_pt1 | contig 12293 bp, 9 predicted proteins | sample 811171 | NCBI WGS metagenome assembly MDSW01 (sample SAMN05326641, study PRJNA326480) | marine metagenome | isolation source: seawater | place: Atlantic Ocean: North West | collected 2012
CACCAATTTTGGAATTTGCAGAACATTTGTTGATGATTCCGGATCTTTTCAATTGGTTACTCACAGGAGAGAAGGCGAACGAATTCACTAATGCAACCACTACGCAACTTCTTAATCCAAAAACTGGAGAGTGGGCGTTGGGCCTCATGGAGAAATTTGGTTTGCCCGCCGCAATCCTTGGAAATATCGCATTGCCGGGAACCAAACTTGGTAAGCTGCGTTCCTCAGTGGCTAAAGAAATAGGCCATGCTGATCTTGAGGTGGTTCTGCCAGGAACGCATGACACCGCTAGTGCCGTCATGGCAGTTCCTTCAACTCAGGTATTATCTAATCAGCCAAATTGGTGCTATATCAGTAGCGGCACTTGGTCGTTGATGGGAGTGGAAGTAGCTGCTCCGATTATTAATGATCGTTGTCTGGATCTAAATTTTACAAATGAAGGAGGTGTTGGTGGGAGCGTTCGAGTTCTCAAGAACATCACGGGCTTATGGATCGTACAGCAGTGCCGTCAGGCCTGGAGTGAAGGAGGGCAGGAATATAGTTGGGATGAGTTGGTTGACCTTGCGGCTGCCAGCAAGCCGCTTCAATCGTTCATCGACCCGGATCACGGATCCTTTGGAAATCCTGAATCGATGCCGCAGGCCATCCGTCAATTCTGTAGTGAAACGGGGCAATCGGTTCCTGAAACACCTGGTGAGATGATTCGTTGTGCATTGGAAAGTCTGGCATTGAAATACCAAAGCGTATTAGGGATGCTGGAATCGCTGACCGGTGGAGCGATTGAAATAGTACATATTGTTGGTGGGGGTACTCAAAACCAACTGTTGTGTCAAATGACGGCGGACGCATGCCAACGCGCCGTTGTCGCTGGTCCGATGGAAGCAACGGCAATTGGAAACTTACTTGTACAACTAATTGCGAACGGGGCAGTGGCTTCCGTAGCCGAAGCACGAGAAATCGTAAGCAATAGTTTTATCTCAGATACATTCGAACCAGATACTTCTTATGATTGGAATGAGGCCGCAGAACGGTTTGCCATTATCGTGGGATAGAAATAGAGATCAAAAAGGATATAGTAATGATCAACGTTGGAATTACCGGCATTGGATTTATGGGTTGGATTCACTACCTCGCCTATCAAAAAGCGCCAGGGGCTCAAATCAAAGCCATTTGTTCTCGCAATGAAGCAAAACGTAATGGTGACTGGACTTCGATACAGGGAAACTTCGGGCCTCCGGGTGAGCAAGTCGATGTTTCCGATTGGTCGCGGTACAGTGATGTTAACGAATTGATTGCTGATGAATCGATAGATTTGATAGATATTTGTTTACCACCTGACCTGCATGCGGAGGTTGCCAAGAGTGCCCTTCAGTCTGGCAAGCATGTCCTCATTGAAAAGCCGATGGCACTTACAGCAGAGGACTGCGAAGAGATTGTTGCTGTGGCAAATGCAAACGATCGCCAGGCCTTAGTGGCTCATGTACTGCCTTTTTTTCCCGAGTATGCTTACTTAAGAAAGGCGGTTGCCAGCGGTGAATATGGCAAGTTGCTTGGCGGCCATTTCAATCGAGTAATCTCCGATCCATTATGGCTTGGTAAAGACTTTTGGGATGAGGAGAAAGTGGGTGGTCCGTTAATAGATCTGCATGTTCATGATGCACATTTGATCCGCTACTTGTTTGGCATGCCGACTGCCGTGAATACACGTGGGCGTTTTCGAGGAGAAACGGTGGAGTACTGTAGTACCGTATTTGATTTTGAAGACTCCGATATTGTGGTTACCTCTAATAGCGGGGTGATGAATCAACCGGGGCGTCCGTTTATACACAACTTTGAGGCTCACTTCGAAAAAGCAACCATGCAGTTTTCATTTGCTTTACTCAATGGAGATCCCGATCTGGAAGTATCACCGCTGAAAGTATTTGATGCCGATGGTAACGTGCTTCGTCCTGATTTAGGTAGCGGTGATCCGGTCGACAGTTTTGTGTTGGAGATTCAGGAAGCTGTTTCCGCGATCGAATTGGGGCAACCATCCTCTCTACTTGGCGGAGAACTGGCTCGCGATGCAATTACACTTTGTGCTAAGCAAGCAGAGTCTGCTCAGAGTGGCTCAGCTGTAGTGCTGTAAGTAATTCTGTTAAGAGCGACGAAAAGCCTACGCCCACCCCCCTATTAATAGGGGGAATCGGACGCATCTAGCTTCTCCTGTTTAACAGGTGACCAAATTTCGTTTGAATTTTTCGTTCAGAATGACGTATATATTAATAGAAAGACGAAATAGCAGTTTTAGTAATTTGGTAAATCCGAAGAGGGTTAAGGCTCATGCTTAAGATCTTTAAAAAGCAGTCTGCTGGTTATTGTGATGGATTGAATCGCCGGGATTTCCTGCAAATCGGTGGTGGAGGATTAGGAGCACTCAGCCTTCCGTCGCTATTGCGAGCGGAGTCCAAGGTGGCTGATAGCAGTACGGATAAAGCTGTGATACATCTCCATCTGGCAGGAGGTCCTTCCCATCAGGACATGTTCGATCTTAAGCCCGATGCGCCGACAGAATTTCGAGGTGAGTTTAATCCTGTTCACACCAATGTTCCCGGAATGGACATATGCGAGCACATGCCACAACTGTCGACGATGGCTGACAAGTTTGCTGTGATTCGATCTCTCGTGGGAATGCAAAATTCTCATAGCCACTTTCATACCTCCACGGGTTATGACAAGAAAAACCTCAGCAATGTAGGTGGACGTCCTTACTTCGGCAGCGTAATTGCGCGTATTCACGGAACAGCAGAAACGGGGGCACCTCCGTACATTTCCTATATAGGCGGAGAGCCAGGGTACCTTGGACCTGTCTATCGTCCTTATAAACCAAGTGGTACCGATTTGAAACTGCGCAGCATTAGTGAGGAACGGCTATCGGACCGGAGGAAACTGTTGGGTTCTTTGGATCAGATCCGTCGTGATATCGATTCCTCAGGGCAATTGGAAGCTCTGGACTCCTATACACAACAAGCGGCTGATTTAGTGACCTCAGGAACAGTTGCAGATGCGTTGGATCTTAAACTTGAAGATCCTAATGTCGTTAAGCGATACGGAAGTAAATACAGTCAGCTTTTGATTGCGCGCCGTTTGGTCGAAGCAGGGACGAGAGTGGTTACAATCCAAAGTGGTGGCTGGGATACTCACAGTAATAACTTTACATCACTAAAGACTCGTCTGGCAGAATTGGATATGGGCGTCAGTGCATTGCTTACAGACCTCAGTGAGCGTGGACTTGACCAGGATGTTACGTTGATCGTCTGGGGTGAGTTTGGACGAACTCCCCGCGTGAATAGTAAAGCCGGGCGTGACCACTGGCCACGACTAGCTATGGCCTTTATGGCCGGTGGTGGTATGCGTCTTGGGCAAGTTATCGGAGCTTCTAGTAAAAATGCTGAGTATGCCAAAGATCGCCCGGTGCACTTTCAGGAAGTGATTGCCACTCTATATCATAATATGGGTGTTAATTGTCAAACCTCTCAGTTGGTCGATCCGAATGGGCGTCCTCAGTATCTTTTGGACCATCGCCAGCCGATTGCGGAATTAGTCTAATATCAGGTAGTCACAATCATTAACTCATAAAGCCTCGCTGTAGTCGCAGCGAGGTTTTTTGATAATGCAGCTAACTCCCTAGTTTCTTTGTCTGATCGTTACAGTCGTTACGAGCGGGCAGAGCGGACTGTAGATGTGGGGTCATGCCGGTTCTTCCGTTTATATTTTTAAGGTTTTTGAACCTTAAAACAGCCCGTTCTCATTGGCGTTCTATGCTTGGAGCAGTGCTGAGTTGTTTCTTATCGACAACTCTTTAAAACGCTCTTTCGGCTTGGACGACCTATATGAAAATTGGCAAATGGATTAGTCGCATCTTTTCCAAGGTGCATAGGAGTCTTTCAGAGAAGACTGCTTTTATTCTGCTCCACAGTGTCGTCCTCCTATTACTCCTGCAGTGGGCCTTGCCGCTGGCCGCCCAATCTACGCTGAATGCGAATCTCACTCTGGCAGCACAATTTCAGAATGTTGTGAGTGAAGGTGCCGAGCTTGAATCCAAGGGTAATTGGCGGGCTGCAGTGAATCTTTATGAAAAGACACTTAAGTCCTTTCCGGAAGCGTTACAGTTGCGCGGTCGTGTGCGTCTTTGCCGAGCTCAGTTGGATGTTGCTCGTCGTTATAACGACTCCACGTACCAAAAATCACTTAGTGATCTTGACCTGATGTCGAGTAAAGCGATTTTTCGCGAAGTCCTCACAAAAATAGACACATACTTCTACACAAATCCCGACTGGAAGGATTTGGTTAAGAATGGATTTTGGCAATTGCAACTGGCCATTCAAAACGAACAGTTTTGCAGCTTCCATAAAGTGCAAAAAAACAGTGAGCGTGATGCTGCCTTCAAACAAAATATCGATCATTGGTTGATACGACAGGATATTCGTAACTATCAGGACGTGCTTTATGTCGTCGAATACGTTAGTCGTCAGGCAAACCAAACCTACTTACTTCCGCATCAAGCCACGATACTGGAGATGATGGCCGGGTCGGTTAGTTTACTTGATCGCTATTCCTCCTATCTGACGACCTCTGAACTTGATGATATGTTTTCCCAAATCAATGGCAACTTCGTGGGCCTGGGCGTGGAGTTGCGAATTCTTGACAAGTGTCTACTGATTGACCGGGTTATTGAGGGTGGACCGGCTGGAGATATCGGCATTAAAAAAGGTGATCGTATCATTGAGGTTAATCGCCAGATTATTCCACAGGTCGCTGCAGCCAAAGCCGCAGATATGCTTAAAGGTCTTGAGGGAACACGAGTGGAGATTGTATTGGTAGCTACTAATGGAAGTGTTCGCCGCTTGACACTGACTCGTCGGCAAGTAACGGTTCCAAGCGTTGAAGACGTAAAAATGTTGGATAAAGGCTTGGGAATTGGTTATTTGCGGATTCGTAGTTTTCAAAAAAACACGGCCGATGACGTTGAGAAAGCTCTTTGGGACTTGCACAACCAAGGTATGCAGCGACTTGTGATTGATGTGAGAAGTAATCCTGGTGGTTTGGTAGACAGTGCTGTTTCGGTCGCGGATCATTTTGTCAAGAACGGTACCATCGTTGCAACACGTGGGCGTAGTGTGGATGAAGATGTGGACTATATGGCACACGATCTTGGAACCTGGGAGATGCCATTAGCAGTCTTAGTTGATAGCAAATCGGCTAGTGCGGCAGAGATTTTTGCCGGAGCGATCAAGGATCATCAGCGGGGAACCATCGTTGGCACAAAGAGTTTTGGTAAGGGATCGGTACAGGGGATCTTCCCGCTAGCGACTTATGATAGCGGGCTTCGTCTGACCACGGCTCGATTCTATTCTCCGGACGGCCACATGATTAGTCAGCGTGGAGTTCGTCCCGATATCGAAGTCAATACTGTCGCCAAGCCATTGATAGATGGATCATTACCTTTAGAACAAGTCGACCCGACATTGGCAGCTGGTGTAACCCTGCTTCGTGACCGTAAAATTGTGACTGCAAAACGGTTTCTTGATAATTAATGGCAAAGTAACTAACTTGCGTTACCGCATTATCTTCAAATTCGCCGGTTTGCTCAATTCAACAAACAGCGAAATCTTGGCATCTCACTAGGTGACAGTCTCAATTCTTTGGTGTAAAAAAGGACTATGTTCCTGCTTTAGTTACCACTGCTTCATTAGAAGATGTTGATAGATTCAACTCTGGTTGCAGTGGTGTAAAGTTAGAATCGCAGCTATTTGTCGCACTTTAGGCGGAGCGGGAAATAGTTGAGTAGTTTTTTTATGTCGGAGTTTACTTAGAAATGGCCAAACTTGAATACATCTGGCTCGACGGATATCAACCAACTCAGAGCCTTCGTTCAAAAACACAGATCCGAAAAGATTTCGGTGGAACACTCGAAGAATGCCCAATGTGGTCCTTTGACGGTAGTTCAACAGAACAAGCTGAAGGAGGCGCGTCTGATTGCTTACTGAAGCCTGTTGCTATTTATCCGGACCCTCAGCGAAAAGATGCTTACCTCGTCATGACGGAGGTATTAAATGCTGACGGTACAGCTCATGCATCAAACGGTCGTGCGACGATCGAAGATGATGACAATGATTACTGGTTCGGTTTCGAACAGGAATACTTCCTGTGGGACACACTGATCAATCGCCCTCCGGGATTCCCTGAAGGTGGCTTCCCTCGTCCACAAGGCCCCTACTACTGTTCGGTAGGTGCATCTAACGCGTACGGCCGTGACTGTGTCGAAGAACATCTTGACGCTTGTCTTGAAGCTGGCTTAAACGTTGAAGGTATCAATGCGGAAGTGGCGGCTGGACAATGGGAGTTCCAGATTTTTGCTAAAGGTGCTGCAGACGCTGGCGACCAAATTTGGGTTGCTCGTTACCTGCTTGAGCGTGCTGGTGAAAAATATGGATATGCTATCGATTGGCATCCAAAGCCATTGGGACGAACTGATTGGAACGGTTCCGGCATGCACGCTAATTTCTCTAATGGTCCTATGCGTGAGTCTGGCGATGAAGCCGTTTTCACCGCCATTTGTGAAGAATTTGCCAAGCATATCGAACGACATATCAGTGTCTATGGTGCTGACAACGATCAGCGTTTGACCGGTGAGCACGAAACACAGTCCATCGATAAATTCAGCTATGGTGTTTCTGACCGTGGTGCTTCTATTCGTATCCCCGTTGGTACGATTGAAGACGGCTGGAAAGGTCGACTCGAAGACCGTCGTCCGGCTTCTAATGCGGATCCATACAAGGTTGCAGCTGCAATCATTAAGACCTGTAAAGAGGCGGGACAGGGTTAACCAATACCCTGAAGCAGGATACCTGCTTCAACCGATAACTAAAGGGCGTGACTGCTTTGATGGCGGTTACGCCCTTTTCTCGTGAGCGTGGTTAGATTGATCATGTACACGTTTGCTGTTTATGCACACATCGAAATTAGTTTTCATTTCACAATTCAATTGGAGTCACCGTGACCGAATCAGCTCCCGAACCTGCTTCCCACACCTTAGAGGAAGCACTCGAGAAATACGAGCTTTCTATGGAAGGCTACCAAATTGAAATGCTACGGGATTACTGCGAGTTGCTTTGGCAATGGAATGAACGCATGAATCTTACGCGTCATACCGATTACGACCGATTTGTCTCTCGAGATCTTGTGGATACACTCGAGCTTGCTGAGCAGATTGATACAGGAATGGAAGTTCTGGATTTTGGTACGGGTGGCGGAGTGCCAGGCGTACCATTGGCCATTATTCGTCCGGATTTACAGGTTTCCCTGTGCGAATCAGTAGGTAAGAAAGCTTCTGCTGTAGACGATATGGTGCAAAAAATAGGCCTGCCGGTTCCTGTGATGAATGTCCGCGTTGAAAAGTTACTTGAAGACCTTAATTACGACATTTTGGTCTGCCGCGCGGTAGGTCCTTTATGGAAATTAGGGTTGTGGCTTCAACCGCATTGGCATCTTTTTGGACAGTTGCTCACCATTAAAGGTCCTAACTGGCCGGAGGAACGTAAAGAGGCTCGTCATCGTGGATATATGCAGAACGTGAAATTGCGAAAAATCCATTCCTACCCCATGATTGGCACGGAATCGGAGAGCCATATTCTGAAGCTCTGGTTTGCCATGAAAGAGGAACCACCTCACGCCGAATAGTTTTAGTGGTCGATCGTCCTAGCAGCATTATCCACAGATTCCGCACATTCCGACTTTAGGTGCCAGCCAAGGCGCAAAACGTGTAATTGTGAGTCTTTGGTAGGCGGAATCGCTCATAGACGAAATTGAGATATTGACCTAAACTAAAAAGTTCCTACCTTAATCGTTCTTGACGTTAGTGGACTCCTGACGGGAACTGAAACTGTTAGAAAAGTGAATTGGAATGAGTGGCTATAACCTAACTCACCTCAAACAACTGGAAGCCGAAAGTATTCACATTATTCGTGAAGTAGCGGCTGAATTTGATAATCCGGTCATGTTGTATTCGGTTGGAAAAGATTCGTCAGTAATGGTTCATTTAGCGATGAAAGCGTTCTATCCGGCGAAACCACCGTTTCCACTACTACACGTAGATACGACCTGGAAATTTCGAGAGATGATTCAGTTCCGAGAGGAATACGCTCGTAAAGAACTAGGGTTAGACGTACTGGTTCACATTAATGAAGAAGGCGTCAAGCTCGGTCTTGATCCTCTTAAGAACAGTGGTAAGCACACCACCGTGATGAAGACTGAAGGTCTGAAACAGGCTTTGAATCAATACAAGTTTGATGCTGCTTTCGGCGGTGCCCGACGTGACGAAGAGAAGTCTCGGGCGAAAGAACGAGTTTTCTCTTTCCGTGACGAATTTCACCGCTGGGATCCAAAGAATCAACGTCCAGAGTTGTGGAACCTCTATAACACGCGAGTGAATAAAGGTGAAAGCATCCGTGTCTTTCCTTTGTCGAACTGGACAGAGTTGGATATTTGGCAGTACATCCATTTGGAAAGTATTCCTATTGTACCACTTTATTTTGCCGAAACTCGTCCTGTGGTGGAGCGTGACGGCATTCTGATCTTGGTAGATGATGACCGTCTTAAGCTCAAAGAAGGTGAAACGCCCATGATGAAGGAAGTGCGCTTCCGCACTCTGGGCTGCTACCCTCTAACGGGTGCTGTTGAATCGAGCGCTAGGACATTGCCCGAGATCATTCAGGAAATGTTACTGGCGACTACTTCCGAACGTCAGGGACGAGTGATCGATAATGACGAAGAAGGCAGTATGGAAGATAAGAAGAAGGAAGGTTATTTCTAAACCGGTAAATCTATGAGTCATCAATCAGATCTTATTGCAACCGACATTAATGCCTACCTTGAGCAGCATGAACGTAAGGAACTTTTGCGTTTTATTACCTGTGGTAGTGTCGATGATGGTAAAAGCACACTAATTGGCCGTCTGCTTTACGACTCTAAAATGATCTACGAAGATCATTTGGCAAAGTTGAAAAAAGATAGTGCCGTGCACGGAACAACCGGCGGTGATTTTGATCCCGCATTGCTTACGGACGGCCTCAAGGCAGAGCGAGAGCAGGGGATTACGATCGACGTAGCGTATCGTTACTTCTCCACCCAAAAACGTAAGTTTATTATCGCTGATACTCCGGGTCACGAACAATACACGCGAAACATGGCGACAGGAGCTTCGACAGCTGATCTGGCCATCATTCTTGTCGACGCTCGTCATGGTGTGCTGACACAAACCAAACGTCACAGCTTCATTGTGTCGTTATTAGGTATTAAGCACGTTTTGGTTGCTATCAACAAAATGGATCTGGTCGATTTTAAACAGGAAAGATTCGAAGAGATTCGTGATGAGTACAAGCAGTTTGCTTCGCGCTTGGATATTCCCGACCTGCACTTCATTCCCATTTCAGCATTGATGGGCGACAATGTGGTAGATCCCAGTCAGAATATGGCCTGGCACAACGGATCAACACTAATGAATTTCTTGGAAACCGTTTACATCGGTTCTGATAAGAACCTGCAGGACTTTCGCTTTCCGGTTCAGTACGTGTTGCGTCCTAATCTTGATTTCCGTGGATTTAGTGGCACGGTCGCTTCAGGCATTATCCGGAAGGGGGACGAGGTGATGGTCCTGCCTTCACGTAAGACCAGTAAGGTGAAAGAGATTGTTACCTTTGATGGCAAGTTAGAAGAAGCACATGCACCGTTATCTGTCACGTTGACGCTGGAAGATGAAATCGACTGTTCTCGTGGAGATATGATTGTACGGCCGGGTAATGTACCGAAGCAGCGGCAAAAGCTTGATGCGATGTTGGTTTGGATGTCTGACGAAGCGATGGTTCCCGGTAAACAGTACCTATTTAAGCAAACAACTAAAGTTGCAACGGGTACGATCACCACTTTACGGTATCAGGTTGATGTCAATACATTGCACCGACAGGATGCTCCGACCGTACAACTTAATGAAATTGGGCGTGTGGCTCTTTCACTTAGCGAACCGGTTATATTTGATAGCTATAAAAAGAATCGTGGAACCGGAGCGTTCATCGTGGTGGACCGCATCACGAATGTAACGGTGGCCGCGGGGATGATCATCGATCGTGATAGCGAAGATGAAGCAGACGATCTGTGGAGTGTGGAAAGCGAGCAAAGTGAAAAACGCGGCAGTGTGACGGCGGAAGAACGTGAAGCTCGGTTTGGTCAAAAGGCGGTTTCTCTGCTGATTACGGGTTTAACTGGTTCAGGTAAGACTTCGGTGGCTTATGCGCTGGAAAGAAGGCTATTTGATATGGGTCGCGCCTCGGCGGTACTCGATGGGGTGAATATACGTCGTGGATTGACGAAAGAACTGGGATTTACAGCCGAGCAGCGAAGCGAGAACTTACGCCGTAGTTCGGAAGTCGCAAAGCTTATGAATGGAGCAGGGCTGATTGCTATTTGCGCGTTCGTTGCCCCCAGTGAAGATGTCCGTCAGAAAGCCGCACATTCGATTGGGGAAGAGCAGTTTATGGTTATACATCTCGATGCTCCGATAGACATTTGTCGGGAACGAGATGATCAAGGGATGTATGCGAAAGCAGACGCTGGTGAAATTGTCAATTTTCCGGGCGTTAGTTCCGAATATGAGAGCCCGGCAGACCCGGCATTGAAGCTTAACACCGCGGTTCTATCGGTAGACGAGTGTGTTGACCGTATCATCGGATTGCTCGAAGAACGGGACATCTTGGCATAGTTCTGTTTTCTCAGGAATGCCTTAGCAATCGTAGTAGAGATCGAATTCATACGGATGCGGTCGCAACTGAATGGCTTCCACTTCTTCACGCATTTTGTAGCTAATCCAGGTTTCGATCAGGTCAGAAGTAAACACGTCATCTCTCAACAGGAAGTCGTGGTCCACTGCTAATGCTGTTAACGCCTGTTCCAAATTTGCCGGAGTTTGCTGGATTTCGCCATGTTCTTCCGGATCCAGAGAGTAGATATCGGCGTCTAGCGGTTCACCGGGAGACAGCTTGTTCTGAATTCCATCGATAGCGGCCATGAGAATTGCTGCAAAAGCCAAATAAGGATTGCAACTTGGGTCCGGACAACGGAATTCAAGTCGTTTGGACTGAGGGTTGTTGCTGTATACCGGAATACGACATGCCGCGGAACGGTTGCGTTGAGAGTATGCCAGATTGACCGGAGCTTCGTAGCCCGGAACAAGCCGTTTGTAACTATTTATCGTAGGATTGGTAAACGCAAGTAGAGCTCCGGCGTGTCGTAAGATGCCACCAATCGCATGTAAAGCCGTGTCACTGAGGCCAGCGTAACCAGTCCCTGCAAATAACGGTTCATTGTCTTTCCACAAAGAAAGATGTGTATGCATTCCAGAGCCGTTGTCACCATAAATCGGCTTAGGCATAAAGGTGGCTGTTTTGTTGTGAGCTCGAGCCACATTGCGAACGATATATTTGTAGATCATGACCTGATCAGCCATGGTGACCAGTTGATCGTATTTTAGATCGATCTCAGATTGTCCTGCTGTACCAACTTCGTGATGCTGGCATTCGACGTCCAGACCACATTTGATCATCGTTCGCATCATTTGATTGCGAATATCCATTAGGTGATCGGTAGGCGGGACTGGAAAGTAACCTCCCTTCTGACGTACCTTGTTCGCCAGATTGGGAGCCTCATTTTTGCCGGTATTCCAGGCCGCTTCCACCGAATCAACAGAAAAGAAGGCTTCATTAGCAGCTTGTTTATAGCGGACGTCATCAAAGATAAAGAATTCAGCTTCGGGTCCGAAGTAAGCGACATCCGCAATACCGGTAGCAGTCAGGTAGTTAGCGGCTTTGTTGGCAACATGTCGCGGATCTTTGGAGTAATCTTCCCCCGTAATTGGATCCTGAATGTTACAAATCAAATTCAGAGTTGGTAATTCCGTAAACGGATCCACAAAAGCGGTATCCGATTGTGGAATCATCAACATATCGCTCTCATTGATTGCTTGCCAGCCCCGGATACTGGAACCATCAAATCCCAATCCATCCTCAAAGACATCTTCGTCAAGTTTTTTTACGGGGATGGTTGTGTGATGCCAAGTGCCGAGCAAGTCAACAAATCTTAAGTCGACTGCTTTGACGTCGTTTTCGCGACATAACCTTAGAACTTCTGCTGGAGTCATCTGCTTACTCCTGATGGTCAAGCCAGTTGAGAATCGGTATCGAGAGGACTAGGATGCGCGGGAA
>MDSW01222835.1_pt1 | contig 12293 bp, 9 predicted proteins | sample 811171 | NCBI WGS metagenome assembly MDSW01 (sample SAMN05326641, study PRJNA326480) | marine metagenome | isolation source: seawater | place: Atlantic Ocean: North West | collected 2012
CGGAGTTCCTCTGAGCCAAAACAGAGCTGGACACGACGTGCAATTTCTTCCGGATCAGTCGCAAACAGCAGACGACTGGGGCGCAATGGGTCACCACGCTGGTCTCGGCGGGCAACGATCAGTCTCAATTCCCGACGAGCGGCACTGAGGACACTGAGTGCATACGCGTCACGCGCATACCGTCGGTGGTTGTCCAGCAGTCCGAGGTGTCTCCGCAATGTGTTTGGGAGAAAGGCATCTGAATTAAGTGAGCTGGGAATAAAGCCCTCATTCACAGTGGTCACGACGAACGCAGGGGAATCATCAAGCGGCAGCTCCAGCCACCCCAGAAGCTCCAGTGCATCGTCATCAGGCAGCGGTGGGACCGCGTTACTTCCCAGTTCATTCAGCAGGAGACGTATTGCCTGGGAGGCCGTCACAATGGGCATCAGCACGTCAGGAATGTCTGCATGAGACAGCAGGAGTTCATAAATCTGTCGGCACGCAGAGACCGTGTAGCTGTCGTGTTCGACTTCAATGTCGAACTCAACGTCTCCGTATACATTCAGCAGGAGTTCGGTCAGAGGAGTCACCCACTCGCCAAGCGGTTGTGGCTCAGCGGCAAATGGCTGCAGCAGGGCAGTCAGGCATCCATGGATATGACGGATCTGTTCCGTTCTGTCCTCAGGTGGCATCCAGTCACCCGGAGCAGACGGCAGAAACCGATTGAAGTATGTGTCCAGCTGCCGCAGCCACGCGGGACGGAATGGTTGTGTCTCGTCTGAGTCATTTGATTCCGGGGGTTGTCGCAGAAGCCATGCATCGAGGTCTGTCTGCCGAACAATTGCTGCAAACGATTCGAATCGCTCTGTTTCCAGATACTCAGCAACAGCGCCGAGGAGGCGAGCGGGACGCGACTCTGCGAGTTTCTGGCCAACAACCCAGCGTGAGGAGACACCTTCATCCTGAAGTCGTCGCGCAATTTCCGGAACGAGCCGCTCGTCTGCGACTCCCACGGTGACTTCGTCGATCCGATATCGTCCCTCATAGTCAGCCAGTGTGTCGAGGACCGCAGTTGCCTGGTCGGCCGGGCCATCCACCACGACGAACTGTTCGGAGGCGATTTCGACCGGCACACCGTTCCATGCATCCGGGCTGATGCATCCGTAGCCGTCAAACCGACGTGACATGCGTTGAGGGGCATGGATCAGCGCGGTCACTCGATCTGAAACCTGATCCAGCATCTGCCGTGTCGCAAGATTCAGGTCAGCAGTTCCGATCAGCACGATGTCTTTGTCGATTTGGCATTCCTGATGCCGAATTGCAAACAACCTTGCTGATTGCAGATCCCAGAGTTCGAGGTCGTCCAGCATTTTGAGGCATGTTGCCTGGATCTCACTCAGCACAGCCCACCGCTCCGACTCATCGAATGCACTGACTTCGGAGCCTCGTTCAATGACGTCCTGAAAGTCGAGTCCTTCAGCAGCGAGCTCACGGTGCTGATTCCAGAGCAACTCGCCAAAGGCAACCCAGCGACTGATGTCATTGTCGGCGGGCGGGTCCGGAATGATCGATCGGATGACCGAATCATCCAGCCTGCGTAATGCGGCCGTCCACGCGAACTTGTTTACCAAAGGTGTCGCAAATGACTTGTGTGACTCGTACAGCTGTTCTGGCAGACGTCCTGCAGTGTCAATGATCGGAGGAGTCAGTCGGACATATTGACGGTCAGCTGCTTCAATCAATAGTTCAAGCAGTCGCCGGCCGGCACGACGACCGGGAACTACGGTGATCACATTGGAGAGGTCGGCAGCTCCCAGAACCGTGTATTCTGACAGCAGATAATTCACAGCCGCCGGCAGTGCGGGCTGGTTCCAATCGAGAAACTTCCGTGTAACAGACATATGTGATTCCGATAGTTCCGCCACGAAAAACCGCACCAGAGGGGCCGGATGGTACTTTTTCAGGGGACTGCTGGCAATTTTTGCAGTCCTGAATGTTGTGTTTTTACGCAACCCTGTGGGGCCTGGTGCGACAGGTGTGCCGGAATCGCCGGATATCCCGGCCAATGGGACTTCTCTTACGTTACGTCACGTTGTTGGCGGTTGGCCGCGCGACCAGCCTGACGCTTAACACAAAACATAACAGTGTGAACACGGCGGTCACGGTCAAACTGACCGAGAGAGACGGCAGGGATTCTGACACCGGCAGTTGTCCCGCATACAACAGACGCCTCAACCCGGAAATCCCATACGTCAGAGGATTCAATCGTATCACCCACGACAGCCAGCCTCCCTGATCACCAGGGAAGAAGGCTCCGGATACAAGCCACATCGGCATCAGAACAACGCTCATGACGGCGTGATATCCCTGAGTCGAATTCATGGGCCATGCGATTACAAAACCCAGAGCCGTAAGTTCAACGGCGATCAGTGTTAGAAACAGTCCGGCCATTAATGCCTGGGTGACCGAGAAGTCGATCTGCAGTCCAGGGCTCAGTCCCACAAATGACAGCAGTGGACCGACCAGCAAAAAGAGTCCGGCCTGGATGACCGCGAGCGTGGTGCCACCAATGACTTTTCCCAGCACGATGACTGATCGAGGTACAGGTGCCGCGAGGACTCCCTGCAGAAATCCTTCCTTACGATCTTCAATAATTGAGATCGTGGAAAAGATCGCTGTAAACAGAACGATCAGCACCGCGATTCCGGGGAAGAAATACTCCTGATAGGTAAGTGGCTGTTCAAGGTCTTTCGCCCAGTCCGGGGATTGAAACGAACCGCTCAGTCCGGCTCCAAAGAGGATCCAGAAGAGAACTGGCTGCATGACGGCGCCCACCACGCGCGTTCGCTGTCGAAAGAACCTGAGGAGTTCTCTCCACGCGAGAGCAAAGGACCCTCGAACCAGCTCCGAACCATTCACGCTTCTTCCTCCTGCTGCAGACCGCGCCCCGTCCGTTCCAGAAAGACGTCTTCGAGTGAGGGCTGAGAGACCGCCGCGGATATGACGTCTGCACCCAGTTCGTCCATCACCTGCTTGAGTGCTCCGGCAGCATCAGGGACTCGAAATTGGAGTGAGTCTCCAGTGACACGAGCTTTGGCTTGAAGCAGCTGTTCAATTCCTGCCTGTGTTGATTCGGTATTGTGACAGCGAACAGAGAGTCGCTGCCCATCCAGGGACGCCTGCAATTCGGCAGGGGGCCCCTCGCATACCACACGACCGCTGTCGAGCAGGACGAGTCGCTCGCATTGTTCAGCTTCTTCCATCAGGTGAGTTGTCACCACGACCGTGGTTCCTTCCTCCTGACGCTGACTGCGAATCAAGTCCCAAAACTGCCGACGAGCGGCTGGGTCAAGTCCGGTGCTGGGTTCATCGAGCAACAGAACTCGTGGAGAATGCAGCAGCCCTTTGGCAAGTTCGACTCGCCGTCGGAGGCCTCCCGAGAGTGAACCGACGAGAGCACGACTTCGGTCACTTAGCTCAAAGCGATCCAGCAGCATGTTGGTTCGCTGCTTAAGACCTGCGCCACCGAGACCATAGATCTGGCCGTGGCACTTCAGGTTTTCTGTGACAGTGAGGCGGGGATCCACGGCCGGCGACTGAAATGTCACTCCGAGCAATCGGCGGACTTCAGCCGGATTCGTTGCGACACTATGTCCTCCCACGGTCAGCGTTCCGGACTGCACCGGGAGGAGTGAAGCCAGCAACCGAAACAGTGTTGTCTTTCCGGATCCGTTAGGTCCCAGTAGTCCAAAAAAAGTGCCGCCCGGGATCTCAAAGGACACCTGATCAAGCGCTGGCGCCCTGCCGTAAGTGTGGGACACCTTGTGGGCAACGACAGCCGAATCGGAGGAAGTCATTTGCGCAGCTTATCCAAGAATCTGGTGGATGACGCGCGACTCTTCGACACCCGTCAAACGCATGTCGAGTCCTCGATGCCGAACGCTGAACTGGTGAGGATTGATTCCCAGCATGTGAAGCATGGTTGCATGCAGGTCGCGCACGTGCACCACGTTTTCGACCGAGTTGTAGCCAAGGTCATCCGTGTTGCCATACGTTGTGCCGCCGCGAATGCCGCCGCCTGCCATCCACATTGAAAATCCTTTCATGTGGTGATCACGTCCGGCGCCGCCTTTGCCCTGGAACATGGGAGTGCGACCGAATTCCCCTCCCCAGATGATGAGTGTGTCGTCCAGCATTCCCCGCTGCTTCAGATCCTGAATCAGAGCGTAGGTGGGACGGTCAGTCAGGCCACAACAGATATTCATATAGTTAACAAGACCGCCATGGTGATCCCAGCCGCGGTGATAGAGATGAATAAACCGCACGCCGCGTTCGGCGAGTCGCCGGGCCATCAGGCAGTTGCTGGCGTAACTCCCGTCTCCCGGTTTGGCTCCGTACATGTCGAGGACATGCTGCGGCTCATCTGACATGTCCATCAGTTCCGGGATAGACATCTGCATTCGGAATGCCATCTCGTAGGCTGCTACCCGAGTCTCTACCGATTCGGCTTTGAGCGACTGATTACGATGACGGTTGAGTGCTGCGACTGTATCGATGAGTTTTCGCTGCTGCCCCACCGAGATACCAGCAGGATTATCAAGGTAATGGACGGGAGCTCCTGTCGAATTGAATTCGACTCCCTGGTGACGCCCTGGCAGGAATCCGGCGTCCCACTGACGAGATGCAATCGGTTGTGGATTTCGACCACCCACACTTGTCATCACGACAAAACCGGGCAGGTCATTACATTCACTGCCCAGTCCGTATGTGACCCACGACCCCATTGAAGGGCGGCCACTGATGGCAGTTCCCGTGTTCATGAATGTGTGAGCCGGGTCGTGGTTGATCTGCTCCGTGACCATCGACTTGATGACGCAGATATCGTCGGCCATCTTTTGATGCCATGGCATGAAGTCACTGATCAGTGTGCCACTGTCGCCAGATGGCCGGAACCTGACGAGTGGCCCCTGGCATTTCAGTTCCCGGCCCTGCAGCTGTGCAATTGGCTGTCCCTTTGTGTACGAGGCTGGCATCGGCTTGCCATCCATGCGTTCCAGTTCGGGCTTGTAGTCGAAGGTCTCAAGGTGAGACGGTCCGCCTGCCATACACAGGAAAATGACGCGTTTGACACGCGGTGGAATCTGGGGGAATCCGGATTGCCCGGAATTCAGGTCAGCGCCTGCTGCGTCTGACTCAACCATGCTGCCAAGAGCAGCCGCACCAACGCCGATTCCGGCTCGGTGCAGAAACGTTCGACGATGGCATTCTGTGTTCTTCATGGATCTGATTCTAACACGCCCATGCCAAATCAAAAGGACGGTTCGAGCAGGTCGCTAAATCAGGAAATGAAACAGGGCTGACGGTGTCTCTGTCCAATCGGATGCTGCACAATGCCAGGGTTCACCGATCCCATCCCCGTGCAATGGCTACGTCATGTCTCGCCTGATTCTTTCCTGCTGTGTCTGTTTCGCTGTTTCCATCTTCTCGGTCAGTCATGCGGACCGCCCCAATGTGCTGCTGATCTCCGTCGACGACCTCAACGACTGGACAGGCGGTCTTAAGGGACACCCACAGGCGAAGACTCCCAACCTTGATCGTTTGGCGAAGCGTGGCACGCTGTTTACAAACGCGCATTGCCAATCGCCGGTTTGCAATCCGTCGCGGGCAAGTTTGCTGACCGGGCGATATCCTCATTCAACGGGAATCTATTTTTTGTCACCGGACCTGAAGCAGGCGCCGTTGCTCGAAGGCGTGCAGACGCTTCCGGAGCGATTTCAGTCCGAGGGCTACCGAACGATGGCCGCCGGCAAGATCTTTCACACGGGTGACAAACGTTTCTTTCAGGAGTACGGCGGAAATATGGGCGGGTTTGGGCCGCGTCCGAAGCAGAAGATTTCTCAGCCGCACGGTCACCCCCTATGGGACTGGGGAGCCTTTCCGGAACAGGATGCTCAGATGCCCGACTACAAAATTGCACAATGGGCCGTGCAGAAACTTAAGAATATGCCAAAGGAGAAGAAGCCATTCCTGATGGGAGTTGGGTTCTATCGCCCTCACGTTCCGATGTTTGCACCAAAGAAGTGGTTTGATCAGTTTCCACGTCCAACCATTCAGCTGCCGCTTGTGAAAGAGGATGATCGCGGCGACATCAGTCCGTATGCGATTGCGCTGACCAATGAGAAGCATGTGTCGCCAGTGCATTCATGGGTTAAGTCAGCGGGGGAATGGGACCATGCAGTGCAGTCGTATCTGGCGTCCGTTGCTTTTGCTGACTATTGTCTGGGAATGGTTCTGGACGCACTCGACAGTTCCCCGCATCGAGACAATACCGTGATCGTTCTGTTTTCGGATCATGGTTTTCATCTTGGAGAAAAGGCACGCTGGGCCAAGAGGTCGCTTTGGGAGGACGGAACTCGCGTTCCCATTATTGTGGCTGCTCCCGGGTTTCAGCAGGGGCAGCGAGTCTCCAGGCCAGCTGAGCTTCTGGACATCTTTCCGACGCTGCTGGAACTCACTGGTCTGCCCGAGGATTCAACTCAGGAAGGTCAGTCGCTGGTGCCACTATTGAAGAACCCAGAGGCCAGGTGGAAAAACCCAGCTCTGACCTCGTTTGGTCGCGGAAACGTGGCCGTCCGATCAGAGCGGTTTCGATACATCCGGTACCTCGATGGTTCAGAAGAACTATATGATCACACATCGGACCCGCATGAATGGACCAACCTTGCGACGGATGACGCCATGCAGGATGTGCTTCAGGAACATCGAGAACTCGTGCCAAAGAATCAACAGCCAGTCCTCCCAGGTAAATCGACCGGACATCAGGCTTATCAGGCTGCCAGCCGCGTGTTGGAAAGATAGGTGTGGCGAAACGAATTCTCTGCATGAGCTCACAGTTGTGTGTGGTTGAAACACCCTGAGCGCAGGCATCCAGCGGTGATACGCTTTGAACTGTGAGTATGGGGTCATCATTGGCAACAGATTGGTGGCACCGATGCAGGGTTGAAGCGATAGACTTTCCCCTGATGAAATGATCCTGGGAAGGAATGAGCACGGATCCGTGCTCGCTTGTCCAGCAGGGAATGACCTGACGGCGGCCAGGTTACCTCGGGAATGAGTAACTCCGCTCGTCCTTTTGATTGAAGTCACGTTTTTCAAGGGAATCGATGTCCGATCCCGGGGCCGAATCGCCATCTCATATTCAGACGGTGGCTCATCGTCGACGTCAACGCGCCCAATTGAACGACGGCTCCTCAATGGCCTGCCCCTCCAAGTTGCTTCAAGATTCTCCTGGAATCCGAAAAACGCATCTCCAATAAGAAACGTTCGGGCTCGTTCAGTGAGCAACCTTTTTTGCAAGCTGCACACTCCGGGCAACCCCGCGGCAGTCTACGTCGTTCAGAGACGGTGTTAGAGATGCCGTGACTGCTGCGGGGTGTTTCTCTGCGAGCGCCTGCTGCTGCCGGTTAAACGAGAGCCTGGTGTTCTGGCATTGGCTGTGAGATCGGTTTTGATCGTCACGAACCGAGATGACCGGTTCACTGAGCACAGCGACAGGCCTGAGGCGGAGCCTGACCTCAGCCGCAGACTAAAGCAACGGGGACGCAGCGCCGTGTTCAACACCGAGGAAGTTCCCGAGCAGGTCGAAGCCTTTTTCTGTGAGAAAACTCTCCGGGTGAAACTGCACGCCATGAACCGGATAATCACGATGTTGCAGGCCCATGACTTCGAATCCGTGTTCCGGGTCTTCCACCCATGCAGTGACTTCCAGACAGTCCGGAACAGTGTCTCGCGGCACAATCAGGCTGTGGTAGCGAGTGGCTGTGAATGGGGTCGGCAGATCTGCGAAAACGCCTTTTCCGTCGTGGTAGATCTCGGACGTCTTTCCGTGCATCAGTCGGCCCGCGCGAACGACCTGAGCACCGTAGACGTCAGCAAGCGACTGGTGCCCGAGGCACACGCCCAGGAGCGGCAGCCTGGGGCCAAAGTGTGCGATGACTTCTCGCGACAGTCCTGCTTCGGCAGGCGTGCAGGGCCCGGGCGAAATAATGATTCGTTCCGGAGAGAGGTCTTCGATTTCTTCCAGCGTGGTTTGGTCGTTCCGCTTCACGACGATCTCAGCGGAGGCATCGATCTCACCAATGCGCTGCACAAGGTTGTAGGTGAATGAGTCGTAGTTATCGAGCAGGAAGATCATGATCTGGGGTATCCGAGTCGTTCGGCAAAATGTGCCGGAGCGTGATGGGAATAATACGCCTCGAGGATGGACATGTGAACAAAGCTCCTGTTTCGGTGGTGATTTCATGCAGAAATGAATGCACGCCCACGGGTTCCGGTCAGGGAAGGCAGGTAAGTTGCCATCGTCCTTCGGGGCTGAAATGAAACTGACAGTCGACAGGCCTGTAATCGCGACTGATTGAGTACGCTCAGTTGCGGGGACATTCCGAAACAGACAACACCGGACTCATGCGCATGATGCGCTGGCCTCCGCACGGCCCTCACACTGCGGGGCGTTGTAACTGTCGTTTTCACAACGAGCACTGAATCGGCTCGTGGACGTGGAGGGTGGCACGACAGTGTTGAATTCCTCCAATCAGATTCAGACAGGATGGGACGAGCTATGAGGATGACAGCTCCGATCTTGACCGCCGCTCTCCTGACGTTCTGCGTGGGTTGCACCACCGGACCGTTCGCGATACTCAGCGAAGATCAGCCGACCGGCCTTGAGCCGGGATCCAACGAATGGTGGGCACATCAGGCAAGCCTGCCTGCAGGTGCCAGGCAGCGATGTTACAAAGGTAAGAACTGGCCCGTGCAGCCACGGCCAACCGGACCGAAACAGCAGCTGACGCAGGCGTTTCATTCGGCACACTACTGGCCGCTGCCATACATCTGTCAGGACCGAGCAATTGTGAAGCAGATGGTGTCATTGCAGGAGACCAATGGATGGACAGAGGAATCCACCTTATTTGCCAGGCACTTTAAGCCGGACAATACGCTCAGCGTTCCTGGTGAACTGCATCTGATTGACATTCTGGAAGTCAACCCGTTGAAGTATCGCACTGTTTACATTCAGTCGACGTACAACGAGACCATTGACGCAGCTCGCATGGCCAATGTGCAGTCCGTGATTCAGGAAGTGACACAGGGGCAGGAAGAAGTTCCAGTTGTTGTTCGTCGTGCACGAGACTACAGCCGGCCTGCCAACGAAGTGAATATCATTAACGACCTGTACACCGGAAGCATCCCAACGCCGCGTCTGGGTCGAGGCGGTGGCAGCGGCACCAGTACTGGTCTTCCGGTAACCGGTCCGTAACTCAGGCTGGATGATTAAACCGATTAAAGTTGGTTCTGAAGACTCGAAAAGTCGGCGTGTCAGCGTCGACTTTTCTTTTTTATCTGGTGCTCTGCTGGTTGGCTGTCAGGGACTGTCTTCTGCCCGTTGCCATACGCTGTTGTCGTCCAGTTTTCTGGTAAACGACTGTTGCAGCAGTTGCTTCTCCTGGTGCTCAAAATACATATGCACCTGCAGGACTTCGTAGTCGGTCAGCGTCGCGTGCTTTTCTGCGAGTTCTTCCACGACTGTCAACCGATGGTCTGTCTGCCGCTTTGAGTCTCCGTCCTTATCTGTTGGATCAAAAGGGACTCTGATCTGCACGCGAAGAATCATCGGCGTTTCTTCCTGCAGTTTCCGACGACCGCCATCTACTCGTGGAGCCGATTCTTTGAATTCGGTGGCGATGGCTTTCTGGAGGGGCATGAATGGCATCAGATGATAATGCCAGTAGAACCAGAGGATCCCGGTTGCAATCAGTCCGAGCATGAACATGCCCACCACGACTTTGCGGCCTGAAACGGATCCGGCGGAAATCTGAGAGTCTGCTGATGCCATAGGATTACTCGTAGAGGTTCGCCCTGCTGAAGTTTAGCGGTCGAAATTACCTCTGAGAGTTTCTACGTGCGCGGCTGGTTTTTCCGAGTCTGGTTCCGCGATTTTCGGCGATTCTTCGGAAGCCAGGTCCGTTTTCTCCGGCGCGGGACGGCGGACCATTTTTCGCGGTGTCCCCAACTGGCGACTGCCGCCGCTTTCTGCTCGCCGACCAGCTTCTGAGCCTTTGCGCGGAGCACTTCCGGAAACTTTGCGGACCGAGATGGAATCTGGATCTCCCGTCTTCTGAGCGACCCGCATACGGCCCTCGTATTCTTCCAGTCGAGGCAGCAGGTCAAGGAAGATTGCTTCCAGCTGACGCAGCAGCTTCTCAATGCGACCCTCAAGGAAGTTCGCCAGAACAACTGAGACCACAGCAACACTCAATCCTGCGAAGGTTGTCACCAGAGCGGTGTAGATTCCGTATGCCAGTTCCTGCGCCTTGGCGGAGCCGGTTGACGTTGTGGTACTCGTGACCATGAACGCCATGATCATCCCCTGCACGGTTCCCAGCAGACCCAACAGCGGGGCAATACTGGCGACGACATTGATGGGTCTCAGGTTCCGAGTCATTTCCCCGGTTTCACGTTCTACGGCATCCATCACGGCCGCTTCTACCTCGGGCTGTGGACGACCAATTTTCAGAACCGCTGCGCGAACCAACGCAGCCGTGGGAGAAGGATAACTCCTGGCGGCGTCCCAAAGAGCATTCGGATCCGGAGCTCCCTTCCCCATGAGGAGTCGCAGTTGATCAATGAGTGCCGGAGGAAGGATTCTGCCACGTCGCAGTCCATTGAGTCGTTCCAGCGTAAACGCCACTGTCACGATTGAGGCGATTCCGATGGGAATCATGAACCAGCCACCCTGAATCGCAAGATTCCAGAGGCTGGGCATCTCGGCCGGCGGTGCTGAGCCGGAGCCGTTAGTCTGCTGGCCGAACGCCATTGGTGTCAGCAGCAGAACGAACAGAATCGTCGCGATCGCGGTTTGTGGTTTTCGGTTGGGGGAATTCATGTTGGGTTCGACGAGGGGCTATTTTCTGAGTGCGGTCAGACGCCGCCGTGCGTCAGCAACTCGACTGTGTTGCGGATACTTTTCGATCATCTTCTCATAGCAGGAAATTGCCTGGTCGACGTCTCGAATGACTTCGAAACATCGTGCTGCTTCAAACCATGCCATGGCGGACCATTCCGGATGGTTGTAAACAAACGCGGCCTTAAGAAAGTGCTTCGTTGCATCTTTGTGCTTCTTCATTGCGAAGCAGCACTCTCCCATCATAAAGCGTGCTTTGGCTGCTGTTTCCGTCTGCGTCTGTTCGGTGACCAGTTCGTACAACTGCATTGCGTCTCGAAACTCACCTTCGTTCTGTAACGCCCAGCCGAGTCCGTAGCGGGCCTCGGCCTGCATCTCAAAGTCCGGGAAGTCGCTCAATACCTTTTCATGCCAGCGCCGACTGGTCTTCCAGTCTTCCAGCGATGCCGCGCACTCGCCCGCACGAAAGCAGGCCAGTGCTGTGTATCCGCTGTTGTTCGCTGCAGCTACTCGCTGGAAAATGGTCTGAGCCTCTTTCCATTCGCTGGCTTTAAACAGGCATTCTCCAATCAGGAATCGTGCGTCTCCGGCAAGATCGCCGTTAGCGTGCTTTTGGATCTGCAACGTGAACGTTTGCTGAGCTCCCTCTGTATCGTTGGACTTCAGCTGACTCCAGCCCAGCTTGTGCAGTGCCTTTTCGGCGATCTCACCGGACACGGCTTTGGCTGCGGCAGCCTGATATGCGGTGGCCGATTTTTCAAAGTCGCCTGCCTCATACCATGATTCGCCAACTCGGAACTGCGACTCGGCGGCGAGAGGACTCTTCGGATAATCGCGTGCCAGGCTGCTGAATGCTGCAGTGGCCTTTGAGGTTTCTCCCTGTTCGGCATATGCCCAGCCGAGTTCATAGGCAACTTTATCTGCTCCCGGGTAGCCATCATTCAGCTCAGCGGCTGCTGTCAGGATTGACTGATAGGTTGTGGCTGCCTGATCGAACTGCTGAAGGCCGGCCTGTGCCAGCCCTCTGACATACAGGGCATCGAGTTGATCTGCTCCGGATGGCTTCGTCTTCAGGTACGAGTCAACATGGCGGAGTGAATCCGCGAACTGTTGCAACTGGTAGGCTGCCATGGCTCGCACGTACAACGCTTTCTTTGCCGGGGCTGAGTCCGGGTGACGATCGGCGAGGTCAGACATGATCTGAGACGCACGGTCAAAGTTTCCGAGGCTAAACTCGGTCCAGCCAAGCCCATAGCGGGCATGAGGTGCAAAGTCGCTTTTGGGAAATTTATCGACCACGACCTGGTAGCGTGATATGGCTTCCGGAAAGCGTTCCGCAGCATACGATGCTTCA
>MDSW01117465.1_pt1 | contig 12292 bp, 16 predicted proteins | sample 811171 | NCBI WGS metagenome assembly MDSW01 (sample SAMN05326641, study PRJNA326480) | marine metagenome | isolation source: seawater | place: Atlantic Ocean: North West | collected 2012
AACTATATTTTGTGAAAGAGTAAAAGGTAAATTTCAACTTAGAAGAGGCTTTAAATTAAGACCCAAATCTAAAGTATTAATAATTGAAGATGTAATTACAACAGGAAAATCAAGTTTAGAATGTGTAAAATTAATTAAAAATTCCAAATCTGTTTTGGTTGGCTTTGCCTGTATTATTGATAGGTCCAACAAACAAAGTTTAAAAATTAAAAAACAAATCATCTCGCAAGTAAAAATAAAAATTCCTGTTTATAATAAAAAAAATTTACCAAAATTTCTTAAAAAAATACCTGTAACTTCTCCTGGAAGCAGAAGAATATAATGATTAATCTGGGCGTAAACATAGATCATGTAGCTACAATAAGAAATGCACGTGGTAATGATCATCCTAATCCTTATGTTGCTGCCATAAATGCAATTAAATATGGTGCCAATTCAATTACAATACATCTCAGGGAAGACAGAAGACATATTAACGATAATGATCTAAAAGTTATATCATCTTATAAAAAAATTCCTTTAAATCTTGAAATGGCCGCAACAAGTGAAATGCTTAAAATTGCTTTAAAATACAAACCTAATTATGTTTGTTTAGTTCCTGAAAAAAGAGAGGAGATTACAACAGAAGGTGGTCTTAATTTATTTAAAAATTTTAAAAAAATAAAATACATTATTAAAAAACTTAATCAATCCAATATAAGAACTAGCTTATTTATAAATCCTTCAATTAAGGATATAAAAATGGCCAAGCAGTTAAATTCAAATTGTATTGAAATTCATACTGGAAAGTTAGCAAATCTTGTAAAAAAAAGAAAAAATTTTACTAAAGAATATCTCAAGATAAAAAATTGTGCAAAATATGCGAATTCAATAAATTTGGAAATCCACGCTGGTCATGGTTTAGACTATAAAACTACAAAAATTTTAAAAAAAATATCAAATATAAGTGAATATAATATTGGGCACTTTATAATTGGAGAATCTATACAATTTGGTTTAAAAAAAGTAATTAAGAACTTTAGAAAGATTTTAAATAATAACTAATGGCAATAATAGGTGTTGGCGTAGATATAGTAAATAATAACAGATTAAAAAAGCTTATTAAAAATAAAAAATTTGTTGAAAGAATATTTAGCAAAAATGAAACAGAATATTCAGAAAAAATTAGAAACAAGCTTAATTATTTCTCAAAACGTTTTGCAGCAAAAGAGGCATTTTCAAAAGCTACAGGTTTTGGAATTTCCAAGAATTTACATTTTAAAGATATTGAAATATCACGTGATAAAAGAGGAAAACCGATTATAAGTCTTAATAAATCATCGATTTTATATTTAAAAAAAAAATTTAAGGTAAGAGGGTTTAAGACCAATTTATCACTGTCTGATGAGAAAAACTACTCTATTGCTTATGTGATAATTGAAAGAAAATGATTAATAGAAGTACTATAATTGATAACATTAAAACTTTATTATATGCATTAATTATTGCTATAATTATTAGGTCATTATTAATTCAGCCTTTTTATATACCTTCTTCTTCTATGGAATTAAATCTTTTAGTTGGTGATAGACTATTTGTTACAAAATATTCATATGGATATAGCAAGCATTCATTTCCATTTAGTCCACCAATTTTTAATGACAGAATTTTTGAAAAAAAACCTAATAGAGGTGATATTATAGTTTTTAAAACACCTGCGGATAATAGAACTGACTATATTAAGAGATTAATCGGGTTGCCAGGAGATATTATACAATTTATTGATGGAAATTTGTATATTAATAATAATCAAATTTTTAAAACATTAATAAACAGTGAAGAGAAACTTTATTGTGGTAATCAAAAAATCAATGTATCAATTTATGAGGAAAAATTACCAAACAACAGATCTTTTCTAGTTTCTTACAGAAACGATATTTCATTTAAGGACACTGATAAGTATACTGTACCAGATAATCATTATTTCTTTCTAGGAGATAACAGAGATTGTTCTAAAGATAGTAGATTTTTGTCCGAGGTAGGATATGTACATAAAGATAACTTAGTAGGCAAGGCTCAAATATTATTCTTTTCATCTAATAGTAGGGAAGGAAGCATTTTTCAATTTTGGAAATGGCCAAAAATTTTACGACATGACAGATTTTTCAAAAAATTAAACTAATGAAAAAAAATATTAACAAATTAGAACAAAATCTTGGCTTTAAAGTTGGAAGTGTTAATTTATATATTAATGCCTTAACTCATAAGAGTGCAGATAAATTAAATAATTACGAAAAATTAGAATTTTTAGGAGATAGAGTATTAGGATTGTGTATATCAAAAAAATTACTTGAAATATTTCCAAATGAAAAAGAAGGTATTTTAGATAAAAAATTAGCATCGTTAGTTAATAAAAATAAATGTTACGAAATAGGTAAACAACTAGAGTTAGATAAAATTGTTAAGATTGGTAATCTCATGTTAAAAAAACAAATTATTGAAAAAAAAATAGTCTCGGACTCATGTGAGGCAATAATAGGAGCCATATATTTAGATAAAGGATTTGACTTTGTAGAAAAATTTATTCTAAAAAGCTGGGATGAACATATAAAAGATAAAAATATAGTAATTATTGATCCTAAAACTAAACTACAAGAATATTCATTAAAAAAATTTAAGATATTGCCAACATATAAGTTTATATCAAATACTGGACCAAAACATAAACCTAGTTTTAAGGTAGCAGTGAAACTTAAAAACACATCTTTTGTAGAAGCTAATGGATCTTCAAAAAAAATGGCTCAACAAGCAGCTGCTAAAAAATTATTGAATTTATTAAATGAAAAATTATGAAATTTGAAGATAAAGGATTTCTTATAAGTAAAAATAAATATAACGAGAATTCGGCAATAGTTGAATTTTATACAATTAATAACGGTAAAGTTTCTGGTCTAATATTTGGCGCAACCTCAACAAAATTAAAAAATTTCTTATTTCTGGGAAATCTATTTAATGTTCAATTCAACTCAAAAAATCAGAATAAAACTGGTTATTTTAAAGTTGAAATTGAAAAGGTTTTTACCCCACATTTTTTAGATGATAAAATTAAATTAAATTGTATTTTATATTCTTTAAATTTAATTAAAATTCTCACTGTTGAAAACCAATCCAACCAAAAAATCTATTTACAAATTGTAAAATTATATGAACTTCTCAGTAAAAATGATTGGATTAAAAATTTTATTTTTTGGGAATTAGAAATTATAAAACTTGTTGGATACGATATAAATTTTAATGACTATGTTGACAAAAGTAAAATAAAAAATAATCAATCTCATGTCCCATTAATAGATGGCTCAAAAGAAATTCCCTATTTTTTATTAAACGACAAACAACATACAATAAACAATGATGATCTTAAAGATGGATTGAAAATTGTTGGTGATTTTTTGAATAAGTCCGTATTAATACCTAATAATATAAACTATCCAATATTAAGAAATGAATTTATTAAATTAATCTAGTTTATTAGCAATTTCGTTTGCAAAATATGTTACAATAGCATTTGCACCTGCTCTTTTAAATGCAACAAGACTTTCTATAATAACATTTTCGTTAATTAACTTTTTTTGAATTGCATTCTTTAACATCGAATATTCTCCTGATACTTGATAAGCAAAAACAGGTATTTTAAATTTGTTTTTAATATTACTTATTACATCTAGGTAAGGCATACCTGGTTTTACCATTACCATATCTGCACCTTCTTTTATATCTAAAGCTACTTCTCTTAAAGCTTCATCGGAATTTGATATATCCATTTGATAAGTTTTTTTGTCACCCTTCAAAATTGATTTAGATCCTACAGCATCTCTAAATGGCCCATAAAAATTTGATGCGTATTTAACCGCATATGAAAGCAATTGAACATCATAATATTTTTTTTTATCTAAAGCTCTTCTAATTTTTCCAATTCTCCCATCCATCATGTCTGAAGGAGCTAATATATCTGCGCCCATTTGAGCTTGAAGCAAAGATTGATTAATTAAAATTTCTATAGTTTCATCATTTAAAATTTTATTTTTATTTAAAATTCCGTCATGCCCATGAGATGTGTATGGATCTAAAGCGATATCGGTCATTAAACCAATTTCATTTTTGAATTTTTTTTTTGTAATACTAAGAGCTTGACAAACAAGATTATTTTCGTTCAGAGCCTCTGATCCAAGTCTATTTTTTTTATTAAATGGAGTATTTGGAAAAAAAGCAACCATTGGAATTTTATTTTTTAATGCTTTATCTACAATTTTTGGTGTCATATTAACAGAATATCTAAATACACCTGGCATACTAGGAATTTTAACTTTTTTATTTTTACCTTCAGTTAAAAAAATAGGTAATATCAAGTCGTTCGATGATAACTCATTTTCCCTAACTAATCTTCTAGTCCAATTATATTTACGGTTTCTTCTCATTCTCAAAGATGGATATCTACCTATTATCATATTAATTTTATATATTTATTTATGCGACAAAAGTTATATATACTATATTATTTTTTGAGCTATTAAAATTTTATGTTATTAAACTTTGACGATTTTCAAAAACAAGATATCAATTTTGATATTTCTAAGCTTAGAACAGCTTGTGATGAAGTTTTAAAAATTAAAGGATTTGATACAACTTTAGGAATTCCTCATTTTGCAGGAATATCCCTTAATCAAATTCCTGGAGAACCTGAGTCAATTCAAGGAAATAAAATTAGAGGTGTGTATTGGACTAAGCCAGATTCATCTGGGGTAGAAGTAGTCAGAGATTCTAAAATAGATGAAAGTAGATATACAGAGTTTGTGAGCGAATTTAAAAACACTTATTTTAAAGAGGTTTATGATAAACTCTCTTCAAAATATAAATTAGGTAGAGTTAGATTATTACTAAAAGAACCTAGGTCCACTTTAAGTTGGCACAGAGATCCGGAACCACGTTTGCATATACCTATATATACCAACCCTGGAGCGATAATGGTTATCGATAGTATTGCTAAACACATGCCTGCTGATGGATCAGTATGGGTTACAAATAATAAAAAATATCACAACGCTTTTAACGGTGGAGAAGAAAATAGAGTTCACCTTGTAGCTTGCGTACTAGATTATAAATTTAATTAATTGAAAAAAATAATTATAGCTTCTGATCATGCGGGATATTCTTTAAAAGAATATATTAAAAATTTACTATTAAAAAAAAAAAATGAGAATCAAAGATATTGGCACAAAAACATTACAAAGAGTTGATTATCCAGATTTTGCCCATAAATTATGCAATAATATAAAAAAAGACAGAAATTCTGTAGGAATTCTTATTTGCGGGTCTGGCCAAGGTATGATTATGACAGCAAATAAACATAAAAATGTAAGAGCTGCACTGTGCTATAATGTAAAATCAACAAAATTATCAAGATTGCATAATGATGCAAATGTTATTACATTAGGTTCAAGACTAATTTCAAAAAAAAATGCAATAAAATTTGTAAATATTTTTTTGAATACTAAATTTGAAGGTGGTAGACACAAAAAAAGAATAAGGAAAATTTAAATGTCAAAAGAAAGTAATTATGTAAATAATGAATATCAGGCTTTTTTTGAAAATAGCCTTTCAGAAATTGATCCAGATATTTATAAAGCAATTAATGATGAATTAAAAAGACAGCAAAGTCACATTGAACTTATTGCGTCTGAGAATATAGTTTCACAAGCTGTACTAGAAGCCCAAGGTTCAGTTTTAACAAATAAATATGCTGAGGGATATTCCGGTAAAAGATATTATAATGGATGTGCTCATGTAGATGTTGCAGAAAATTTAGCAAATGAAAGATTAAAAAAATTATTTAATTGTAAATTTGCAAATTCTCAACCGCATTCTGGTGCTCAAGCCAATGGTGCAGTATTTTTAGCAATTTTAAATCCAGGTGATACTTTCATGGGCATGAGCTTAAATTCAGGTGGTCATATTACTCATGGTTTAAAAATAGCAATGTCGGGAAAATGGTTCAATGCTGTTGGCTACGATGTAGATAAAAAATCCGAATTAATAGATTATGCAAATGTAGAAAAACTTGCTTTAGAGCATAAACCAAAATTAATAATTGCTGGCGGAAGCGCTTATTCTAGAGTGATTGATTTTAAAAGATTTAGAGAAATAGCAGATAAAGTAGGAGCATATTTGATGGTTGATATGGCCCACATCTCAGGCTTGGTTGCAGGAAAATCTTATCCAAACCCTGTCGATCATGCACATGTTGTCACTTCAACCACGCATAAAGTATTTAGAAGTGCAAGAGGAGGTATTATTTTAACAAACCATGAGGACCTTGCAAAAAAAATTAATACAGCTGTTTTTCCAGGATACCAGGGTGGCCCATTAATGCATATTATTGCCGCTAAAGCTGTTGGATTTCTTGAAGCACTTAAACCAGAATTTCAAACTTATATAAAGAGTGTTTTATCAAATGCAAAAATTTTAAGTGAAACACTAATAAATAATGGTTTCAAAATATATTCAGGAGGAACTGATACTCATTTGATGTTAGTGGATTTAAGACCTTTTAATGTAAAAGGAAATTTAGCAGCAGAAAGTCTTGATCGGGCAAATATAACTTGTAATAAAAATGGAATTCCTTTTGACACTGAGAGTCCGATGGTAACATCAGGTATCAGATTAGGAACACAAGCTGCAACTACAAGAGGTTTTGGTTTAGAAGAATTTAGAAAAGTTGGTAATTTAATTACAAAAACAATTAAAGGTCTTTCAGAAAATCCAGAAGATAATTCAAAAATTGAAAAAGAAGTTCAAGAAGAAGTAATAGAATTGTGTTCAAAATTTCCGATTTATAAAAACTTAAGGAAGTAATGATTTGTCCTATTTGTAAAAAAGGAGAAACATCAGTTGTTGACTCAAGACCAACTGAAGATGGTACATCAATAAGAAGAAGAAGATTATGTGGTTGTGGAGAAAGATTTACAACATTTGAGAGAGTCCAATACAGAGAACTAATTGTTGTCAAAAAAAATGGAAGAAAATCAACATTTGATAGAGACAAACTTTCTAAATCTGTTTATATCGCACTTAAAAAAAGACCAATAGATACCGACACAATAGAAAAATTTATAACTAAAATATCTAGATCATTAGAGGAATTAGGTCAGAATGAAATATCTTCAAACACAATAGGTACAATGGTTATGGATGCACTAAAAAACCTTGATCCAGTTGCATATGTTCGTTTTGCTTCAGTTTACAGAAATTTTCGGGAAGAAAAAGACTTTGTAACATTTGTAGACAGAATAGATGTCTATAAAAAAAGATAAATATTTTATTGGTCTTGCTAATATCTTAGCGAGAAATTCATTTGGTTATTCTGGACCAAATCCCTCCGTAGGAGCAGTTGTAGTCAAAAATAATAATGTCATATCTTTTGGAGCTACTAGTAAATCTGGTAGACCACATGCAGAAGTAAATGCATTAAAAGTTCTGTCGAACAATGATAAAAAAAACTCAACTATGTATATTTCTCTTGAACCATGTAGTCATTATGGAAAGACACCACCTTGTGTTAATAAAATTATTAGTTCAAAAATAAAAAGAGTTGTGTATTCAATCAACGATACTGACCCGAGATCTTCTGGAAAATCTTTTAGGATTTTAAATTCAAAAAAAATACAAGTCAAAAAAAATGTTTTGAAAAATTTATCTAAATTAATTTACAAAGATTATTTTTATACAAAAACAAAAAAAAAACCATATGTATATGGTAAACTTGCAATCTCCAAAGATTATTATTTAAAAGATAAAAAAAATTTTTATATAACTAATAAAAAATCACTTGAAACAACACATATATTAAGAAGTAAGGTAAACTGTATTTTAACCTCTTCAAAAACGATTAACGAAGATAATCCCAAATTGAGTTGCAGAATAACAGGTCTTGAATATGCTTCACCTAAAATAGCAATATTAGACAGAAATTTAAAAATTAATAAAAATTCTTATCTAGTAAAAAATGCAAAAAATAACAAAACTTTTTTGTTTTATAATTCAATTGATTATAAAAAAGTTAAATTTCTTAAATCAAAAAAAATAATTACTATACATGCCCCTTTATATCAAAATAATTTAGATTTTGATTTTATTTTAAAAAAACTTTTTAAATTTGAAATTTCAAGTATTCTTGTTGAAGGTGGCAAAACTTTGATTACATCATTACTAAATAACGAATTTTTTAATGAATTTTATCTTTTTATTTCTTCAAAAACCTTAAGTAAAAAGGGATCTGCAAAAATTAGCAATATAAAAAGATTATTATTTAATAAATTTAAATATGTTAAATTTAACGAAACTTTTTTAGATAAAGATAATTTAATTCATTATTATTAAAATATGTTTAATGGAATAATCTATAACCAAGGTAAAGTTAAAAAAATAAAAAATTCAAAAAAAGGTAAATCAATATTTATCTCCTCCAAAATCCTCCTAAATAAAAAAAATGTTGGTATGTCTATTGCATGTGATGGAGTATGTCTAACATTGGTTTCATATAAAAATAAAATTTTGGAATTTTATCTTCTAGATGAAACTATTAGCAGGTCTAAATTTAAATATTTAAAAGTAGGAGATTATATTAATTTAGAATTACCGTTGAAATATGGACAAGATATATCTGGACATATTTGCCAAGGTCACGTGGATACGACTTCAAATATACATAAAATTTCAAAAAGAGGTGCATCAAGAATTCTAGAATTTAAAATAGATAAAAAATACAAAAAAATACTTATCGAGAAAGCTTCAATATTGATTAATGGAGTTTCATTGACAATTTCCAAAGTAACCAAAAAAGGATTTCAAATATGGCTTATACCACATACACTAAAATTAACTAATCTTTCAAACATAAAGCGTAATACCGTCGTAAACATAGAATTTGATATTTTGTCAAAATATGTAAAAAACTATCTTTCATGAATAAATTAAAGTTTAACACAATTGAAAGAATAATTTCAGATGCCAGAAGAGGTAAGATGTATATTTTAGTTGACGATGAAAATAGAGAAAATGAAGGTGATTTAATATTCTCTGCCAAAGATGTTACCTCAGATAAGATCAATTTTATGGCTAAGTATGGAAGAGGTTTAGTATGTTTAGCTATAGACACAGCGCAAGCTAAAAAACTTAACTTGAATTATATGTCTCCAAAAAATGAGTCTAGAAACCAAACTGCTTTTACAGTTTCTATTGAAGCTAAAAAGGGCATTACCACTGGTATTTCTGCAAAGGATAGAGCAACAACAATTAAAGTTGCAACCAAAAAAAATGTCTCTAAAAAAGATATAGTATCTCCAGGCCATGTTTTTCCAATAGTCGCAAGAGATGGAGGAGTTTTAATAAGAGCAGGTCATACAGAAGCTTCGGTGGATATATCAAAATTAGCTAAAAAGAATCCGTCAGCTGTAATATGTGAAATTATGAATGAAGACGGTTCAATGGCAAAAAGAGATGATCTTATAGCATTTGCAAAAAAACATAAATTATCTATTGGAAAAATTGAAGACCTCATATCTTACCGGCTTAAAAAAGAAAATTTTATAAAACTGAAAAAAAACTCAAACATTATTTTAGGTAAACAAAACTTTAAAATTAAAATATTTGAAAATACTATTGATGGATCTGAACATTTTGCATTAATTAAAGGAAAAATAAGCAAGAATATTATTCCTAGAGTAAGAGTTATCTCTTCCAATATTGTACAAAATTATCTTCTAGGAGATAAAATTCCTAATTCATTTGGGAAAACAGTAAATTATTTTAAAAAATTTAAAAACTGTATTCTTGTATTCATAAAAGATCCTAATTTAAAATCTGTGTCGGCTACATTAAAGGATTACCAGAATAAAAAATATTATAGAAAAGGACGTGATAAACTAATAAGAAACTACGGATTAGGTGCACAAATACTAAAAAATATACATGTCAAGAAAATGATTTTAGTTACAAAGTCAAGAAAGAAGGTTATAGGTTTGGAGGGTTATAATTTATCAATAACTAAACAAGAGATTATATGAAAATATGCATTGTTATTTCTGATTACTACAAAGAAATATCAGAAAATTTAAGTAAAGGATGTATCCACGAATTAAAAAAAAATGGATATAAAAATTTGAACATAAAATATGTGTCTGGAGCTTTTGAAATACCAAACATAATATCTCAAAATTTAAATAAATTTGATGCTTTTGTGGCTCTTGGCTGTATTATTAAAGGTGAGACCGATCATTATTATTTTATTTCACAGGCAGTAACATCAGGATTAATGAATTTAAGTATTAACTCGAAAAAACCTATTGGTTTTGGAATTTTAACATGCAAGAATTTAAAACAAGCTAAAAAACGATCTTCAATATTGAAAATAAATAAGGGTAAAGAAGTTGCTTCAGGGATTGTTTCAATTCTTAAAAACAAATGAAATATAAGTTTACTCCAGCAAAAAATCCCAGAGTTCTAATAATTCAAAAAGTATACGGTCAAATTGTTAATAATGACCAGCAAATTATTTTTGAAAAACATAGATTCAAAAAATTCATTAAAGATGTTGTTTTAGGAACTATTGAAAGAATTGAATTAATCAATGAAGAGATTAAAAGTTTAGAAACAAATTTTAATTTACGTAATTTAGATGATATTTTTAAAATTATTATACAGTGTGCAACTTTTGAATTAATGTATAAACCATCATTGTCGAGAAAAATAATTATTAAGGAATATTTAAACGTTTCAAACTATTTTCTTAACAATTCACAAACTAAATATTTAAATGCTATACTAGACAATATATCAAAAAAAATAACAAAATGAATGAATTTGATATAATTCATAATCTTAGAAAAATTATTAAAAATACGTCTGCTCTTAAATTATATGATGATGTATTTTTTGATAAAAAAAATTCTTTAATAGCATCTATAGATACTTTTAATGAAACGTTTCATTATCCGAATTTTAATAAACCTGATTTAATTATAAAAAAGGTTGTGCGATCATCTATTTCAGATATTATCTCGAAGGGAATTGATCCTAAGTTCATATTGATCACAATTTCTGGCTCTAAAAATCAATTCACAAAAAATAACATAAAACTTTTACTTAATTCAATTAAACAAGAACAAAAAAAATACAATTTTTCACTAATAGGTGGCGATATAACGTCATCGGTCAAATCATCATTTACAGTGTGTTCATTAGCTTATTGTAAAAATATAATAAAAAGAATTAATTGTTTTGTTGGTGATGATATATATGTAACTGGCAATATTGGTGATTCTTCTGTTGGATTAAGTATCCTAAATAATAAATTGAAAACCTCAAAGAAATTTAAAAATTATTTTATTAAAAAATATTTTGAACCAAAGTTGGCATATGGATTTCATAGAGATTTATTTAAATTTGCAAGTTCTTCTATGGATATATCTGATGGGTTACTTATTGATCTTAAAAAAATGATTGCATATAAAAAGTATGGTTTTACCTTAGATTTTAATAAAATTCCAAAGTCTACATATTTTAATACTTTAATTAAAAAAAAAAAAATTTTAGGAATTAATCATTTATTTAAAGGTGACGATTATCAAATTTTGTTTACAGCTAAATCAAGTTTCAGGTCAATTATTTTAAAATATTCAAAAAAATGGAATCAAAAAATCACAAGAATAGGTGTCATAACTAGAAGCGGGGGTAATTATATGAAATTCAATAATAAAATTATCAAAATTAAGGATTATCAAGGATATATCCACAAATTTAATTAAGATTAATTATTGCCTTTTAAAGTTATTTTTGTAATGTGCGATTTTTAATAACTAACAACATACAAGCAAATAAGGTTTAAAATATTTATGAATGAATTTACGATACTGGGTTACACAATTCTAGCAGGTTTATTATCAATACTTTACGGATTTTTAACAGGTAAAAATATATTGAACTCAAACGCAGGAAACGAAAAAATGCAAGAAATTGCATCTGCAATTCAAATTGGCGCAAAAGCCTATTTAAATAGACAGTACAAAACAATAGCTATTGTTGGTGTCGTTGTGCTTGTAATTATAAGTTATGCATTTAGTATTTTAGTAGGCTTAGGATATTTAATTGGTGCCGCATTGTCAGGAATAGCAGGTTATGTTGGTATGCTTGTTTCAGTTCAAGCAAATGTGAGAACAGCCGAAGCATCAAGGAAAGGATTAAGTGCAGGTCTTGATGTTGC
>MDSW01151215.1_pt1 | contig 12288 bp, 6 predicted proteins | sample 811171 | NCBI WGS metagenome assembly MDSW01 (sample SAMN05326641, study PRJNA326480) | marine metagenome | isolation source: seawater | place: Atlantic Ocean: North West | collected 2012
AGAGGCTACATCTAGGTCTTGATCAGCATCACCAAATGAACGACGTTCCTTTTCGGACATGTCCCCACACTCAAGAGCATAATCGAGGACATTTTTTACTGCCTCGGGATGGAATTGAACAGAACGAATCGGTCGAGAAGGATGTCGACAAGCAGCAATGCTACAATGTTCTGTAGAAGCGATAACTTCCATTTCACCACTGTTGGTGACGAATTCTTGATGCGTGAACAATTGATTCACTTTTTTCCCATTTTGATATGTTACTTCCGCCATGAAGGCATGATTCTTGTCATCTCGCTCAATCCTTCCTCCAAACGCCGCACAGATTATTTGGTGTCCGAAGCAAATCCCCAATATTTCTGCTTTTGAATTCTGAATTAATGAGACGACTGCATCCATCCACGGCTCCCATAAAGTAACATTCCTACGACTACCTGTAATCACAATCACATCCGTTTCTAACGGTTGTTTTACTCTGGTTCCGAAAGGATACTTTCGTGGATTTTCAATATGTGGAGACCAAAGAAAAACATCGTGTCCAGGGAAATGCCTGATGATTTCCTCGCATCCTTTCTCGCCAAATGCTTGACGTTCAGCAAGCAAGTCTACAATAAGGAGGCGCTTCATAACGATCTATGCTGATTTTGCTGCTTCAATTTTAGCATCGTTTGATTTAATTTGTTCCCAAACGAGTTCGGCAATATCCTTTACTTCAATGTTTGAATCAATTGCAGATAGGCCATCAGTGACCATTGTTGAGCAGAATGGACATCCTACTGCAACAGTATCTGCGCCAGTTGCGGCGAGTTCCTTGGCTCGAATGATGTTGACTCGATCGTTTCCTTCTGGAACAGATTCTTCCATCCACATCTGAGCGCCCCCTGCTCCACAACAGAATGAACCACGTCCATGGCGTTCTGCTTCAACATCCACGCCACCAATTATGTCACGTGGAGCATCGTATTCCCCACCTATTCTTCCGAGATAACATGGGTCGTGATAGGTTACGGATCCATCATGCTTCGGCTCAGGTAGTTTTCCTTCACCTTGGAGGTGAGCAATCAGTTGTGAGTGGTGCATGACTTCGATGTCTTCTCCACCATAGTCCTTGTATTCCTTGCCAAGTGTATGGAAGCAATGAGGGCAAGAAGCAACGACTTTCTTCACCCCAAGTTCATCAAAGGTTTCCAGATTGGTTTCAGCAAGCATTTGGAAGAGATATTCATTGCCTGCGCGTCGTGCTGCATCTCCACTGCAACCTTCCTGCATTCCAAGAATACCAACGTCCAATCCGGCTTCTTTCATAATTGAGATCGTGTCTCGAGCGACCTTTTTGTTACGTTCATCAAAGGAGGCTGCACAGCCTGCAAAGTAGATGTATTCAGCTGGTTCAGCCACCTTTACATCAAGATCAGCAGCCCAGTCACCTCGCTCGTGTGATGGAAGGCCGTAAGGGTTTGAATCGGATTCTAGGTTCTCAATTGTAGCCATAAGCGGCATGATGGTGTCCTCAACTGATTCATCAAATTCCATTCGCTCCATCATGAGGTGACGACGGGCATCGGTGAGTTTGGGTACATGTTCGATGTTAACAGGGCATACATCGACACAAGCATGACAGGTTGTGCATGCCCAAACCGCTTCTTCACCAAATCGAGCAATGATGTCTTCTTCAGGTGTTTCTCCAGCAAATAGTTGTGATGAATGCTCATTGGCATAATTACGAACATCGTGAATGATTTGCATTGGGTTGAGAGATTTACCTGAGGCATATGCAGGACATACGTCTTGACAACGGGCACAGGAGGTACACGCCCATCCATCGATAAGGCTCCTCCATGTGAGTTGTGTGAAACTTGAGGCTCCAAAGGTTTCCAATTCTAAATCATCCAAAGCCACAGCTGAGCCACTTTCATCCGTTTCAAGAGGTCGCATTTTTGCCATTGGTTCTGTATCAAAGAAGGCGACGTTTGGTAATGCCATGACCAAATGCATATGCTTGGACAGTGGAATCAAGAAAAGGAAGGTACAAATCGCAACCATGTGAGCCCAGTAGGCGATATTAATCGCACCTTGGCTTGGTGAGAACGTATCAGCAACCCATGCTCCTATCATTTCCCAAGTTGGATCAGGATTTTCTCCAGCTTCGACAACGTAGGACGTTGTGCAAATTGTCATGATCAGGAGCAAAATCACGTTACCTTCAAGTTGCGACTTTCCTTTCAATTTCTCAGGAGTGAAGAGAATACGTCGATTAAGAGCAAGGAAACAACCGAGAAGCGCACTTGTGTATCCAAGTTCAACCATCCCATTCCAAATTCCATTCAAGAATTCAGGGAGGATGTGTTCACTAAATCGATTTGCTGTTGCTAAGTCAAGCATGTCGGAAGAGAGCATCAAAAAGCCCCAGAACATGAGGACGTGCATTGTTCCTGCAACTTTGTCCTCCAAGACTTTCTTTTGACCTAACCAAACTGTAAGAGTCTCTTTCAAACGCTTGCCCCAAGAATCAAAACGCTTGTCTGGAGCTCCCAAAAGAACCAAGCGAGTTGCTTTTTGAACCTGATATACAAAGAAAGCAATCGACACTCCGCCGAGGATTAAAAGGAGATAATACCCACTGATTCCCGCATAGGAAACATCCAGTGGATGGGTCATCATAATGTAAGCCAAGAGCCTTCAATGTTTCAACCCAACGATTGAAACAATACCAATCCTAATGATTGTGAAACAACTGGAGGAACCATGGTGAAAGCGAGCGCTCCAGGAAAGTGTATTCTTTTCGGAGAGCATGCTGTCGTTTACGGACAACCTGCAGTCGCTTGTAGCATCAACCAACGAATGGTTGTGGAACTGGAAGAGGAGCTCAAATTCAATTCATGGCGGCTTGATGGAGCGATTTTGAATTTTTCAAAACACCCACATGTTGATTTTCTCAAAGATCAGTTATGGCCAGAGAATGTTAAGCCACCACTCAAAATTCGAATACGAGGGACCGTCCCTGCTGCCTCTGGTCTTGGTTCATCAGCAGCGTTATCAGTTGCTTTAGTGGCTGCTTTACAACAACTCAGGGATGAAGACATTGATGCAGGAATTGCCGGGCTATTATCCCATCAAGCTGAAGCATTCGCCCAGGGCGGAAGAGCAAGTCCAATCGACACGGCAACAAGTGCATCGGGAGGGTTTGTAGTCCTTTCAGATACAGTCAACGAAACTCTTGACCACATTGGTGAGAGATCATTGCAATATCAAGACGAAGTTATTACATGGCAATTGCATTCATTCATTGCAGACATCCCAGACGATACGTTTCTTGTCATTGGCAATACGGGTGTTCATGCTTCAACATCAAAACAAGTAGCAAAAGTAGCCTCGTTGCTTGAAAAACAACCAGAACGTCACGTTGAGATTGAAGCGATTGGATCTATTGCTCGAAGAGGGATTGAAGCACTACGTGCAGGAGATATGGAATCGGTTGGGAAGGCGATGACTGAAAATCACATCGTTTTACGTTCGTTAGGTGTTTCTTCACCAGAATTAGAAAAACTCATCAAAGCAGCTGCACCTTCGAGTTTGGGTGTTAAATTAACTGGCTCAGGAGGTGGTGGATGTATGATTGCATTAACCAAAAATCCCGAACAAACAGTTGGAGCAATTGAGATGGAAGGTGGAAGAGCATTCATCTCTCCCTTTAACTCACCTGGAGTTCGTATTGAGACCCTCTCATCACAGGATAGTAGCCCTCAGTAGATTGTTTTTTACCGTCATAATACCCACTGCGGCAGAGCCGTCAGTTTATATACCCCGGGCAGAAGGAAGGTGACATGACCACCGATGAAGAGCGTTTGACAGTAGTCAACGTCGTTGCTAGTACCCGTGTTGCCGAAGAACTTGATCTCCCTGACATTGCAATTCAACTCAATTGTGAGTATGAACCAGAGCAATTCCCTGGTGTTGTTTACAGAGTTACAGATCCGAAACTAGCAATTCTCATGTTCCGCTCTGGACGTGCAGTATGCACTGGCGGTAAGGATGAAGATAACATTCACACAGGTATCGATCGCATGATCAAGGACCTTCGTGCAGCTGGAATTACAACTTGGGACCTTAAAGACGTAGAAATTGAAGTCCAAAACATGGTTGCAACATATGCGCTTCACTATCCAGAAGACTATGACGGAAAGGACAAATTCACAGGAGCAGACCAAGCTGGTGAACCTCGTAAGTTAAACCTCAACAACCTCACCTTCCACCTACCATTTGACAAAGTCGAATACGAGCCAGAACAATTCCCTGGATTGATTTATCGTCTCGACTATCCAAAGGTCGTTTGCCTCATTTTCGGCAGCGGAAAGATGGTGATTACAGGTGCTCGACACAAGGATGAGATCCTAGAAGCAGTTGAAATCATCAAGGACGAATTGGCAGACCTTCTCTGAAACTGCAATCGCATCTTTCATGTGCTTGAACACTCAAGGACATACATGGGCGAAGCACGTCTTCAAGCAGGCATCCCCCTCTTGTTGGTGCTCCTGCTCTTAGGAATGTCGCAGTCATCCTTCACTGCTTCACTGCTTCCAAACGACCAAAACACAACCGTAAAACATGCAGGCAGCGACCCTGGTGTCAATGATGTCCCTACATGGAGAGTTGGAGACAAATGGGTCTATTCAGGAACTTTTGACCCATCCATACTGATCACAGACACGGGTGTTTCTGCAAATGTCGGCGAAATTAATGGAGACTCTACTGCCGAGGTAACTGAAATTCTTGAACTCCAAGTCGACAACGGTTCAGAATGGGTCTACAAACTGCGAATGACCGCTGATTTCGATAAGAGTGGTGTAGAACTCGAGGGATTCACTGGAAATGCAGAGATTCAATTTACTCAAACTGAGTATCTTCGTGTTAGCGACTTTGCTTCAATCCGCAATGATTTAGATTTATACATTAAATTCGTACCTTATGGAATTGGTTCACTAACTCAGATTTTAGGTGACATCACAATCACCAACACATACAGCCCTGGTTCTGAAACATATGACTTTCCAATTCGAGATGGAGAACGATGGACGGTGCTGACAACATCATCAGCAACATGGTCTGGTCAGAGTGATTACATTACCCCATTCCCTCCACCTGAAAGCGATACAAATACAACCACTTGGGAAGTCACAAAAGTTGGACAGCCTAGAAACGACTTCGGTTCAGGAATCGCATACAGTGGTTGTGACGCCTCTTACGAACTTACTTCATGGAATTCCGATGGTGTATCAACTGGCTATCGTTGGTATTGCCCCGCTGTCAACAACTTCGCATGGAGACATTCCGAAGAGGACGTAGGACTTACAATCGATTTTAGATTGAAGCAATACATGCCGGTTGGAGCCACAGGTTCTGAAAGCAACAGTGACCCAGGTACAAGACCTGAATGCATTGAAGTTCAGCCAGAACGAACCCTTACCGCCCTCGACACGCCACTCGATGTATGGGTCTCTCTCAATCCGAGTTGTTTTGGAACCATCAATGGCGTAAATGTCGATCTCGATTTCTCAGACACTGAAACCAGTTTGATAACAGGGTCCAACGGTTCTGGGATGGCTACAATCAATGTTGGTAACGCTCTTGATTATTCATCGACAAATACCGATTGGGCGAGCCATGGCGTTGTCGCTAAGGCAGGAAATTATGTCGGTTCAGCAACGGTAACATTAGACGAATACCTTGTTGGCCTCGATCTCATTGCTGATGAAGAACGTGCTGTCATTACCCGTAATCGTAGCGGGGAATTGAGCACTGTGAGTTCCTTGTCTGGTTACAATGTTCTCCCCGGCGACGAACTTATTGTTGAAGTCGCAGTTGTCAACAAAGGAATCACTGCATCAACTCCAACTCAAATGCGAATTTATCATCCAGATGGTTCAATCTTCGACCTTGGCCTTCCAAGTTTAGCGACTTATGAATCTCATAAAGTCAATTTCACATGGACGGTTCCACTTGACAAGAGCATCGGAGATGTACCCATACGATGGGAAGCTGATCCAATGCAAGTCAACTCAGCCGATGCTGATTCTGATAATGACCTCGCTGAAATAACGCTCTTTGTAGGCCGCCTACCCACTGCATTAGCAGAGCCAATTGAGGAATTAACCAACGTTCAGACCGTCATCAATGCGAGTGGTAGTTTCGATGAAGATGGAGGAGATGTATCCTGTTTATTCAATATCCCATATGATGACGGAACACGCACATATTCCTACGTCAAAATAGAGTCCATCGATTGTATGCTAAACTTTACTTGGACGGACGATGGAATCTACCCGGTCGAAATAACCGTCACTGATGAAGAACTCGATCAAGCGGTCATGACGTTGAATGTATCCATTCTTAACAGAGCACCAAACATCGAAGTTGTTAGTGCAAGAACTGAAGTTAAGGTCGAACATCCAGTCACACTCTATGCTTATGCAAACGATACTGATTCGGAAGATGTTTACCCAGGTGTTGTCGATGTGTATTGGCCCAATGCTGAGTGTGAAGAAGGCTATTACACCCGCGTCTGTACAACCACAGCCCCTACTGAGGGATGGCATACATTCCTAGCAGTCGGTGTTGATGACGATAGCGCTATGACATCAGCGAGTATCGATATCCGATTTACCAACATTAATCCACATGGTTTGTCGGTAACAGTTAGCGAAGATGGCGTTCCAATTCCTATGGACGTACAACAAACATGGCATGTCGAAGAAGATCAATTGGTGCGTGTCCGTGGCCAAGCACTCGATTCGATTGATGATTTGGAAGGACTTACTCATCGATGGTGGCCTGATGACGCACAACCCAATCTCATCAAGACATTTGATGGCCGTGTTTCAGAATATGACATGGTATGGGAAACATCAGGATTACATCGCATGCGCTTGGAAGTAAGCGACTCAGAGGGAGCGAGTAGCGGAACCTACGAGCGTTGGATTAACGTTGCGAATGTTGCTCCTATCGTCATGCCACTCGAGGATTTGTTACCGATAGCCGAGGGTGAAGAGATTCGATTAACAGGTAATGCAACCGACACACCTTCAGATTATGATTCATTGGTACGATGTTGGGATGTTGACCCTGGCATTGATTCTAACGACATCGGTGGTGCAGATGATGATTGTGACGTCAGAGGTGACGAATTGGTATGGCACTGGAATAGAAGTGGTATGCACACAGTGGTCTATCACGTTACAGACGATGATGGTGTTCGAGTCAGTGAAATCATTACAGTCGAAGTGTTGAATATCCCTCCAATTGTCCGCTACAAACCAATTGATTGCCTCGCTTATGAGAATTGCATCCTCGATGCTACGGGCACAATTGATTCCGAAAACGATCTCGACCAATTGACAATAATCTGGGACCTCGATACATCGTTCGATTCCAATGGAGATGGCGTCAAAAACAATGATGCTGATGCTGTTGGCAAGCGCATAGAACATATGTTCAAGCAAACGGGTTCAACCACAATTCGTGTCATGGCATGGGATGAGAATCCTGAGCGACCTGGCTCGAAAATTATCAACATAAATGTCGGCCCACCTGACAGAACATTTACTGAAGATATCGGTGCGCTCATGGTGGGTGAAGAAGCGAATCCTCTTGCTCAATTATCCTTACTTCTCCTTCTTCTTTTAGGACTGGGATACATGACCAGACAGCGCCGAAAGGGTGGCAAGGAACGGGCGTTAGAACGACTTGATGAGCGACAAAATGCGATCTTTAGTGATGAAGAGGTAGGGCTCATGCCACATGAGGTTTCAGCTCGAAGAAATCGACCTCATGACCCCCCTGTAAACAATGCCTTTGATCAAGCGATAGAGCAACAACCAAAAATGCAATCAGGGCCAGAATTGCCAGAATCTGGTCTTCCAGAAGGGTGGACGATGGAGCAATGGGGACACTATGGGCAACAGTGGCTAGAATCTCAATCTGAAAACTGAGTCGTATAACCTTCAATGAGTATAGCCTAAGTACGAGGAAGTCTACATCAAAGCATGGCGAACCGAACAACCGTAGTTTTTGTCTTGTTCATGCTGATGACAACGTCTCTAATGGCGTTAGCAAAGGATACTTTCATCCTCGAAGATGAAGAACTCATCGAATCCTCATCAAAATCCACAACAACAGCGGCAGAAATAGCAAGCTGGCGTATCGGAGACAAGTGGACCTATGAGACCCAATTCGATGTTGCTCAACTTATCGCACAAGCAAACGTTTCTGCAAGTTTAAACACCTTGACTGGAGATACTGTTTACGAAGTTGAAGATATCTTCTTCATCAATGTTGATGGTATCCAGACATTAGCATACAAACTCAAAATCGATGGTGATTTTAGTTCAGGAAACAGTGGTGCTACTCTCGAAGGAGTCAGTGGACGGCTCGACATTGGCTACTCTGGGGAAGATATCGTTCGCGTGAGAGACCAAGCAGTGATTAATTCTGAATTTGAATTGGATGTTGATTTTGCTCCATTCAACTTGGGATTCTTGACACAAAACATTGCTGTGATTAATTTTGACACATACTACGACCCTCCTAAGGAGAGATATGACTTCCCTCTTCGAACAGGTGATCAATGGTACATGCCGTTTATGTCTGGAACAAGCGTAAGTGGAACTTCAGATTATTTCGACCCATCAGAATTCGATACCAACGGTGCAGAAAACAATTCATGGCAAGTAACAACCGATGGTATTCCAACTGAAGATGGCCAGAACATCAAATACGAAGGATGCGATGAGTCATACAAAGTGAACGAATGGAATGCAACTGGAGTCAGTTCAGGTTTCAACTGGTATTGCCCTGCTGCCCGATTTAACTCATGGATTCGAATATCAAATGCAGCAGGATTTACCATTGATTGGTTACTCAAAGACTACGAACCTGTCGATTCTTTTGGAGTAGACAAGAGAAAAACTCCAGGTGACAGAAACGTCGACATCGAAGTTACAACCCAATTTGTTGCAACCTTGCCAGACTCCATGTCTGAAATATATGGATTCTATGCAGTTGCCCCAAACAACACGCCCGAGGTAAACAAGAACCTTCAACTACGTTACGAAATGACGGGTACGTTGCTCAATCCAATAACCGATAGTAACGGAAAAATTGAGGAAAGCATCAACGTTTCCAATGTTCAAGACGATACGACAGCAAGTGATGATTACACAAGTAACGGGGTTATCGTATGGGATCCTGTTCAGGAAATTATAGGCGTTGCTACAATCGTTGTCGATTTGAACGTTGTAGGAATTGACTTGGTCGCACAAGAAGATTCAATCATTGTAACAAGAACTCGAGGTAGTGAAGTTGCAACATTATCGAAATCAATTGGATATAATGCTCTTCCAGGTGATTTGTTATCATTCTCATTACCGGCTCAGAACCGAGGAGTCTTAACTTCACCTTCGACAGAGATGGAAGTTATCGTCCCAGGCGGGCAGGCAATACGCCAAGCAGTCCCTGCAATTGATGCGTATAGTGAGCAACGAATTGATGTTGATTGGACTGTTCCCGAAGGAGCCACAATTGGAAATCAAAGTTTGACATTTACTGTAGATCCTGACCAATTGGTCGCTGGTGATGCAAATAGAAGCAACAACCAAGCAAGTATTGATATTTTCATCGGACGAGCTCCAAATGCATCGATAAGCATTGAAGCAGGAAAATACAGCTTTGAAGACGTCTTCATCGATGCTCGCAACTCTTTCGATCTAGATGGTGGAGATGTTGAATGTCGATTTGAAATTGAGTCACGACCGGGCCTCATCGATGTCATAACGACTCCTGATTGTGCGATGACTTGGAATTGGACTGACGGCGGAGTTTGGGAACTCACAACAATTGTTACTGATGATGAATTAGATTCAACAACACTTGTCAACTACGTGACAGTTCTCAACCGAGCACCATACATGAATCTCAGTCATCCTACGGAAATCGCAGTAGATACACAAATCACAATTGACGCAAGCGACAGTGGCGATATAGACACAACCTCTCCTTCTGGACAACAAGTATCGATTTCATGGCCTGATCTAAACTGTCAAGAAGGATTGACCCAACCAACGTGTACCTTTACGCCTATGGAAGAGGGCCCAATGGAAATCAAAGCAATTGCAACCGATGATGATGGTGCTCAAACCGAGGTTGTCTCCAACCTAACTGTGCTTAATATCGCACCTGAAGTTGGTGAAATCGAGGTCTGGATTGCTGGCGTGAACACTCCATTTGACGCCAACGGAACTTGGATTCTTGACGAAGATCAAACAGTCATATTACGAGCACAAGGCTCTGATTCACTGAATGATCGTGATCAACTCATTTTGAATTGGAACCTGAGCGACCTTATGCCTGAGATGATGGTCTCGACAGATGGTTCAGCTTCAGATGTAGCAACATCATGGCCAACCTCAGGACAACATGTCATCAGTGTACGAGCAGTAGATGATGATGGGGTTTCATCTGAACCATCTCTGGCAATGGTGACTATTGAGAACGTAGCGCCAACAATTACTGCAGAAATGAACTTTAATATTGCAATCTCTGACCCGAGAGGCTTTTATCCCGTTGACGAGGAAGAGGTTGTCGTATTCGATGTCAATGGAATCGATACAGAATCTGATATGGATACGCTCCAAATCTGTTGGGATACTGACGCAACAACTGATAGTGACCTTGATGGAACACTAAACAACGACTGCGATGTTGAAGGCGACCGTCTTGAAACCATGTGGGAATCTTCCGGTTACAGAACAATCACAGCGTGGGTTATGGATGATGATGGCGAAATGGACTCTCTCTCAGCTGTAGTTCATGTTGACAACCGAATCCCTATTGCAAAGATCGCCTATGAAAATGGCTCTCTTGACAACTTAGTTGAAGGAGATATGTTGAACATAACAGGATTTGACACAATTGATACGGATGCCGATAAGCTCGATATGATCTACGCTTGGGACTTTGAATGGGAAGATACGAACCTTGATGGAAATGGAACAGGAGATATTGATTCAACTGGCGTCTCCATCTCAATCGAGGATTTGCCTGCAGGAACATGGACAATTACACTAACAGTCACCGATGATGATTTGGCTTCAACTACGCAGACAATCACTATTTCTGTTGATGAGAAACCTCCAGAAGGGATTCTCGCAGAATTCAGTGAAGCACTTGGTGTGAGTCAGACTATGTCGATCGTCATTTTCGTGCTCATTGCTCTTGTGCTGATTCTCGCTTCGTTCTTGGCAGTAACTCGACGTTCACCTTCGGAGGATCTACTCGAATCAGTTGGTTCGAGTAAAATGTGGGATTCCGCTACTTTACCAACCTATGAGTCCCCTTCTCAAACTCCTGCGTATGAACAAACAGCGCAACCTACTCAGCCAACTCAACCTGTTGCTCAACCATCGTTTGAACAACCCCCTCAGGCTAATCAAGGACCACCTTTGCCAGCAGGTGGACTTCCTCAAGGTTGGACTATGGAACAATGGGCATATTATGGCGAACAGTACTTGGCAGCAAATCAACCACCTGCACCAGTTGCTCAACCGACACCTTCAATGACTCCAACAACCCAAGACACAAACAGCCTCTCGAGTTTACTTGATGATTTGGATTTGTGACATATATGGGAAATTTGTGGCAGTTTTTTGGTTTACCAGATCCAGAAGGTGGCTCACAGCCGCCTCAGCAACAAAGACCAGTCGCTGAACAGCAACCTACGTTAGAGCAAAGAGAACAGATCGTAGAGCCTCTTGTTGAAGAGGCTCAAGAAGTGTCTCCTTTGTTAGCACCTCCTACTTCCTGGACGGGCCCAGTCACTCCGGATGGCGAACCTTTTCATGACCTCTCATCCTTTGCAAGAACAACAAAGATTCGTCCAAAGAGGGCTCTCCGATATGTTAAGCCAGATTCAAAATATAGGATTTACACAAATCAAATCTCTGAACGAGTTCGTCAAGGAGATACTGTTATTGTTGATCTACGTCCTCTTGTTCATATGGATTCCCACCAGCAAGCATGTCGTAGAGAATTACGAACGATGTGTGAGAGGGTTGGCGTAGCAATCTTTGCTCTTGATTCAGAGGATAAGTTGCTCATGATTCCAGGTTCAGATGTCGTTGTAGAGAGAAATAAACACGAACTTGGAATCACTCGCCTGCTACGAGTTGAATGAGTGATTGTCATGAGCGAATATGAAAAAGAGAAATTCGCAGGTTCTTATCTCGAATTATTTGTAGC
>MDSW01045805.1_pt1 | contig 12284 bp, 11 predicted proteins | sample 811171 | NCBI WGS metagenome assembly MDSW01 (sample SAMN05326641, study PRJNA326480) | marine metagenome | isolation source: seawater | place: Atlantic Ocean: North West | collected 2012
CTCTGGCTTATTCTTTTTCTTTGGGAATTCGTTCAGGAAATGTGATGAAAGCCTTTCCATCTCGGAAAGGATAGCTTTGGATTTACGTGAAAGAATGGCATAAAGAATCAAGGCCGGTATAGCCGCAACAAGACCAAGTTCCGTTGTAATCAGTGCCTCTGAAATACCTTCGGAAAGGCTTTTGGCGTCTCCCGTACCGAACAAGGTGATTTGTTTGAAGGTCTTGATCATGCCTGTCACCGTACCCAACAATCCCATCAAAGGGGCCGTCGCGGCAATAACTTGAATAATGGGCAAATAACTTCCCAACTTAATCTGTGCGTCGAGCAATTCTTCGTACATTACTTCGTCCACCATTTTCTTCCCTTCCCCGCTTCTTCTGACAGCCACGCTGAACATCTTTTGAAAGGGCTCCTTGAGAGAATTCGCTTGTTTGAGAGCGCTTTCATTATCACCCTCTTCCATCTTGGCAAGTATGCCGTTTACAATGGATAAGGGGGGGACCTTGATTCCGCCCAAACGCGAGTATTTGAGCAAGGAAATGATAAAAGCCAACGCGGCCGCAAAAACGATGGGGTAGGCCCAGGTGCCCCCTTTTTGAATGTGTTGAACAATGGTGTCTTCGGCCGCCGCGACTTTAACCGCGTCACCGAGGGTTGCGTCGATTGGCAAAGAACCGGTTTCCCCTTTTGGTAGTGAGAAGAAATTTTCGATCGAGGTGGATTGGGCTCCAGCCAACGGGAAGATTCTTGGTTTCAAATCCCGTCCCGCCTCGGTCAGACCGGCTAATTTCACGGATTTACCCTTGAAATAAACCAAGGGCCCGGAAAGAACGAAGTCTCCTTGAGCGACTTTTCCGTTTTGGTCGAGTGCTTCCCCTTCGAATTGAGTACCACCCAGCAGTTCATTTGTACGATCAATGGAAAGGGTCAACAGTTTCATCCGGGCAATCATCTTTTCCTTATCCGTTCCGTCGCCATCGAGAATGGTTTTGATCTCCTGCAGGCTTTGCTGGTAGCGATCGATCTCGGCAACGTGGAGTCTCGCTTCAAAATTAGCAAGGTAATCACTCCCTAGGGTTCCAAGAAATTGTACTTCGTTTTTTCTTCCTTCGACTTCCCTTTTCAAGGCCGTCAAACCAACGCTTTTATTGTCCCGTAGACGTTGCAAACGGATCAATGCCCGGCGTTTTTCTTCCACCTCCCTCTCAAGGCCGCTCAATTCGCTTGCCAAGGGGATCTTTTGATCCTGAATCGATGCTCGGGTGTCCTTGAGTTTTTGAAGGGCTTCTTCGTTTTTGGTTTTAAGGTCGGAGATCGCGTCGGAGAATTCTCCGCTTTGTCCGTGTGTTTGAAGCTGTAAAAGGGAAAGCGCGGATAGTAGAATAAAGGGTTTCATTTGAATTAGTTTGCTCTAAAGGGCAATTCTACGAAGGTCGCCTGCTTTTGGGCCGTTCGATTGTAAAAGGAAATCGCTTCCAATATTGCCGGTCCTGCCTTCTGGTCCTCGTATTCCACCCAACCGTCGCTTTCGGGAAGCATGTAACCCGCCTTCTGGCCTTTCTCGTCACTGTAGTAAGCGATTCCCAATCCAAAATGAAGAACCATAACCTTAACCTTACCGTCACCCGAAGGGAGCAGTTTTTCGGTGAGAGCGATGGAGCTGTTGAACTTGTCGATCTTTGCCAGGGCCCCGACGATTGCCTGCAGACGCTGACTCACGGAAGCCTTGACCGCGTTCTTGTCGTCATTATTGGGAATCCTTGCCAAAAAAGAAGCCAGGTCGTCCAAAAGCGGTTCGGGAAATCTTTTGGAGAGTTCGACGATTCTTTTCTCAAGGGAAGCCAAGGTTGACAGAACCGGCAGGATCGCGTCCTTGAGAGCCTCGTTTTCGTCGGCAAGTTTGATTCGAGCCTCTTCACCTGCGGAATTATCCTTTTCCAATTCTTCGAGTTTTTCGTCAATGGAAGAACGCTCCTCGGAAAGTAGTTCGATAAGATCTTTCATGGAATTTTTCGCAAGCTCCCAATCGGAATTTTCTTTGGAAACAAGTTTTTCCATGGCGATCCATTCTTTGAAAAGTTCCGTAGATTCGGAAAGTGAAGGGGACTTCCCGGACGAGGCTTTTGTTTCCGCAAAAAGGGATAGGGTGAATGCAGCAAACAGGAAGGGTGTTTTAAAAGGTCTCATTATTGATCTATCACTAGTTTAAAAGAGTGAATTCTTGCTTCTCAGCTTTGATTGCCCCTCTCAAATTAATTCTATCAACAAGACTAGTAAATTTACATTTCCGGTACAAAGTTGGCGCATAAGCTGATTTTGCGACCCAAACGCATCTAAAATGAGCTCGGGATTTCACATCCTTAATTAAGACGATCAAGACGGAAACAGGCTTTGGAAACATTCTTTAATCGATGAGTTGTTTGTTTCTGATTCCATGATTCATCGGTAATTGAAACTTCGGTCATTATACGTTGTCAGGCGGTTGCAAATTGAGTAAGAGTAGAATTGTTTATGCATGGCTTTGCCATATTGGGAAGCACCGGATATTTGGGCTCGAAATTCGTTCGCAGGATCGAGGCTAAAGGATGGCTGGCACTCGGGCTTTCCAGGAAAGAAGTCGATTATACTAATGTCGATTATTTGTCGGCTTGGCTCCGTGATAACAAGCCAACCTTTCTGATCAATGCTGCTGGATACACCGGCAAACCGAACGTGGATGCTTGTGAGAAGGATAAGTCCGAATGCCTTTTTGGAAATGCGGTCTTGCCTGGTCGGGTTCGCGAGGTCTGTGAGGATAATGGAATCCCATGGGGGCATGTTTCCAGCGGATGCATTTATTCAGGCAGCCGTCCGGATGGTAAAGGTTGGCGTGAAGAAGACGAGCCCAACTTTTCTTTCCGTTCACCTCCCTGCAGCTTTTACAGCGGAACCAAGGCCTTGGGCGAGGAGGTCTTGGAAGGCTCGGACGGTTGTTTCATCTGGCGAATGAGGATTCCCTTCGATCATGAGGTTCACCCACGCAATTATCTCCAGAAGCTTTTGCATTACGAAACCCTGCTGGAGGCTGAGAATTCAATCTCCCACCTGGATGAGTTCGTCGAGTCCTGTCTCAAGTGTTTTGAAACTGGGGCCGAGCCCGGTACCTATAACCTGACCAACCAAGGCTCGATCACAACCAGTCAGGTTGTCGACTGGATGCGGGAGGAAGGAGTTGCCAACAAGGAATTCAGGTTTTTTGATGATGATGATGACTTTATGAGCAAAGTGGCCTCTGCCCCTCGCTCGAATTGCATCCTCGACACGACCAAGGCCGAGAGGGCCGGTGTTGGGATGAGGCCCGTCGAGGAAGCGGTGAGGGAAGCCTTGGACCGAATGAAGAAAGTTTGCCTTGCATGAAGACTTTGCTGGTAACGGGCGGCTTGGGCTTCATCGGTTCGAATTTCATCCGAGGTTCCCTAAACTCCGGGTTTTGCGAAAGGGTGCTTAACCTCGACAAGCAGACCTATGCGGGCAATCCGGAGAACCTTGTGGAGTTTGCACGAGACTCCCGTTACGAATTTGTGCTCGGCGACATAGGAGATGCCAAACTGGTCTCCGCCGTTCTTGAGGAATCGAAACCCGATGCACTGGTCAACTTTGCCGCGGAGAGTCACGTCGACCGCTCCATCGATGGTCCCGAGCCTTTTGTACAAACCAACGTATTGGGGACCCTTCACCTGCTCGAGGCATGCAGGGAGCATCTCTCCTCAGGCATCCTGAAAAAGGATTTCCGCTTTCTCCACGTTTCAACGGATGAGGTCTACGGAAGCCTAGGTCCCGAGGACCAGCCTTTTTGCGAAAAAACTCCCTATGCGCCGAACAGCCCCTATTCGGCCTCCAAGGCTGGGGCGGATCACTTGGTTCGTTCTTATTACCATACTTTCGGAATTCCCACCCTGACCACGAATTGTTCGAATAACTATGGCCCCTATCAGTTCCCCGAGAAACTGATTCCACTCATGATCCTGAATGCAAGTGAGGGAACGCCACTCCCCATCTACGGAGATGGAGGAAACGTTCGCGACTGGTTGCACGTGGAAGATCATTGCTCGGGAATCCGGGCGGTGTTGCAGGGTGGAAAACTGGGCGAAACCTATTGTATCGGTGGAAACTCGGAAAGAACCAACCTGCAGATTGTTGATGAGATTTGTGGTTTGCTCGACCACTTGCGTCCGGAAAAAGCGCCTCATGCCGATTTGAAGACTTTCGTGCAAGACCGTCCGGGCCATGACCGCAGGTATGCGATTGATTGTTCCAAGATGAGGGATGAACTGGGCTGGGGGCCAAGTAATGCCTTCGAGCAAGGACTTGCCCTGACCGTCGAATGGTATCTAGGGAACTTGGGCTGGTGTGAAAGCATTGCCTCGGGCAACTACCAAAGGGAGAGGCTGGGCGTAACGTGAAGCCGCGCAAGGGAATTGTTCTGGCCGGTGGATCCGGCACTCGGCTATACCCCTTGACTATGGCCGTGAGCAAGCAGTTGATGCCTGTGTACGACAAGCCCATGATTTACTATCCGATTTCGGTTCTGATGTTAACGGGGATCAAGGAAATTCTGATCATATCGACCCCGAGGGACTTACCTGCATTCAAGGAGCTTCTGGGAGACGGATCGCGATTCGGGGTGCGTTTCGAATACGCCGAGCAACCCAATCCCGACGGGTTGGCTCAGGCCCTGACGATTGGAGAAGACTTCCTCGATGGCGCTCCTACTACTCTCATTCTGGGGGATAACGTCTTTTACGGTCATGAACTCGAAAGAATCCTTTCGGATGCCGATGCGAACCGCGGAGGCGCTACGATTTTTGGATATCACGTGGCCGATCCTTCCAATTACGGGGTGGTTGATTTCGATGATGCCGGCCGGGCCCTGTCCTTGGAGGAAAAACCTGCGAGTCCGCGTTCCAACTACGCTGTTCCCGGCCTCTATTTTTATGACGAGGATGCGTCTTCCCTTGCCAAGGAGCTCAAGCCCTCGTCGCGGGGTGAGTTCGAGATCACCGACTTGAATCGGGTCTACCTGGATTCCGGGAAGCTTTCCGTAGAGGTGCTTGGCCGGGGGACGGCCTGGCTTGACACCGGCAGTCACGAAAACTTGGCCTCTGCCACCGACTTCATCAAAATCATCGAGCGCCGGCAAGGACTCAAGATCGCCTGTCTCGAGGAAATCGCCTTTGGCAAGGGATGGCTTTCCCGGGACGACCTTCGTTCGGCGGTCGCGGTCCATGGTTCCTCAAGCTACGGGAACTACCTTCAGTCGATCCTTTCACGAGACTGATTTAAGCCTTAACGCATCAACGCATCATGATGCGTTGATGAATACACTTGATTCAGTCTCCTTCTTCTGTTGTATTGAGGGGATGTCAAAATCATTCATCTTTTCCTCGGAATCCGTCGGCGAAGGTCATCCCGATAAAGTGTCCGATTCCATCTCGGACAGCATCCTTGACGCTTGCCTGAAACAGGATTCGCAAAGCCGGGTTGCCTGCGAAACCCTAGTAAAGAGCAACTGTGTGACCATTGCCGGTGAAATCACCACCGGCGCCAAGTTTGATTACGAGGAAGTCGTGCGTGAGGCGATTCGCGAGATTGGTTACGTGAACGACGACGACGTCTTTCATGCGGATAAGGTTTTCATTACGAATCAGCTTACTGCCCAGTCGAGGGACATCGGCCAAGGAGTTGATGCCTCGGCGGCCGAAGGGAAGGGCACGGCGGAGCAAGGGGCCGGAGACCAGGGGATCATGTTCGGCTATGCCTGCAACGAGACCGAGGAGCTCATGCCCGCTCCAATCATTTTTGCTCACCGCATTCTCCGGAAGATGGCGGAAATCCGCAAGCAAACAGAAGAGGCGAAGTGGTTGCGGCCGGACTGCAAGTCCCAGGTCGCCCTGAAATACGAGGATGGCAAGATGACGGGCATCGAGAACGTGGTCGTCTCTACTCAGCATGCCGCGGACGCCGACAACACGACCATCCGGGAGTTCATCACCAACGAGATCATCAAGCCTTCCTTGCCTGCGGAACTCCTTTCATCCGAGACCGAATACCTCATTAACCCAACCGGCAGGTTCGTGGTGGGTGGCCCGCAGGGTGATTCCGGGTTGACCGGACGGAAGATCATCGTGGATACCTACGGTGGATGGGGACGTCACGGGGGTGGAGCGTTTTCCGGCAAGGATCCCAGCAAAGTGGACCGCTCGGCCGCTTATATGTGTCGATGGGTTGCCAAGAACGTTGTCGCCGCCGAGCTTGCCGACCGGGTTGAAATTCAGGTCGCCTACGCCATCGGCCACCCTCAGCCAACGAGTATCACTCTCGATTGCTTCGGTACCGGGAAGGCTCCTGAAGAGAACATAGAGGCTGCGGTAAAGGAAGTCTTCGGTTTCAAGCCCGCCGAAATCGTTTCCCAGTTGGATCTGCTCCGGCCGATCTATCGCGACACCACCCATTATGGACATTTCGGCAAAGCCGGGCTCCCGTGGGAGCAGGTCGACAGGGTGGACGTCCTTCGGCAAGCCATGGGCTAGGGCGATTTGCCTTTCCTTTGATCCAAATTTCATCCCCAAGCGTTTAATAACTATGACAGAAACAATCACTCCTGCCCTCGACTATAAAGTTGCCGACATCACCCTTGCCGAATTCGGCCGCAAGGAGATTTCCATTGCCGAGCATGAGATGCCCGGACTTATGGCGACTCGTGAAAAGTACGGTCCGTCCAAGCCGCTTAGTGGCGTCAAGGTCATGGGCTCCCTGCACATGACGATCCAGACCGCCGTCCTCATCGAGACCTTGACCGAACTCGGGGCCGACGTGAGGTGGTGCTCCTGCAATATCTTTTCAACCCAAGATCACGCCGCCGCAGCCATTGCCGCGGCCGGCATACCGGTTTTCGCTTGGAAGGGAGAGACTCTGGAGGATTACTGGGACTGTACTTTCAGCGCTCTTACCTGGCCCGACGGTTCCGGACCCGACCAGATTGTTGATGACGGTGGCGACGCCACCCTGTTGATCCACAAGGGAGTCGAGTTGGAAGGCGGGAGCGACTGGGTCGATTCGGCTTCCGAAAGCCATGAAGAGCAGGTAATCAAGGACCTGCTCAAGAAAGTTCTCGCTGAAAAGCCCGGCCATTGGGGCCCGGTTTCGGATGCCATAGTGGGCGTTTCGGAGGAGACTACGACCGGGGTGCACCGCTTGATTCAAATGGAAGAGGAAGGAAAGCTTCTTTTCCAGGCAATCAACGTAAATGACTCGGTTACCAAATCGAAGTTCGACAACGTCTACGGTTGCCGGCATTCCCTCGTGGACGGCATCAAGCGCGCTCTCGACGTCCTGATTTCAGGCAAGGTTGCCATGGTCTGCGGATACGGAGACGTCGGCAAGGGATCCGCGGATTCTCTGGCCAACGAAATGGCCCGGGTCATGGTGTCGGAGATTGATCCGATCTGCGCCTTGCAGGCTTGTATGTCCGGATATCAAGTCACGACCGTAGAGGACGCCCTTGAAACGGCAGATATTTTCGTAACAACGACCGGAAACAAGGACATTATTACGGCCGATCACATAAGTCGGATGAAGGATCAAGCCATCGTATGTAACATTGGCCACTTCGATAACGAAATCCAAGTCGCGGAACTTGAGGCAATGGATGGAGTGACAAAAGAAATCATCAAGGACGACAGTGTCCCCGGCGGGCCGGTGAGCCGGTTCAATTTTCCCGACGGTCGGAGCGTATACCTCCTTGCCGAGGGCCGACTGATCAACCTCGGTTGCGCCACCGGACATCCAAGCTTCGTCATGTCCAATAGCTTCACCAATCAGACTATTGCCCAGATCGACATCCGGAACAACCCAGACCGTGAAATCGGCGTCTATCGTCTCAGTAAGGAGCTCGATGAGGAAGTGGCCCGTCTGCACCTCGATAAACTAGGGGCCAAGTTGACCAAGCTCAGTGACGAACAGGCCGATTACATAGGCGTGCCCGTCGACGGACCCTACAAGCCCGAGCACTACCGGTACTAGGGTAGGCTTCAGCTCCTCCATCTTCCTCGGTCCTTCTTACCCCGTTGACCACGGGGCCCAATGCCCCTATCGTTTAGTCAGGCATAGGAAATGTTTTACGATGAGACAAAGGTGTACCTGAAAGCTGGCGACGGTGGACACGGGTGCATGAGTTTCCTTCGCCAAAAGTATATGCCCGCTGGAGGGCCCGATGGCGGAAACGGTGGGCGGGGAGGTAACGTTGTCCTTCAAGCGGACGAAAACGTATCGGATCTGCGGGCCTTTCACTTCAAGAAACATTGGAAGGCAAAGAATGGGCAACCGGGACGCGGGACCGATCAGAATGGGAGAATGGGGGAGGGATGCCTGCTTAAGCTTCCCCTTGGGACGCAAGTCAGGGTTTCGGACGAGGAAGACCTTTTCTGCGAACTGCTCGCCCATGGCGAAGAAATCGTGCTTCTCGAGGGAGGTAAGGGCGGAAGGGGAAATGCCACCTTCAAGTCCTCCGTAAACCAGACGCCTCGCCAGACGACCGAGGGCAAACCCGGGGAGGATGGGGACTTCGTTTTTACGCTCAAGACGATTGCCGACGTCGGCTTGGTCGGTTTTCCCAATGCAGGCAAATCGACCTTGTTGAACGTCCTGTCCAATGCCAGTCCAAAAGTGGATTCCTACCCCTTTACCACCTTGGTTCCTTCCGTAGGGGTGGTCGATTACCCCGACGACTTCCGCAGTATTACGATGGCGGACGTTCCCGGCTTGATAGAGGGGGCCGCGGAAAATCGAGGACTGGGTCACCGATTTCTCAGGCACGTCGAGCGCTGCAAGTTGCTTCTGTTCCTTCTTGATATGGCGGCCACTGATGGGCGCGATCCTTGTGATGACTTCGAGCATCTCCGGCAGGAACTGGAGGGTTACGATCCGGAAGTGGCCGCTAAGCCATTCTTGGTGGTTGGCAACAAGAACGACGAGGAGGTCGCTCCCGAAAACCTGGCCCGATTCAAGAAAAGGTTTCCCGACATCGAACCCCTCTCCATCTCCGCCGTTCTGGAGGATGGCCTGGAGGAGGTTCGGGCGGACTTGCTCCGGAAATTGACTTGAGGAAACCGGCCTCGAAAAAAACTTTTTTTTTAGCTTGATTTACACAAACGCTTGTGCAATTGAAAGGCTTATGCAAAAAATACCTGGGGAGGTAATGAAAACAAAGGCGCGGGTGTGGAACAGGGATGAAGGAACCAGCGTTCAAAAAAATCACAGAAGCACATTCGAACGGGCGGCGGGAGATAAGGAAAAGGAGCGGGCGGCCCGGATCCTGCGGGAATTGGAAGAGGCTTGTCAGCGGATGGATCGCCTGATCAAGGTCTTCGACCGTATGGCTTGACGAGAAAGATGGTTCGAAAAGCGGTAGAGTCCCTCTCGAAAATCGCCTCTCTTATGGGAAAGAGGGGAGGGAAGGCCGGGAAGGGTACTTCAAAGAGGAGGGGTAATGCCAGCTACTACCGCGACATGCAGAGGAAGTCGGTTGCCTCGCGCCTGAAAAAGGCCCGCGGCAAAGAGACCTAGCTACTTCAACCAATCGGTTTTCTCGATAATGAATTGCCACTGCCCCCGGTATCGAGAAAGCCGTCCGTAACCGGCGAGGGATTCCCCCTTCTTGCGGGAAAAGAGGATTTCCCTTGTCTTGGGATCAAAGCTGTAGAGGCCTAGGCGGTGCCCCTGCGCCGTGAGGCTAATTGGTCTTGATCTTGATACGACGCCGGAAAAAACGAATACCTTGCCGAAGTTTGCAGGGGCGAGGGAGTGAGGACCCCATTTATCGGCTTTTAGAAGGGCTTGGGAGAAATCAACCTTGCGGAGGGATCCCTCCACTTGCTGGAGGGATGATCGGTCTTCTTCCGCTCCCTTGGAAAACCCGGTCTTGGAAAATCGGGCAACCAAGGGAAAGTGGTCGCTTGCTCCGAAGCCATCCAATTCATTGGACCATTCCATAGGGGTGCCTGCTCCCTCCACGCAGTTCAGACCGGGAAACTTGGCTATGCGGAACGAATCGTCTACGTAGCTTATGCCCTTCTGGTCGTAGAGCGAGGCAGGCAGGAGAATATGCATGAGGGTTCCCCATTTCCCTCGCCAGGCATCGGAACCTCTTTCCTGAGGGGCGACTTCGTGCCAGAGGTTGTAAAGACCGCCCGGCTTCATTCCGGATGAATGTTCCTTTCCAGTAGATCCCAGAACATGGTTTATTCCGGTCTTCTTCATGCTTTCCGAATAAACCGTGGAATGGTTGTAGTGGGAATTAAGGTCACCACCGACTAGAAAATCCGCATTCGGGTGACGGGCGACGAGTTCATCGATCCGCTTTCTCAGGGTGGTGGCATTTTGAAGGCGATGCGTTTCCATTTCAGGAGAGGAGGCTCCTGACTTCCAGTGGTTGTTGAAAAGCGTAAGGCTCGTTCCCTTGATCTCGATGGTCGTTTCCAGGATAGGCCTGGCCATGGATATGGGATGCAACTTGCTGGCGGTGATGGGAAACTTGGAAAGCGTGAGGCATTGAACTGCGGGCCATTTTTCAATGGGTTTCTTGGGGTCGTACCCACGCCTGAATTCATAGGGTCCCAGCCCTTCCTCGGTCAGTTTGGCGATCAAGGCATCGACTGCGGAAGGATGCGCATCGGGCGTCCGGTCTACTTCGATTTCCTGAAGAAGAAGCACTTCGGGTCCCTTTTCTCCTCCTATCCGCTTGAGTACCTTGCAGAGGATCTCGAGCTTGTTGGCAAGTTCGGTCGGGCCATAGTAGTCGGGCTTGTAGTCGTCGTAGAGTGAAACACCGTCGCAATCGAAGAGGTTCTGCACGTTGTAGGCAACGACTTGAAAAGAACTCTTCTCCAAAGGGCTGGAATTTAAGCCGAAAAATGGCAAAAATATCAAGCAACCAAATACAAGACGAAGAAGGGTTCCCATTTTCCGGAGAGAGGAGGGGAGTCAGGCCGCGGCCCGGTTTTTTTCGGTACGGAGAAAGACGGGGGAGAGGTCGGAGGATTCGCTTCTTGAGTAACGGTATCCCGCCTCGGAAAAATCGAAAAGTCCCGAGATGGAGTCCACGCGCTCGCGTATGAGAAAGGAGCTCATGAGTCCGCGAGCCTTCTTGGCGTAGAAGCTGATGATCTTGAAACGGCCGTTCTTCTCATCCTTGAAGACGGGCGTGACGACCGTCCCCTGCAGGTTCTTTTCACGGACCGACTTGAAGTATTCCTGGGAAGCCAGGTTGACCAGGAACTCGAATCCGGATTCCTTCATCTGCTCGTTGAGGGCCTCGTTGATGCGGTCTCCCCAGAAGGCGTAGAGGTCCTTGCCGGCTGGGTTTGCATAAACGGTTCCCATTTCCAGGCGATGGGGTTGGATTAAATCGAGCGGCCGCAACAGACCATAGAGCCCGGAAAGGATACGCAGATGATCCTGGGCCCAGGCGAGGTCCTTTGCCCCGAACTCCCAGGCCTTCAGGCCCTCGTAGACGTCGCCCTTGAAGGCGAGAACCGCCTGCTTGGAACTCTTGAGGTCGTGGGACGCCTGCCATTCCCGGAAGCGACGGTGGTTCAAGTCGGCAAGCTTCGGGCTGATGCTCATGAGTTCGGCTATCTCGCCGGGCTTGAGTTTGCCGAGGGCCCCAATCAGGAATTTCGAGAACTTGAGAAAGTCCGGCTGGGTGCAGGTTTCGGTTCCTGCGGGGGTATCGAAATCGAGAGTCTTGGCTGGTGAGAGCAGTGTTAGCATGTCGATTATCCTAGTACTCGGCTTTTTGCTTGGCAAGAATTCAAGGGACCGACGGCCAAATTTACGGACTACTGGAAAACGATAAAAAAGCCATTTTTTTCGTTCGGTGTTGCCCAAACTTAAAAATCTCTTTTTGTCAGAATAAGGTCTTGGTATAGCCTTCTTTACTTCAGCGTGTATCCCCTCGTAGTATTTCTGCTTCTTTTCTTGAACTGGGTCGTTCTATCCGGAAATACCCACCTTGGCTTGGGGGTCGTCTCCTGCCTGATCGTGGCCTACCTGTCCCATGACCTGCTCTACCACGACCGAACCAAGGGATTGAAAGCCCGTTTGCACGAGGCTTGGGCTTTCATTCGCTACCTCCCCTGGATAATCTGGGAAGTGGTCAAGGCGAACCTGCATGTTTTCAAATTGGCCATGACTCAAAAGGGCTTCGAGGAAATGTCCCCCCGGGTGGTTACCTTCGAGACGTAC
>MDSW01164382.1_pt1 | contig 12284 bp, 14 predicted proteins | sample 811171 | NCBI WGS metagenome assembly MDSW01 (sample SAMN05326641, study PRJNA326480) | marine metagenome | isolation source: seawater | place: Atlantic Ocean: North West | collected 2012
GCAAAAGCAGCAATCAACGCTTATTCGGAAGTCATAGGAGAACCTCATCCCAATACTTCTTTTCTTTATGAACTTCTCGATACAACTTCTGCAAATGAACTAAACGAAAATAAGGCATCTAAATACTTCACAACAATTTATGAGGAAATCGTCAAAGTAATCGATGGATTTACAAGTCCTCAAAACCAAAACGTTCGACTGACAAGTCGAAAAGCGGAACTACCTTTCACTCTTCAAAACAACCTAAGTCATGAAGCGAATGTAGTACTGATACTTCAAAGTGATGGGCGTATCAGTTTTCCTGAGGGACAAGCATTAGAAGTAAAACTAAAACCTGGTACAAATAAGATAAAGATACCTGTTAGTTCTCGTACATCTGGAGATTCTCAAATCCGTATTGGTATTAGATCTCCGGATAAAGAACATCTGTTGCAGTTAGACTCGAATTCACTTTTAATAAGAACAACTCGTCTATCAGGTGTAGGAATAATACTTTTTGTTGGTGCTGTTTTTTTCCTCGCATTCTGGTGGTTACGTTCCCGGCGACTACGATCCATTCATATGCAGGAGGAAATATGAAAATTCGAATTGTTACAGATAGTGGTAGTGACCTTTCTGACGAAGAAACTTCAGAATTAGGAATCTCAATAGTCCCATTAAGCATCAGATTTGGTGAAGAAGAATTAATTGACCGTGTTGAACTTGGGGCAGATGAGTTCTACGAAAGAATGAATAATAGTGAAGATGTTCCTCAAACTGCTGCACCTTCCCCTGGTGCATTTAAAACGGCTTTTGAAGAATGTTTTGAACAAGGAGCCGAAACTGTTATCTGTATAAACATGTCAAGCGAACTTTCTGCAACAATCCAAGCAGCTGAAGCAGGAGCGCGCGAATTAGGCGATAAAGATATACGTATCTTTGACAGTAAATCTGTAACAGGCGGATTAGGCACGATGGTTTTAGAAGCTGCAAAAGCTTCCCAAGACAATCATTCAGTTGATGAAATACTTGCACTCCTAAATGATTTACGTTCAAAAACACATGTATATGCAGCTATAGATACTTTAGAAAATCTTAAAAAGGGTGGAAGAATTGGTAATGCACAAGCCTTACTTGGAAGCATGCTTTCTATAAAACCACTTATCGATGTTAGTAGCGGAATAGTAGAAGAAGCTGGAAGGCAAAGAACAAGAAAAAAATCTCTACTATGGCTTCGCGACAAATTATCTGAATTTCAAGGCAATATGGAAAATCTGGTTGTAATGCATGCTAGAGCTGAAGACCTAGATGATTTTCTTAATACTCTTGAAGGTCTAATAGATCAAACAACAATACGAGTAAGTGCACTTGGACCAGTAGTTGCAAGTCATGGCGGGCCAGGTGTAATAGGTATTTGTTTCACAGTAAAAAACTGATTACATGAAAACTAATAATCAAAATGAAAACTTGACTGCTTCAATAACTAACAAATTTATTAAAACAGTTTCACAATTTCGTTCATTTACAACTGATCCAATAATTTCATCTTCCAAATGGATTATTTATGGGCTAGCAGTCTTGCTTTGTATATTTACAGCATTAGTCCTCTTCTGCATTGCTATTTTTAAAATTGTTGACCAGTCAATACCTGGAGGCTCGTGGTTAGCATTTATTTTATTGGGTTCATTTTCCTGTTCTTTAGGTCTTCTAATAGTGAAAAAAGGGAAAATGAAAAGCAACAATAATTCAACCGGTTGGAACAAAGATGTCAGATAGTCACAAAGCAATAATAATAATAGGATCCGGTCCAGCAGGTTTAACTGCAGCCATCTATACAGCACGTGCTGAATTAAATCCTTTAGTTATAGAAGGAGAACCATCCTCCACAGGAGATCAACCAGGCGGACAATTAATGCTTACAACTGAAGTTGAAAATTTTCCTGGTTTTCCTGAAGGCATCATGGGACCACAATTAATGGCTGACATGAAAGCCCAAGCAGAAAAATTTGGTGCTATTTTTTCAACGAGAAAAGTTAGCAAAGTAGACCTAACAAAAAAACCCTTTGAAATCTGGATAGGTAACCCTGACGAAGACTCTCCAACACATACTGCAGACGCACTAATTATTTCAACGGGTGCTCAATCAGTGATGCTAGAAGTTGAAGGTGAAAAAAGACTATTAGGACATGGTCTATCAACATGTGCAACATGTGATGGTTTCTTTTTTAAAGATAAAAAGATTGCTGTTGTTGGTGGGGGCGACTCAGCTATTGAAGAGGCTACCTTTTTAACAAAATTTGCCTCTGAAGTAACTGTAATCCATCGAAGAGATGAATTAAGAGCATCAAAAATCATGCAAAAAAGAGCTCATGAAAATCCTAAAATAAACTTTCTCTGGAATTCTGAGGTGACAGAAATTATTGGTTCAAATTCAGTTGAAGGTGTAAAAATTAGAAACACAATAACCCTTGAAGAAACAGAACTTAATTTAGAAGGAATCTTTATTGCTATAGGTCATAAACCAAACACCTCACTATTCATAGACAAACTTTCAATAGATGACTTGGGGTATATAAAAACAGAACCACAAAGCACAAAAACAAATGTTGAAGGCGTTTTCGCATGTGGTGATGTACAGGATCACAAATATAGACAAGCAATTACTGCCGCGGGGTCAGGATGTATGGCGGCAATTGACGCAGAACATTGGTTAGAAAACTAGTAAAGGTAATGCAAACAAAAAAATTCCGAAGGTGTTCAGCATTAAGCATCTATAAAGTGTAAAAATCCTTAAGTAACTAACTATTAATGGAGAAAATAATGAGTGGGGCTATCACAAATCTGTCAACAGAAAATTTTGACAGTGAAATTAATTCAGTAAATCAACCAATCCTTGTAGATTTTTGGGCCGAATGGTGTGGACCCTGCAAAATGATTGCACCGATTTTAGAAGAAATTGCTAACGAACAAGAAGGCGTAATAAAAATCGCGAAAGTAGACGTTGATAATGCACCCGAATTAGCTCAACAATTTGAAATAATGAGCATCCCTACCTTAATTGTTTTCAATAATGGAGAACCTGTAAAACGTCTAGTTGGAGCTCAAGGAAAACATCAATTGCTAGATGCATTGTCAGAGTTCATTTAGCAACAATTAACTCAAGAAAAATGTTGTGCAAAACAAAAACACTTTAGAAGTTGGAGACACTGGAAACGAGGTTCATTCTCTACAAATCCGCTTATTAAATTTAGGCTTTTCGATTAACAGCTTTGAAGTAACTAAAAAAGAATTTGGTCCCGACACACAAGAAAAACTAAAAGATTTTCAAAAGCTTAGAGGCCTTAAAACAAGCGGGGTATTAGATGAAACTACAAGGGCAGTTTTATTAGAAGCAGCATTCAAACTAGGTAATAGACAGCTTTATCTTCAATCTCCAATGCTCAAAGGAGACGACGTATTTGAATTACAAACACAATTAGGAAAATTAGGTTTTGATGTAGGCCGAATAGATGGAATTTTCGGACCTCAGACAGTCAATGCACTAATTGATTTTCAAAAAAATTTCGGTCTTATAGAAGACGGTATTGCTGGTCATGAAACTATTCGAAATCTTCAAAATATAAAAAGTCGTGAAACTCCTGGTACACAAATTTCTAAAATTAAAGAAATTGAAAATTTAAGAGTTCAAAACACTGAGTTAAAATCTCGTCACTTAGTTGTTGGCCACTTTGGCAATAGTGGAACTCTGGCAAATGCAACAGCTCGCATGCTTAGACAAAAAGGGGCAAAAGTAATTGACTTAAATAATCCAGATGAAGATGTACAAGCTAAAACCGCAAATGGATTTGAATCTGAAATGTATATTGGCCTCCAAATCGAGAATGATTCTTGTTGTACATTTAGTTATTTCAAAACAAATAATTCTCAAAGTGAAGGCGGTTTTCGCTTAGCTTCGCAATGTTTAAAAGCAATTGCAGAAATTATGAATGTAAAACCAACAATAAATGGAATGCAGTTGCCGATACTAAGGGCGACGAAAATGCCGGCTGTTCTCTGTACTCTCGGACCGCCCGGAGAAGTCGTAGAAAAGACGAACGAAATAGCTGCAGGTTTAACTGAAGCTATTTCAAAATGGTTTAAGGATCCTTTAGAGTGTGTTGAATAAATATAAATTAAGACTTATATTTATTCTAAAATATTGAATATCCTTTGAAGATCGTCTTGATCAGCAAATTCAATTACTAGTCGCCCCTTCTTTCCCCTTGAAACAACAGAAACCTTGGTATCAAATTTTTCTGACAAAACTTTTTCTACTTCAAGATAAGCAGCTTCTTTGACTGAAGTTCCTGAAACTACTCGTTCTTTACTTGCATAATTATCTTCATCATTTAAATCATTAACTATAGATTCAAGTTGGCGTACTGAAAGAGCTTCTGAAATAACCCTTGATGCTAGTTTTTCTTGAATTTTTATATCATTTACACCTGCTAAACACCTTGCATGGCCAGCACTTAAAGCACCATCCATTATTAATCTCTGTACATCCGGTGAAAGCTGTAAAAGACGTAAAGAGTTAGCAACAGCTGAACGACTTCTTCCAACTCTTTCAGCAACTTGCTGTTGAGTCATGCTGAATTCATCCATAAGGCGATGAAAAGCAACAGCCTCATCAATTGGATTTAAATCTTCACGATGAAGGTTTTCGATAATTGCCTGCTCAAAAGATTCAATATCTTGAATTCTTCTAACAACAGCTGGTATAGACGACAGTCCAGCTCTCCTTGCTGCCAACCACCTTCTTTCACCAGCTATCAATTCATAATGATCATTTTGTTCGCGGAGTAAAATTGGTTGGAGAACACCCACTTCTTTAACTGATGTAGTTAATTCTGATAATTTTTCATCATCAAAAACAGTTCTAGGTTGATAAGGATTTCTTTCTATATCACCCAAAGGAACTTCTCTTAACTCAGTTCCAGGTGTTACAAATGGATCTTGTTCAAATCTATTTGTGTCAACTAAATCCCCCCCTTGACTACTTGTAGAATCAGGAATTAATGCTGACAAACCTTTACCTAAACCAGATTTTTTACTCATATAAAACCTCCCTAGCTAACTCTTTATAAGCAACTGAGCCCCGTGAAGTTGGGTCAAAAACTGTTATCGGTTGACCGTAGGACGGTGCTTCGGAAAGACGAACTGACCTAGGGATAACCTGAGCACAAACACGTTCACCAAAATATTCCCTAACTTCATCAGCTACTTGTTTTGAAATTTTTGTACGCGAGTCATACATAACTAAAACAATTTTTGATATTTCTAAATCAGGATTTAAATTTGCTTTAACTAAATCAACATTGCCTACTAATTGACCAAGACCTTCCAATGCATAATATTCACATTGAATTGGGACTATCACTTCATTTGCAAAGCACAAAGCATTAACAGTTAAAAGGCCAAGAGCTGGCGGACAATCAATAATAATAAAGTCGTAATCATTAACAACTTCATCCAGTGCACGTGTAAGCCTCTGCTCTCTACTAAAAGCAGTTACAAGTTCTATTTCAGCTCCTGCTAACTCTAAATTTGAAGGTAATAAATAGAGATTTTTTATACCAACACTCACAATCGTCTCAGAAGCAGTATTTTCTTCAATAATCACCTGATATATCGAAGAATTTAAGTCTTTCGTTGAAACACCTAAACCTGTTGTTGTGTTTGACTGAGGATCTAAATCTACAATTAAGACTTTTTTCCACTTTCAGCAATAGCTGCACCAAGGTTTATTGTTGTAGTTGTTTTACCCACGCCACCTTTTTGATTAGCAATAGCAATAATTCTGGGACTTTTTTTGTCGACTGATTGAACATCATCCGGAGAAATAATTGACATTGACCACACACTACCTAATAACTAAAAACAAACAAGTACCCTTAAAAATTAGTGTTTCACGTGAAACTCTTTTTTTGAGTGTTTCACGTGAAACAGTGAAATAACTAGTAAAAAACAGGGTTTTTAGTTATTTTATTAAACCGACGAGGATAAATTTCCGGGCATTTAGCAGCACAAACAAAGGATCTATAACCTGCTAGCCCTGTATGCCATTTTTCTTTCTGCTTTAAACCAAGATTTAACAACCCTTCTACAGGCCATCTATCTTCATTATTAGTTGTGTTGTTGACAGGTGGTTCACTAACTATAAACAAGCCATCATCTCTTAATAAAGGACTTGCACATTCAGCTGTAATAGCAGGAGACCCAAAACTTCTAGCTGTAACAAGTCTACTTTTTCCTCTATATCCACTTCGACTTAATTCTTCAGCTGAACACTCAATAACTTCTACTCTTTTGTTTAACTCTAGATCTAAAACAGCTTTCTTTAAGAAAGAACACCTTCTTTCACTTCGATCAACCAGTAACCAAAAAAAATCTGTGAAAGTAGCTAAAACTAAACCAGGTAATCCTCCTCCGCTACCTAAATCAATAGCTAAATCTTTATTTTTAAAGCCTTTAAGAAAAGGTGAGTTCTCGTGTGAGAATAAATACCCTTTGCTGTGATCTATCCCATCTTGCGCTGCATTATTAGTTAAGAAACCTTCAGATACAGCTAAATCAAGAATGTTTCGAAGTGTTTTAAAGGTTTTATCACTACGTTTCATCAACAGTTATTACGACATGACGATCGTAATCTGAGCCTTCCGAACGAGTTGTAACACCCTCTATGTCAGAAACTGCATCGTGGACTACTTTTCGATCAGAAGCATTCATAGGATCAAGAGATACTGGATTTCCATCTTCTATAACCTCATTTGCTTGATTCACAGCAAATTCAGCCAAAAAAGTCCTTCGTCTTTCCCTATAACCACCAATATCTACAGTTAATTTACCTTCTGCCTCACCATCTGAAATACGTTGGATCATAGTGTGTGCAAGTTGCGTAATTGCACGAACCGTTTCTCCCCTAGGCCCAATAGCTAACCCAAGGTTTAATCCCTGCGCCTGGACAACAGCTCGATTGTCTTCTATCGAACTAACAACACGCGCCTGTAAATCCATTCTTTCAAGAAGACCAGACACAAAGTCTTCTGTTATTTCAGCTTGTTCTTCAAGATTCATCTTATTTTTTTTCACAGTCTCTTCGCCTTTATTTTGGGCTCTAGAATCTGTTTTAGAACTCCCTTTCTTTGTGGATTTGATATCAGTATCGCGCTTTTTTCTTGTGTTTGCCGCATTCTTATCAGTTTTATTATTATTTGCAGTTTTTTTGTTACTTTCTCTAGGTTCATCCTTTTTTGAATTTTTCCCAGATTTATTATTCCTAGTGTTTACAGAATTACCATTTTTATTTCCAGATCTACCTTGTTTTTTATTCCTAGGTTTGCGCTCAAATTTGGGTCTTGTATTTACAGGTTTCACCCTTGCACGTAATCGCGCTTCTTTTCTTTTTAACCTAAACAAAGAGTTGCTACCTTCTTCAATAATCTCAAACTGCATATCGTCTTCTGCAATACCTAGACGATCTAATGCTCGATCTTTAGCTTCGTCAACGGTGGACCCCGTTGTTTCGATCCACTCCATAATTATTTCCTTTTCTTTTTCTTACGTTTTTTATTACTTCTAGGCACATTTGTGCCTGAAGGTGTGATTCTTCCTGTGTTTATAGGCTTTTTAACATTTGAATCAATATTATTTTTTTGTTTATTTTTTTCTTTTTTGCTTATTTTTGTAGTCTTTTTTTCATTTGAATGAGAATAGTTCTCATTATTACCTGCTGTGGTTCTTTTTCTTTTAGCCTCTGTAGAAGAAGTCTGATTGTTGTGCGATTTAACCTTGTTTTTTTCTTTATCTACCTTTTGTTTTACTTCAGACTTATCAATATTTTCCGATGGAGCACTTACAACAACACTTTCTTTAGTTGCGTTTTCACCATAAAACTTTCTAGTTATATAGCCTTGTTGAACAATTCTGTACAGATTAGAAATAACAAAATAAACAACAAGAGCTGCATCAAAACTAAATGAAATAACCGGTAAAAAGAATGGCATTACTTTAAAGATCATCTGCTGTTGAGGGCTAATAGCAGCTTGTTGGTTTCTTCCACGGATTTGTTTTTGTTGATACCAAGAAGAAACAAAAACCAACAAAATTAAAATAAAATAAGGCAATGAAGTAACAAAGCCATCAGAAAGTGCATCACTAGCAGACCTAGCAAGATCAACTCCCCAAGAAACCATTTCTTTTTCTTGACTTAAATCATTAAATAAAGCGCTTTGCTGATCTATGTAGTCAGGATAAAAAACTTCCAACCGACTAGGTGGAACGGAAATTTCTTGATTAAATCGCCCAACTACCCAACCGGTATGTTCACCAATATTAGAAAGACGTCTGGTTAATCCACGAATAACGTTATATAAAACAAGAAAAACTGGTGCCTGGACAAAAAGAGGTAAACACCCTGAAAGAGGATTTACATTATTGGCTGTATAAAAAGCCATAACCTCTTTATTCATTCTTTCTTTATCGTTTTTATATTTATTTTGAATCTTTTTTAACTCTGGTTGAACGTGTTGAATCTTGATCATTGAACGGGTTTGTTTCAGTGTCAAAGGGGTGAGAATAATCATTATTAATATTGTTAAAAGTGTTATAGACATGCCATATGAAGGCCAAAAATCATAAAACCAAGACAATAAATTGGCTAGTAAATCAAACATTTAATCGCCTTTTATTTTCAGGAACAGGGTCAAATCCATAACCACCCCATGGGTTACATCTAATAATTCTTTTAATTGTCAGAAAAAACCCTTTAAAAAAGCCTTTTTTATCAAAAGATTCAATTGCATAACTTGAACATGAAGGAACAAATCTACATGTACTAGTTCTTCCAGAAAAAACTGATTGGTATAAACCAATTAGAGAAACAATTGTTTTAATTAGGAAATTCCTATTAGACCTATAAGAATTTTTTGAAAAGTAATTAGACAAATTAATCATCGCCTTTTCTTAAATATTCGATACTTCTTTCCAAATCCTCGGATAAACCAATAAAACTTTTATTGTTTACACCTGGAAAAACCCTTATCAAATAATCACCATTCGGAATTGATTTGTTTTTTAAAAGCATCCTGGAAAAAGCCTCTCTAAGTCTTCGTTTAATACGATTTCTAACAACAGCGCCACCCACAGATCGCCCTACAGCAAATGCGACTCTAATACCGTCTGAAACATTGTCAGAGGGATTAAAAATAACGATCAAACACCCTCGTTTTACTGTTTTTCCATTAATACGAAGATTGTTAAAATCGCGCTTGTAGTGCAAACGACCTATCAAGCGGAAAGCCGAGCTCGACCCTTCTGCCGGCGGGCTTTAAGAACAGCCCTTCCTGCTCGTGTTTGCATTCTGTGTCGGAAACCGTGTTTTCTTGATCTCCTTCGATTATTTGGTTGAAAAGTTCGTTTCATTAAATTTAACTCCTGTATAAACCCGCATTTTGTAGAAATAATATGCGAATTGTAACAAATAAAAATCTTTTATTTTTTTAGCAACGACTGTCTATCTCGCGTTTAATAAACAGTACAACTATTGATCGTATGTCAGAGCTACCGCGACACCAACCGGAAAGTAATACACAAGCAAAAAAAATAAGCTGTGTAAAAATAAATACATTTATACACAGAAAACAATCACCTACTAATAAGGGTTAAAAATATTAATTAACCGCCCGCTTTGCTTATAAGTAGATGTCTGATGCTACGTTTTTCGACTTAGTAGCGCGAAAGAAAATCTTGTTAGAAATATAAATTCTTCATCTTTCTTTCCACACCAGAATCCACACCTGTGGATAATAAAGAGGAGAAGTTTTGGAAGAAATTATCGAAGAAAATGCAACATTTTTATGGGAATCTTGCGCTACAGCAATCAAATCTCAAGTTTCTGAAGTTGTTTGGCAAGTTACTTTTAGCTCTGTAACACCAGTGGAAATAAAAAATGATTATCTCATTATTCAAGTTCCAAGCACTGTGGTTAGAGACCGAATTGAAGGAAGATACAAAAAACTTGTTTCAGAAACACTTTCTGAAATAAGTGATGATCAGTTTAATATTGCTGTAAATGTTGTAACTGAACCCCTTCTTCAATCACAACAACTAGAAGAAGCTCAAGAAAACGAGGAGGGGATTATATTACAAAATATAGAAGAGGTTGAAAATGATTTAATAATGAACCCCTTGGAAGGAAAAGAAGACAACAAAATACTTGACAATCTTTCTTTAACTCAAGAAAACGAAACAAAAACCGCAGGAACAAAAACATTCAAATACACCTTTGATGACTTTGTTATAGGTTCATCCAACAGGTTTGCACATGCCGCAGCTTTAGCAGTAGCTGAAACCCCTGGACGCTCTTACAACCCTCTGTTTATTTATGGTGACGCTGGTCTTGGTAAAACACACCTTTTACAAGCAGTTGGTAATTATGTAACCGATCACTACAAAAATCATGAAGTTCGCTATGTGTCAAGTGAAACATTTATGAATCGTTTTGTTGAGGCCATTAGGAACAAAACCCTCCCAGAGTTTAAGCAACACTTTCGGGAAATTGATGTTTTGCTTGTAGATGACATTCAATTTATGGAAGGAAAAGAAGGTCTTCAAGAAGAGTTTTTCCACACTTTTAACACAATTCAACAAGCTGGCGGACAAATTGTTCTCTCAAGCGACCGCCCACCTGATTCCATTCCAACACTAGAAGATAGATTGCGCAGCCGTTTTAAAATGGGACTTGTTACAGACATTCAAGCACCAGACCTTGAAACACGACTAGCTATTTTAAGTAAAAAAACAGAAGAAAACCCAGGAGGAATACTTGTTCCTGATGAAGTTTTACAATTCATTGCTGAAAACATTACAGAAAACATTAGAGAATTAGAAGGTGCATTAACAAGGGTGTCAGCATATGCAAACTTAAATCATGAACCCTGTACAAAAGCTCTTGCAATAACTGTTTTAGGGGATCTAATTAGTTCAAACGCACCAAGACCAATTACACCAGAATTAATTTTTGAACAAACAACAGAAATGTATGGTTTTTCAAAAGAAGAATTAATAGGCGGAAGTAGAAGAAGGCCGCTTGTTACAGCACGACAAGTAGCAATGTATATTTTTAGAGAATTAACTGATTTAAGTTACCCAGGAATTGCAAGAGAGTTTGGTGGTCGTGATCACACAACTGTTATTCACGCTGTTGAAAAAATTAAAGGTTTAATGGCAGAAAGAAGAGAAATATATGATCAAGTAACTGCATTAATTTCAGCTTTACGTGACAACAAATAATTTATCCACATGGGGACTTTTTAAATATTTTTTTTGTGGAAAGCTGTGAATTGAAAGTGGATTGTCAAACACGTATTGACCTGCAAAAATAAACCTTTATCCACAATCCACAAGACTTATTACATCTACTAAGTTAAGAAAAAACAAAGAAGTTATATATGAAATTTAAATGTGAAAAAGAAGTTTTAGAAAAAACATTTTCATTAGCAAAAAAAGCAACCCCAAATAGAAGTGGAACAAATCCAGTTTTATCTGGTTTGTTTATGGAATTAAAAAAAGACAAACTTGTTGTCCTTGGCAGCGATTTAGATTTAACAATTCGTATTGAACTAAAAGTTGGTGGTGAACAAGACGGCAAAGTTGTTATTCCTGGAGCTTTGCTTGCTGATATAAGCAGAGTTTTGGAAGATGGACAAATTTCTTTTGTCATGAAAGAAGAAGAAATACAAATAAAAAGCGGAAAATCTGAATTTAATATCAGAACACTTCCAGTTGATGAATTTCCTAAGTTTGAAGAACCAGGTGGAAACGAAGCAAAACTTGACACAAACAGTTTGTCTAATGCTTTTGAACAAGTGGTTAAAGCAGCAAGCTTAGATGACGCACGACCAATTCTTACTGGAGTTTTATTAGCAGCTGAACAAGACGGACTTAGGTTGGTTGCTACAGACTCGTACCGGATGGCCATAAGAGATATTCCTGGAACAGAAATTTTGAGTAGAGATGAAATTGTATTAGTGCCATCAAGAGCTTTGGATGTAGTTAAACGTGTTCTAAATGAAGGTAAAGAATTAACCGTTGTTTTAGGAGAAAAAGAAGCTGTTTTTAAAATTGAAAATATAAATATTGTTACAAGACTAATTGAAGGAGAATTTCCTAATTACAAAGGACTTATCCCAGAAAAAAACAAAAACAAACTTGTAATTAATAGAGAAGAAACACTTGGTGCATTACAAAGAGTAAAACTATTAGCA
>MDSW01112163.1_pt1 | contig 12282 bp, 9 predicted proteins | sample 811171 | NCBI WGS metagenome assembly MDSW01 (sample SAMN05326641, study PRJNA326480) | marine metagenome | isolation source: seawater | place: Atlantic Ocean: North West | collected 2012
AAGGTTTAAATCCAGCCAAAGCTATTGGCTCTATTAAAAAAATGCTTGCAACAAGCTAAAAGCTTAATTAATCATTGTGACAATGAACTCAATCCAACATTTTGTTGATGGAAAGAAATTTAAAGGAACATCAAAAAGAACTGGAAAAGTTTTTAATCCAGCTACTGGCGAACAGAGCTCAGAAGTTAGTCTAGCAACTACCGATGATGTTAACAAAGCTGTTTCTTTAGCAAAAAATGCATTTACAAACTGGTCTCAAAAAACACCTTTATTTAGAGCAAGAGTATTATTTAAGTTTAAAGAATTAATTGAAAAAAATTCAGATGAATTAACAAAAATTATAGTTTCAGAACATGGGAAAGTCTATGAAGATGCAAAAGGTTCATTAACCAGAGGATTAGAAGTAGTTGAATTTGCTTGTGGTATTCCCCAGCTATTAAAAGGAGAGTTCACAGAGAATGTGGGTACTAATGTTGATAGTTGGTCAATGAGACAACCGCTAGGTGTTTGTGCGGGAATTACACCTTTTAATTTTCCGGCAATGGTTCCCATGTGGATGTTTCCAGTAGCTATAGCCTGCGGAAATACTTTTATTTTAAAACCATCTGAAAAGGATCCAAGTTGTTCAATGAAATTAGCAGAATTATTTTTAGAAGCAGGTTTACCTTCAGGGGTATTCAATGTTGTCAATGGAGATAAAGAAGCTGTTGATGCAATAATAAATAATAAAGATATTTCAGCAGTAAGTTTTGTGGGATCAACTCCTATTGCAAAATATATTTATGAAAATTGTGCAAAAAATGAAAAAAGAGTACAAGCTTTAGGTGGAGCAAAAAATCATTGTGTTGTAATGCCTGATTGTGATTTAGACCAAGCCGTTAATGGTTTAATGGGGGCCGCATATGGTTCGGCAGGAGAAAGATGTATGGCTCAGTCTGTTGCTGTTGCTGTAGGAAAAATAGCAGATCCATTAGTAAAAAATTTAGCTAAAAAAGTTGAGTCTTTAAAAGTTGGACCTGGATTAGATAAAAAATCTGAAATGGGACCATTGGTTACAAAACAACACCTAGAAAAAGTAAAAAGCTATGTAGAGATTGGGGTTAAGGAAGGTGCCAATTTAGTTGTCGACGGAAGAGGACTAAAATTACAAGGATATGAAAAAGGTTTTTACATGGGCGGATGTTTATTTGATCATGTTAAAAAGAACATGAGGATTTATAAAGAAGAAATATTTGGTCCCGTTCTTTCTGTTGTTAGAGCAAAAGATTATAAAGAAGCATTGGAACTAGTTAACGACCATGAGTTCGGAAATGGTGTTAGCATTTTCACTCGAGATGGGGATACGGGAAGATCTTTTGCCAGCAATGCAAAAATCGGAATGGTTGGTATCAATATTCCTATCCCTGTGCCAATGGCTTTTCATAGTTTTGGTGGGTGGAAAAGATCTCTTTTTGGTGATCAGCATATGCATGGTCCTGAAGGAGTTAGATTCTATACCAAATTAAAAACAGTAACTTCTAGATGGCCTTCGGGAATAAAATCTGATCCAGAATTTACTATGCCAACTATGAAGTAATTATGAAAAAGAAAATCTCTTTAATAGGTGCTGGACAAATTGGAGGTACCTTGGCGCATCTAATAGCAATAAAAGAAATAGCAGATATTGTTTTATTTGATGTAGCCGAGGGTATAGCAAAAGGTAAGGCCTTGGATATCGCACAATCCTCTGGTGTAAGTGGCTCAAATGTAAATTTGATAGGAACCGATAAATATAAAGAGATAAAAGACTCCGATGTAATAATAATTACTGCGGGAGTGCCACGAAAACCAGGCATGAGTCGAGATGATCTTTTGGGAATAAATTTAAAAATTATAAAGCAAGTTGCCGATGGTATAAAAGAAAATTCTCCACAATCATTCGTAATTTGTATAACTAATCCCCTGGATGTTATTGTTATGGCTTTACAAAAATATTCAGGTTTACCAACCAAAAAAATTGTGGGCATGGCAGGAATTCTAGACTCATCAAGATTTAAATATTTTATATCTCAGGAACTTAATGTTCCAATAAAAAAGATTGAGTCTCTAGTTTTAGGAGGGCATGGAGACACTATGGTACCAATGCCAAATCATACTTTAATTGATGGAAAATCATTAACTCAAATGGTTAAGGATAAAAAAATTACACAAGAAAAACTAAATTCAATAATAGAAAGAACAAGAAAAGGAGGCGCAGAAATAGTAAAACTTTTAGAAAAAGGTTCTGCATTTTATGCTCCTGCTGCTTCGGGAATTGAAATGGCGGAGTCTTATATAAATGATTTAAAGAAAACCTTACCATGTGCTGCTTATTTAAATGGCGAATACAATACAAAAGGTCTTTACGTTGGTGTACCGGTTATTATAGGCAAACAAGGTGTTGAAAAAGTTATAGAATTAGAACTATCTTCCGAAGAAAAAAATAATTTTAAAAATTCTGTAAAATCTGTAGAAGATTTATTTAATGCAGCAAAAAAAATAGACTCATCTTTATAAGACTACTTTTTCACCAGGACTATTCTTCTTCCCATACAAAAAATGTTTGGAGAAATTTTAATCAATATTATATCAATTATTTTAAGAATCTTTAAAAAGAATTTATTCATTGGTATGCTAAACGTTTTTGAGGTTACACCGCCTGAATTTAAAAAAATTAAACACTCGGTAAGTTTTTCATATTCAATTTTAAAATTATTTCCCAATCTTTCATTAAATTTTTTTTTGTCATCAAATATTAAATTAGTAATAGCAATATTACCATCCCATACATCATGCTCATCACTTTTTGGATCTTTTTCATCCCAAACGTTAATAGTAAAATCAAAACCCTCATGTTTCATTATTGCAGTTACTATTTGAAAAGTAAGAGAACAATAAGAATCAAAAATTATCAATTTTCCATTTTTTTTTAATATTCTGTTCATCTCTCTAAAAAATTTAATAGGATAGGGCACATGATGTATCATGTTTGAAGCTATCACATAATCAAAACTTTCATTTTCAAACTTTGTATTTTGTGCGTCAATGTTTTTAAAATCAAGATGTTCATCACTCCTCATATCAGTAAGTTTTAAATTTTTATTTTTGATAAAATCTTTTGTGAACCCAGCACCAGATCCTACCTCTATACCAACATCACTCTCGTTAATGAAACGATTCATCCAATCAAATCTTTCATTAAGTAAAAATTTTAAGTTCTTAGATTTTGATGAATTATAAATTTCCCTAGCTTTTTTTGTATCACCAATAGTTCGCATTCTATTTTCTTGTTTAGGAAATTGAATTTTATTAAATAATTTAAACATAATTTGGAAATAATATATAAATCAAAAATAATTAATGCTACAAAGATAAGGAAATATTTACAATAAATTTAAATATAAAATGATATCGCAAAGAGCCAATCTAAATTATTTACTCATACTTTTATTGATAATTTATGCATTTTTAATAAATTGGATAAGTGCAAATATTGGTATTCTTCCAATTGATACTTTTGCATTTTTCGATAGCGGCTTTAATATTTTAAATGACAAATTACCAATAAGGGATTTTTGGATATTTACAGGACTTCTAGTTGACTACTTGCAAGCATTATTTTTTTTAATTTTTGGATCAAATTGGAACAGCTATGTTTTGCATGCTTGCTTTATAAATATTATAGCATCTTTAAGTTTTTACTTTTTTTTAATTAGATTAAATTTAGAAAAATTATATTCTTTTATTTATGCAATAAGTTTTGCGACATTATGCTACCCACTTTCGGGAACACCTTTTGCTTACCTGCATTCTTATATTTTTTCATTATTGTCAATTTTTATATTTTCTATTGCAATTCAGGAAAACAAAAATTTTCTTTGGTTATTTTTACCTATCGTATTTTTTTTAGCATTTTTTTCAATGCAAACACCAAGTTTTTATATAATATTTATATTATTAGTTTTTTCATTTTATTTTTTGATAATTAAAAAAAATTTTAATAGTTTAAAATTTTTTATCATTGGAAGTCTTTTAGGTTTATTTGGATTATTTATATTTTTATTTATAACAAATACGCCCTTTGAAAATTTTTTGTATCAATATTTTCTTTTTCCCTTAACAATTGGAACTGGACGATTAACAAATGATCCAAATGCATATGTAGCTTTAATTGACCAGATGAATTTTCAAAGATTGATTGGAAATTTTAAATTTATACATTTTTTTTTAGTCCCTTTAATTTTGATTACAGCTAAATTATTTATCAATAAAGATAGAGATTCTACAAAGACCATAAACGTAATAATTATTTTTTCAGTTATAGCCTTTTTTTTCAATCAGCTATTAACTGCTAATCAAATTTTTATATTTAGTTTAATACCAATAATTGCATCCTTATTACATATAAGTTTAAAAAAATTAAAAATTCCATATATTTACTTTCTGTTAATTTTTACACTTCTTGCTTTTTCTACTGTAAAATTTCATCACAGATACAATATGGAGCGTAAATTTTTGGATTTAGAAGAATTAGATAAAAAAAAAGCAATTGACGCAAAGGTTATTAATGAAAAGTTTAAAAACCTTAAATGGATTTCAAAATATTCAGAACCAGAAGAAGAAATTAATTTAATAAAAAAGGCTATTGAAACTATAAGGACTGACGGTAGAGAAAAAATGTTGATAACACATTATCAATTTTTTTCCTTAATTCTAAATGAAAATTTAAATATATTGAATCGATGGTATTTGTGGGACAATAATACACATCCGACTGAAAATCATAAGTATTTTAGTTTTTATAAAAAAATGGTTAACAAAAATTTATCCGAAAATAAAATTAAAGTTATTTATTTGTTGGGTTCTGAAATTCAATTTGAAAAAATAAAAAACTATTTTACTGATACTTGCTTTAAAAGTACAAAAGTTGTAGAGGATAAATTTTCATATCATGAAATAATAAATTGTAAGGCATAGAATGAATATTCACGAACATCAGGCAAAAGAAATACTAAGAGATTTTGGTGCACCAGTTTCGAATGGTTTTGTTATTTTTAGACCAGAGGAAATAGAGGAAAAGATAAAACTTTTAAATTCTGAAAAGCTAGTACTTAAGGCGCAAATTCATGCAGGCGGCAGAGGTAAAGCCGGAGGGGTAAAACTTGTTAATAGAAGCGAGGCTTTGCTCGAAGCAAAAAAGATGTTTGGAAAAGTTCTAATAACACATCAGACAGGACCAGAAGGAAAAGAAGTCAAAAGAATTTATTTACAAGAAGCATATGATATAGAAAAAGAACTTTATCTATCTTGCCTAATAGATAGAGAAAGTTCGAAAATTGCGTTTATAAGTAGCACTGAGGGAGGTATGGATATTGAGTCGGTAGCCAAAAAAAAACCTGAAAAAATTTTAACTACTAAATTTGATTTAAAAGAAAATCTTACCGCAGATGACATAAACAAAGTAATTAAAATATTCTCGTTGGATACTCAGCAGAAAAAAGACGCAGAAAATTTACTAAATGCATTATATAAAATTTTAATTCGAAAAGATGCTTCATTAATTGAAATAAACCCTTTGATAATTACAAAACAAAAAAAACTTATTTGTTTGGATGCAAAAATGAATTTTGACGATAATGCAATGTTCAGAAGACCTGAAATTTTAAAGTTAAGAGATTTAAACGAAGAAGAGCCTGCTGAGATTGAGGCCAGTAAGTTTGGTTTGGCCTACATAAAGCTATCTGGTTCGATTGGCTGCATGGTGAATGGAGCTGGATTAGCAATGGCAACTATGGATATAATAAAGTTATATGGACAGGAGCCGGCAAACTTTCTTGATGTTGGAGGAGGAGCTTCAAAAGAGCAGGTAGCAGCAGCATTTAAATTAATTTTATCTGATAAAAAAGTTAAAGGAATTTTAATAAATATTTTTGGAGGTATTATGCGTTGCGATGTGCTTGCTCAAGGAGTTGTTGAGGCAGCAAAAAAAACTAATATAAAGGTTCCCTTAGTAGTGAGGCTTGCAGGTACTAATTTTGAAAAAGGTAAAGAAATTTTAGACAAGTCAGAATTAAAAATTCTGTCTGCATCTGATTTAAATGATGCAGCTAAAAAAATTGTGGAGGCAATAAAGTAAATGTCAGTTTTGGTAAATAAAAATACTAAAGTAATATGTCAGGGATTTACCGGCACTCATGGAACTTTTCATTCTGAACAAGCTATAAACTATGGAACTCAACTAGTAGGAGGGGTTACTCCCAAAAAGGGAGGTCAAAAACATCTTGGTCTACCTGTTTTTGATACCGTAATTGAAGCAAAAGAAAAAACAGGAGCAAACGCCACAATGATTTATGTTCCCCCAAGATTTGCTGCGGCAGCAATATTAGAAGCGATAGATGCAAACTTGGATTTAATAGTTTGTATAACAGAAGGTATACCAGTTTTTGATATGATGAAGGTTAAACAAACTTTATTAAAAAGCAAAAGCAGATTAATTGGACCAAACTGTCCTGGAATAATAACTCCCGAAGAATGTAAAATTGGAATAATGCCAGGCAATATTCACAAAAAGGGTTCAGTGGGAATAGTTTCTAGATCAGGAACACTTACTTATGAAGCTGTTGCCCAAACATCTCAAAATGGTTTGGGACAATCAACATGCATTGGTATTGGTGGCGACCCTATAAATGGAACGAATTTTATCGATTGTCTTGAACTCTTCCTAAAAGATAATGATACTCATTCTATAGTTATGATAGGTGAAATTGGTGGTTCAGCTGAAGAAGATGCAGCAGAATTTTTGAAAAAGTCAAAAGTAAAAAAACCTACAGTTGGCTTTGTTGCCGGTTTAACGGCACCTCCAGGCAGAAGGATGGGTCATGCTGGCGCAATCATATCAGGTGGAAAAGGAGGCGCAGAAGATAAGATCGAATTTATGAAATCTGCGGGAATCACTATATCAAATTCCCCAGCAGATATTGGAAAAACACTTTATGCAAAACTTAAAAGTTAAATATGTAATTTTTATGTTAATATATAATTAGAAATAATGTCTACTTACAAAAACAATAATATTTTTGAAAAAACCTCTTTCTTAGGTAACAATAGTTCCGAATTCGTAGAAACTTTATATGCTGATTTTTTAGACAATCCTGAGAATATCCCTAAACAATGGAAAAATTTTTTTGAGGGATTAAATGAAAAAAGAGAAAAAATTATAAAAAACGCAAGTGGTCCAAGCTGGTCACCCAAAAAAAAGATTAAAAATATCAAAGCATATAGTTACAAAGATATTAATGAAAAAAATGGGGAATTACAGGAATCTGCTAATGATAGAAATTTCCTAGATGCAGCAAAAGATTCTATGAGAGCCAGTATGCTTGTTAGAGCATACAGAATAAGAGGTCACCTAATCTCAAATTTAGATCCTTTAGATCTCCAGAAACGTGAAGAACACCCTGAGCTAAAACCACAAACTTATGGATTTTCAGAAAAAGATTTAAATAAAAAAATATTTTTGGATGGAATAATGGGTCTGCAGACAGCTACTTTAAAAGAAATCATAACAATAGCTAAAAAAACTTATTGTCAAAAAATTGGTTATGAATTTATGCATATGGGTGATCCAGAAGAGAAACAATGGATCAGAGAAAGAATTGAAGGTAAGGAAAAAGAGATTAGCTTTACTGAAAACGGAAAAAAAGCAATATTAAATAAATTAATTGAGGCAGAAGGTTTTGAAAAATTCTTACATGTTAAATTTGTAGGAACCAAAAGATTTGGTTTAGATGGCGGAGAGTCTTTGATTCCTGCATTAGAACAAATAATAAAACGAGGAGGTCATCTTGGTGTAAAAGAAGTTAAAATTGGAATGCCACATAGAGGAAGATTAAATGTTTTAGGAAATATGATGCAAAAACCTTTTAAAGCAATCTTCAAAGAATTTTTTGGAGAAAGAATTAATTCAAAAAAAGATTTTGAGGGAGATGTAAAATATCATTTAGGTGCATCTGCTAATAGAGAATTCGATGAAAATTTAGTTCATATAAGTTTAACAGATAATCCATCACACTTAGAAGCAGTTAATCCAGTTGTGCTTGGACAAGTTAGAGCTAAGCAATTTTTTCACAAAGATAAAGACAGAAAAAAAGTTGTTCCAGTCCTAATACATGGAGATGCAGCCTTTGCAGGACAAGGTGTTGTAGCAGAATGTTTTGCTATGTCAGGTTTACCAGGCCATAATATTGGCGGTACTATCCATATTATAGTTAACAATCAAATTGGTTTTACTACTGCTCCAAGATTCGCAAGGTCATCACCATATCCATCTGACCTCGCAAAAATGGTTCAAGCGCCAATTTTTCATGTTAATGGAGATGATCCGGAAGCTGTTGTTCATTGCGCAAAAGTTGCAACTGAATTTAGACAGAAATTTAACAGAGATGTTGTTATTGACATGGTTTGTTATAGAAGATTTGGCCATAACGAAGGTGATGAACCATCATTTACTCAACCATTGATGTATAAAAAAATTAAGTCTCATCCAACAACTCTACAAATTTATGGAGCAAAACTTTTAAACGAAGGTTTGATATCTAATGTATATCTTGAGTCAAAAAAAAGGAGTTCAGAAGTTTTTTGGATAAGGAATTTTCTGGAGCTAAAGATTACAAAATCAAGATGAAGTGGTTTGATGGAGTTTGGTCTCGTTTCAAACCAGAGATAGGTCAAGATAGACGAGGCGTTACCGGAGTAGAAAAGAGAGAATTAATATCTGTAGGAAAAAAAATTACTGAAATACCAAAAAAATTCAACATTCATAAGACTCTAGAAAAGATATTTGAAAACAAAAGAAGAATGTTTACTGAGAACAAACCAATTGATTGGTCTACAGCAGAGTCATTAGCCTTTGGAACACTTTTAAATGATGGATTTTCAGTAAGATTATCAGGCCAAGACTCAGGAAGGGGAACTTTTAGCCAGAGGCATACTGTATTAAGAAATCAAGAAAATCATGACAGATATATTCCATTGCAGCAAATTTCAGAAAAACAAAAAAAATTTGAAGTTATTGATACTCTTTTGTCAGAATTAGGAGTCTTAGGTTTTGAATTTGGTTACTCTCTATCCGAACCAGAGACATTGGTACTTTGGGAGGCACAGTTTGGAGACTTTGCGAATGGTGCACAAGTTGTGATTGACCAGTTCATTGCTTCCGGGGAGTCTAAATGGTCAAGGGCTAGCGGTCTTGTAATGCTTCTACCACATGGTTATGAGGGCCAGGGTCCAGAACACTCTTCTGCACGACTAGAAAGATTTTTACAGCTATGTTCTCAGGAAAATTTACAAGTAGTTAACTGCACAACACCAGCAAACTATTTTCATGTTCTTAGAAGACAGATGCATAGAGATTTTAGAAAGCCGTTGATAGTTATGACCCCCAAATCATTATTAAGGCACAAAAGATGTATTTCCAATCTTGAAGATTTTACAAAGAAAAACTCCTTTCACAGAATTTTAGAAGATCATGCTTATCTAAAGGGTAGTAAATTAATTGAATTAAAAAAGGACAAAAAAATAAAAAAAGTTGTAATGTGTTCTGGAAAAATTTACTTTGATTTGATTGAAGCCAGAGAAAAAGCTGGAGATAACAAAGTTGTTTTTATAAGGATAGAGCAAATATATCCTTTTCCAGTCAAGCAGCTTGGAAAACAATTGAAAAGATATGAGAATGCAAAATTTTATTGGTGTCAGGAAGAACCAATGAATATGGGTGCTTGGAATACTGCGCGACATTATATTGATAGAACTTTAGAGATTATTCGAGTAAAAAGCGAAAAGGTAAAATATGTTGGTAGAAATGCTGCGGCATCTCCAGCTACAGGAAATTTAAATAAACATCTTGCAGAACAAAAAGAAATATTAGAAAAGGTAATAAGCAATTAAATGTCAGAAAAAATAATAGTTCCAGCCCTAGGTGAGTCAGTTACAGAAGCTACAGTTTCTAAGTGGCTAAAATCAGTAGGTGAAAAAGTTGACTCAGACGAGCCTCTAGTAGAATTAGAGACTGACAAAGTAAATGTTGAGGTTCCATCCCCTTCAAGCGGAGTATTAGAAAAAATATCTGTAAAAGAGGGGACTACAGTAGAGGTGGGTGCTCTCTTAGGAAGTGTGGGTGCGAGTAGTTTAAAACCAGTTGATAAAATAGAAGAAAAAAAATATGTACCTCCAAAAGTAGAAGAAAAAACAATACCAATTTATGAAGAAGAAAAAGAAAAACCAAAAAAAATCAATAAAAAGAAAAGAACTATTAGTAATGGTGTAGAGCCATTAGTTTTAGAAGAAGAAAAGTCTCAACCAGCTCTTATTTTAGAGGAAGAACATAAAGATGAAGAACCAGTAATAACCAAAAGTGAAAAAGTTGCATCTCCATCTGCTAGAAAAATTGCTCAGGAACGAAATATTGATTTAGACGAGATAAAGGGAACCGGGAAGCATGGAATGGTTATGAAAGGTGATCTCCTAAATCTTATGGGATCAAAACCCGGTCCAAATCTTAAAAAAATAAAAGATGGGCCAGAGGAAAGAATTAAAATGACCAGGTTAAGACTTACTATAGCCAAGAGACTTAAGGAAGCACAAAATAATGCAGCCATGCTAACAACTTTCAATGAAGTTGATATGTTTAATATAATGGAAATAAGAAAAAATTATCAAACAGAATTTCAAAAAAAATATTCTACAAAATTAGGCTTCATGTCTTTTTTTGTAAAGGCCTGTATTGTAGCATTAAAAAACTATCCAGCAATTAATGCAGAAATTCAGGACGAGGAAATTGTTTATAAAAATTATTATAATATTAGTTTTGCAGTTGGGACTGACAGAGGCTTGGTTGTTCCGGTTTTAAGAAATCCTGATGAAATGTCATTTGCTGATATTGAAAAAAATATTTTGAATCTTGGTGAAAAAGCTAGAAATGGGAAAATTACAATTAATGATTTACAAGGCGGAACATTTACTATTACGAACGGGGGTATTTATGGCTCAATGCTTTCAACTCCAATATTAAATCCTCCTCAGTCAGGTGTTTTGGGTATGCACAATATTATAGAGCGTCCTGTAGTTGTGGATGGAGCTGTAGCAATTCGCCCAATGATGTATCTAGCATTGTCATATGATCATAGAATTGTTGACGGAAAAGAAGCTGTTTCATTTTTGAAAAATATTAAAGATTCTCTAGAAGAGCCAAGAAGACTCTTTCTAAACGTATAAAACAATGGAAGAAAATTTTGATCTCATAGTTATAGGTGGTGGGCCCGGAGGTTACGTATGTGCAATAAGAGCAGCACAACTAGGACTAAAGACTGCTTGTGTAGAATCTAGAGGGACTCTGGGTGGAACATGTTTAAATGTAGGATGTATTCCATCTAAAAGTTTACTAAACTCATCTGAACTCTTCTTTAAAGCTAAAAATAGTTTTAACAATCTTGGAATAGAAACAGGCGAAGTTAAATTAAACCTAAAAAAAATGATGGAAAATAAAAACAAATCTGTACAAATTTTGACAAAAGGCGTTGAGTTTTTATTTAAAAAAAATAAAGTTTCTTATATTAAAGGTAAAGGGGTTTTATTTTCAAAAAATGATGTCGTAGTTTATCATAATGAAACAAAAAATTCTTATAAAGCAAAAAATATTGTAATTGCAACAGGATCTGCTCCGGTTTCTTTGCCTGGTATAAATATAGATGAGAAAAATATAATTTCATCAACCGGCGCTCTTTCTTTAAATAATACCCCAAAAAATTTAATCGTGATTGGTGGAGGATATATTGGACTTGAAATGGGCTCTGTATGGGCAAGATTAGGCTCTAATGTTACCATAGTTGAATTTTTAGACCATATTACTCCTGGCATGGATAGAGAAATATCAAAAGAATTTCAAAAAATTTTATTAAAACAAGGTATTAAATTTAAATTAAATAACAAGGTAACTGGAATAAAATCCTCAAATGGCAAATTAATAGTACAAGTTAACAACAACAATACCAATACAGATGAAAATTTGGAATGTGATAAGGTTTTGGTTTCTGTGGGTAGAAAACCTTACACAGAGGGTTTGAATCTTTCAAAGGTTGGAGTAAAAAAAGATGGTAAAGGCAGAATAGAAGTGAATAAAAAATTTCAGACTTCCGTTAAAAATATTTTTGCTATAGGTGATGTTATAAAAGGTCCAATGTTAGCTCATAAATCAGAGGAAGAGGGAAT
>MDSW01110294.1_pt1 | contig 12281 bp, 13 predicted proteins | sample 811171 | NCBI WGS metagenome assembly MDSW01 (sample SAMN05326641, study PRJNA326480) | marine metagenome | isolation source: seawater | place: Atlantic Ocean: North West | collected 2012
AGGACTTTGCCCGTCGTCTCTCTCCGCCCATCCCTTGCGTTCAATCCCCGCCCTCGGCGCCTTTCAACTCCACCTGACGCCTTTCAACTCCACCTGACGACGACGACGACGAGAGCGGCGGCGAAAGATCCCTCGGAAGCGCGCGGTGCATCTCCTTGGTCGAGCGCGACGGCCAGCGCACCATGCGAACCTACCTCGGCGCGTCGTTGCGGATGTCCGCGAGCGACTTCCCGACCGACGAAGCGCTGACCGGCGCGGCGCTGTTACACGTGGAGGGGTACGCGTTGTACCGGCCAGAGTTGTGTCTCGCGGCGACGCGAGCGGCCAAGGCGAGGGGCCTGCTCGTGTCGTTGGACCTCGCGTCGTTCGAGGCGCGTCCCATACACTGGTCCCCATACGACCCCGTCGGCGTGGTGAATGCCGTTTCTTAAGGACTTTTGCCGGCGTGTCTCTCCGCGCATTCCTCGCTTTCAATCCCGACACACCTCGACGCCTTTCAACTCCGCTTCTGACGCCTTTCAACTCCACCCCGACGTCGCTTCGTATGGAACGACCCTGAGGTGGTTCGAAACTGCCGCGCGACGCTGATCGAGGTCCTGGAGAGTGGGCTCGTGGACTTGCTGTTCGCGAACGAGGACGAGGCGAGGGAGCTCGTCGGCGCGTCCGCGCTCGGCGGCGGCGGCGGCGGCGGCGCGGCGGATGAACGCGTCGACCGAGGCGATGACGAAAACTTCTTTAACCGCTCCGACGCGGATAAGGCGCTCTCGTGGATGCTTCAGCACTGCGCCGTCGCGTGCGTGTCGCTGGGCGCGCGCGGGTGCGTCGCGCGCGCCAAGGACGGCGCGAAGGGCGTCGCCCCCGCGGTGCGCGTGCCCGTCGTTGATACCACCGGCGCGGGCGACTCGTTCACCGCGGGGTTTTTGACCGCGTATTTGAGGTGCGTTCTATCCCGCGCACTGGTTCCCGTACGACCGCGTCGGCGTGGTGAACGCCGTTCCTTAAGGACTTTCTCTCCCGGTGTTTGTCTTTCTCCGCCCACTTCTAGGTTTCGATCCCGACGCGCCTCGACGCCTTTCAACTCCGCTTCTGACGCCTTTCGACTCCGCCTCGATGACGTTATTCGCTCGTACGGAACGACCCCGAGGGGCGGGAGCGTGCAGGCGTGCTGCGTCGCCGGGTGCGTCGTGGGGACCGCGCTCGTGCAGGTGTTGGGCGCGGAGCTGAGCTTCGGGAAGTGGGAGGAGCTGTCGAGGGAGGTGAACGACGTCGTGGAGAGGTTGGGAGGAGGCGAGGCTGGAGGGAGCCGACGAGAGTAGGTGGTGCGCGAGAGCGGACTGAAGAGACTATGAATTAAATAATTGGGGCCCCGATTAAAAAAGTTCATCGGTTTGTTGAAAGGGGACGCGATCAAATATTGAAACCGAGTTGTGGGTGAAAAACTTTTATTGAACGCGCCTGTCGTGATTGGCGAGAACACGTCAACTCGACGCGCGCGCACCGAATTGTCGAAAAGAAGGACGTCTCGTCGCGCGCCAGAGGATCTCGCGCGATGCGGTCGCCGCGCGCGACGCCGTCGCGCGCGCTCGTCCTCCTCCTCGCGACGCTCGTCTTCCTCGCGTCGCACGCGGCGTTCGTCTCCGCGAACGTCCTCCCGAACGCGGCGTGGAAGACCGCGGTCGCGACGTTGCGAAGGCAAGGCTTGCTCCGCGACGACGCGCCCGAGGACCCGACGGAGGATTCCGGGTGGGAGGCGCAGCGCTTAGCCGCGGAGGCGGAGGCGTCGGACGCCGCGGCGAAGCGCCTTCCGCGGACGGCCGCGGACGTGTACTACGACGACGCGATGGCGCTCCTCGCCGCCTCGGACGGTACCTCCCCGCGGACGACGCGTACCGCGGTGGCGCTGCTCCGCGACGCGCTGGCGTCGGACCCAGGCGCGTTCTATCTCACACTGGTCCCCGTACGACCGCGTCGGCGTGGTGAACGCCGTTCCTTAAGGACTTTCTCTCCCGGCGGTCGTTTCTCTCCGCCCACCCCTCGGTTTCAATCCCGACACACCTCCCTCGACGCCTTTCAACTCCGCTTCTGACGCCTTTCAACTCCACCCCGACGTTCGCTCGTACGGAACGCCCCTCAGCGCACGGGCCGTCGTTGACGCAGCTCGGGCGGCGACATCAGCTCGGCGACGGCGTCGACGGCGGGCTCCCCGACGACGACGCCGCGTTCGAGCTCTTCAATCGCGCCGCGGAGGTGGGCGACGCGGCCGCGCACGCCGAGCTCGGGTTCATCCACGGCGTGGGATGGGGCGGACGCGAAATCGACGTCCCTCGCGCGCTTCTGCATCATTATTTCGCCGCTCTCGGCGGCGACCCGAGAGGTCAGATGGCGCTCGCGCACCGACACGCCAGGGGCGTCGGCGTCCCGAAGTCGTGCCGCGCCGCGGCGCTGTATTACAACCCAGCCGCGGAGAAGGTGGTCGAGAGCGTCGACGCGGCGGTGCCGGGGATCTCGCCGTCGGTGGAGAAGCACAGGCTCAGGCGCGTTGTGTGTACAGTAGTCTATGAATACGCGCGCGTTTCACCCGCGTTTCTCCCGGCGTCGACTCAACTTTGATCGCGTCGTCCCCTTTCAACTGACTGACCGCCGATGGATACAACACTTCTTTGCTTCGGCGTCGCCCTCGCAGCGTCGAGACGGACGCGTCGTGGCCCAGCGCGAGAGCGAGAGAGCAGGACGTCGTGCAGTACTATCAGTACAGCGCGGCTTTGGGGAACGCGAACGCGGCGGCGGCGGTGGGGCGGTTGCTGCACCACGGCGCGAAGGGCATGACGCGGGACCACAAGGCGGCGTTTCGATACTTCGCGCAAGCCGCCGCCGCCGGGGACGCGGACGCGACCGCGCACTTGGGGCACATGCACGCGAACGGGGTGGGCGTGAGGCCGTGCAACGAGACGGCGATGTCGCTGTTTAAGAAAGCCGCGGAGGACGGCAGCGCGCACGCGCGGTACGGGTTGGGATACATGCATCTCGCCGGGTTCGGCGTGGAGCGAGACGTGAAAAAGGCTGCGCAGTACCTGACCCAAGCCGGGGAGCAAGGGAGCTCGGACGCCAACTTTTTGCTGGGCGCGATGCGCGCGCGCGGCGTCGGCGGAGAGAAGGACGCGGCGAAAGCGGTCGCGTCGTTCAGCGTCGCCGCCGCGCGCGGGCACGTCCCCGCGACGTATAACCTCGCGATGATGCAGCTCGCCGGAATAGGGATTTCGCCGTCGTGCGACGCCGCGACGACGCTTCTGAAGTCGATCGCGGAGAAGGGACCGTGGGTCAAGGACATCGAGAACGCGCACGCGTTGTACACGAAGAAGAACCTCAGGGCGGCGTTGCTGCTGTACTCCAAAGCCGCGGACCTCGGGATCGAGGCGGCGATGGCGAACGCCGCGCACGTGCTGGAGCGCGCGGGGGAGTGGTACGAGGAAGCCGGGTTTGACCCGGAAACGCGTCTCGAGCGGGCGTTACATTATCACCGCCTCGCCGCGGATCAAGGCAACGTCCGGTCGCTTCTGCGGATCGGAGACGCGTACTGGTACGGCCGCGGCGTGAAGCGAGACGCGAAGAAAGCCGCGGCGGTGTACCAGCAAGCGAGCGCGCACAGGAGCGCGCAGGCGATGTTTAACCTCGGGTCGATGCACGAGACGGGGGTCGGTTTACCGAAAGATTTGCACCTCGCGAAGCGGTACTACGACATGGTCCTGACGACGGATCCGCACGCGTGGGCGCCCGCGAAGATGGCGCTCTGGAGGCTCGCTCTGCGCGTCGCGATCGAGGCGCGCGGAGAGAAGATTGACGAGATCGTCGGCGTCTTGCGTCGGAACAAAGACTTGGTCGTCGCGGGGATACTTCTGTGCGCGCTCGCGTGCGTGTTGACGCTGCGCGTGGCGATGGGGGTCGCGACGACGCGCGACCGGAGGGAGCGCGCAGGCGCGAGCGCGCGAGAGGCGGCGGCGGCGGGGCGGGACGCGAGGCTGGCGCCCGTCGTCGCGCCCGCGGAGTAGAAGCGACGGAACGAAGAACTAAAAGAGACCGAGCGTAGCGTCGTAGCGATGTCATGCATGACACACGCCGATGAGTGATTGATGATGACGATCGTACGTCGTACGTTTCTTATGTACACGTCCATCACATCGCGCGTCCCCTCGTCACTTCGACGACGACCTCGCGACGGCGGCGGCGGCGGCGGCGTCGACGCCCGCCCCCCCCGCGGGTCCGCGTTCGCCGTCCCGCTCGCCTAAGGGCCATTCCATACAAAAACGGTTCACCGGTCAGTTGAAAGGGGGCGCGATCAAGTGTTGAAACCGAGTGATGGGTGAAAAACTTTTGTATAGAACGCACCTAAATACGCCTCCAGCGTCGGGGAGAACACCTCGTATATCACGCACAGAGGGCGGTTACCCGCCCAGAAGATGTAGTGTCTCGCCCAGAACGGCCCTCTCACCCCCCACGCGTTTTCTAACGCGACGCTGTCGCCGAGGTACATCCGTCGAACTTCGCGGAAGAGCTCCGTCCGCTTATCGCTCAGGTTCATCCACACCGCGCGTTCGGACGCCCCGCCGTCGCTCTGCTTGACGAGAGTGTAGAGGGCGATTCATTCCAGGGTAGAAATGAAGTTCGTTCGTTCGTTCATCGGTCATTTGAACGCGAGTGACACGATCGATCGAACGTCGAAACCGATCGGCGGGCGGGTGAAACGCGGGTGAAACGCGGGCGGATGGATTCGCGCCTGAAGGATGTTGAATCGCTTCGCCGCGTCGATCGTCCACCACGACGACGCGTACACGAGCGGGACGCCGTCCGCGCCGCGGCACAGGTCCACCTCGCGCTGGAGGAGCCGCCTCTCGTCGTCGTCGGCGCCCGCGCCCGCGCCCGTGAGCGCTCTGAGGACGTCCGCGGGCACGGCGGCGTCCGCGGCGACGTCGTCGACGGCGACGAGCCGTTGCCGCAGAACTTCCACGTTCACCTTCGGGGCGGAGTTGAAAGGCGTCAGAAGCGGAGTCGAAAGGCGTCGAGGGAGGTGTGTCGGGATTGAAACCTAGGGCGTGGGCGGAGAGAGACGACGGCGAAAGTCCTTAAGGATCGGCGTTCACCACGCCGACGCGGTCGTATGGGAACCAGTGTGATACGGTCGTACGGGGACCGGCGTCTCCGCCTCCGCGCTCACCTTCCCGTCCGTGAGCAGCTGCAGGTGACGCGTCACGCTGCCGTCGGACAGCAGCATCACGCGCCACGGCGGCGACAGCAGCGGCCCGAGCGCGCCTCCACGCCCCATGACGCCGGGCTCCGTGAACTCCCAGGACGTCTCCCCGAGCGCGGGCCATCGCGAGTCCGCGGCGTCGGCGTCGGCGTCGGCGTCTCTCAGCGAGACGGGGGCGTCGCGGCGGCGGAGATCGGCGCCGTCGTCGAACGTGTTTGAGGGCCGTTCTATACAATCGAATGTCGGGGTGGAGTTGAAAGGCGTCAGGTGGAGTTGAAAGGCGCCGAGGGCGGGCGTTGAAACCGAGGGGTGGGCGGAGAGATGCGCCGGCAAAAGTCCTTAAGGATCGGCGTTCACCACGAGAACGGGGTCGTATGGGAACCAGTGTATAGAACGCGCCTAACGTGGTCGCGAGGTGGTCCGGCGCGCGCTGGCGCGGCTGCCGCGCGGGCGCGACGTCTCCGTCGTCGAGCGCCGTCCCTCCGACGGCCGTCTTCTTCTTCTTCTCGACGTCCTCCTTCGCGTCCTCCTTGGCGTCGTCCGTCGCCAGCGACGACCGCGCGACCGCGTCGCGGTCGCGAAGGACGCAGTCGCCGTTGCGGTGCTCACCGCGCGCCTCGAAGCCGTTCGCGCTTCTCCGTCCGCCGCGCGCGCCGCCGCCGCGGTCGTCGTCGGACGACGCGCGCGCGGCGACGCGCGCGAGGACCGCGGGGCGACGCGCGATGGATCTCGAAGACGCGACGATCGCGCGCGTCGTCGCCGTCGAGGGCGATAAGTTTATCGCGCGCGAGGAGGAGGAGGAGGAGGAGGAGGAGGAGTATATAAACGTCGACGTCGGAGGCGCTCTCCTCCGGTGAGGCGGCGCGCGTCCCGCGCGCGCGGACGCGGTCGTCGCGCGGACGCGCGACGCGCGCGGCGCCGCGAGGAGCGAGCGATCGCACGCGAGCGCGAGCGGGGCGTGCATGCGGGTCGACGGACGCGGCGGCGCGGCGCGGCGCGTGAAGTGTCGCGACGGCCGCGGACGCCTCACAGCCCCTCCTTTCTCTCTTTTGACCCTGCCGACGACTAGCGTTGACCCCACCCTCGTGCTTTCACCGGACGCATCGATGTGGCACGGCGTCGCGGCGTCCAAGGAAACGTCGCGGCGTCCCGGAAACGCCTCGGAGCGGAACAGTCGCGGTCGGTGGGTTTTGATAAAACCAAAAAAACTCAACCAAAAATAAAATCGTCGCTCGCAGCGCCGACGCCGACGGCTTAACTGAACGAAACGAAACGATCTACGTACAGTACCCCCGCGAACGTCCGTCACAGGTCGCCTAGCAGCCCTAAACTACTCAGCGTGATCCACGTCACGCCGATCGCGATCGCGAGGCACCCCGCGAAGAGGTTCAACCCCATCGCGATCCTCGTCGCTCGATCGGTCGCCCTCGAGACGCGCGGCGGCGGCGGCGGCGGCGGCGACGTCGACGCGCCTCCGTCGCCGCCGTCCCCGCAACCCTCCTCCGCCCCCGCCGCCGCCTCCTTCGCCCCCTCCTCCTCCTCATCCTCCTTCGCCGCTGCCAGCACCGCGCGTTGCGTCAGCGCGCCGAACCCGGCCGCGAACGCGGCCATCGCGAGCGTCGACGCGCACAGAAACGCGATCAGATACGTCGCCGCCTTCCCCTCGTCGGAGAGAACCACCGCGGGCAACACCGCGAGAACGCCGCTCGGACCGGCGACGCCGTGGACGACGCCGACGCCGAACGTCCATCGCTCTCTCGCGGCTCGCTTCGCGGCGTCGGCGTCGGCGTCGGCGGCGGCGTCGGCGGCGTCGGCGTCCTCGACCTCCACGGCGACGTCCTCCGCGCGCGCCGATGAGGGGCGTTCTATACAAGCGAACGTCGGGGTGGAGTTGAAAGGCGTCAGGTGGAGTTGAAAGGCGCCGAGGGCGGGGATTGAACGCAAGGGATGGGCGGAGAGAGACGCCGGGAAAAATCCTTAAGGATCGGCGTTCACCACGCCAACGCGGTCGTATGGGAACCAGTGTATAGAACGCACCTGACGCCGCGGCGACGTCGCGAAGACGCCGCCGCCCTCTCTCTTCTTTCCCTCTACAGGTAGGCCCTTTCTCGTCGTCGCCTTTCTCGTCGTCGCGATGCGGCTGCTCGTGACGATGGCGACGCGGGAGATGCACGTGCGGGAGATGCAAATCGTGCGCGGCCGCGTGCTCCGCGCTGCCAGCCTCGAGCACGAGCGCGCCGAGGAGCGACGGGCCGCGCGTGAGATCGAGATCCATTCGACGCACCGCGCCGTCGCCGTGGAATCCGTGGAATCCGTCGCCTTCGGGCCGCGCTGCTGCTACCGGCGGAAAGGGACGATGAATCCCCGCGTCCCCAACCCCCGTCGCGTCGTCGTCCGCGACGTGCGCAGCCTCTCTCAAACGCCGCTTCCGCCACCGATGCAATGCGTACAGCGCCCAGACGCCCAACACGATCATCGACGCGCCCACCAGCTTGTCCGCGACGTCGCCGATCGCGTCCAGGTTCGCCGCGCGCTTCGTCGCGAAGAAGACGACGCACACGAGCGCGAGGCCGAGGGAGTGCCCGAATCCCCACCTTAGGCCGAGGAGGAAGGATTTCAGGGCGTGGCGTCGCGTCGTTGTTGTCGTGGAGACGGCGCCGGAGATGGACGGCGGCGGGGGGGTCGGTGGGGTGCCGACGCCGGACGACGACGACGACGACTCGACGTCGCGCGTCGTGTGTTCCGCGGACGTCGTCGGATCCTCCTCCCCTCCAAATCCGGTCCGAATTCTCGCGGTGTCGTCCACGTCCGGGGAGGTGACGACCGCGAGCGCGATGAGGTGGTCCGCGCCCATGAGCACGTGCAGCGCGCCTGCGTGTTGACGGATCGTTGTTAGTTGGGCGACGATGATGATGAGAAAAGGATTAAATTAATTAATCCAAACGGTCGACGACGTCGCACCCATGACGAGCCCGAACGCGATGAGGTGTTCGGCGTCCGCCCCCTCCAAGCTCGCCCCGCCCGCCATGACGCCCTCCGTCGAAACGTCCGCGCGCGCGGGAGCAAAAAGAACAGTGCCTGATAAGGGGCTCGAACCCTTGACCACAAGATTAAGAGTCTTGCGCTCTGCCGACTGAGCTAATCAGGCGGCACTGAGCGAACCGGGGCTGCCGGTCCGAATGGTCGTTTAATGCGTTGAGCTACCCACTGACCGCGTGTTAACGCGGAGGCGAGCATCAGATACCCGGATTTGCGAAAGCTAGCTATATGAGAGTACATTTTACTACGCGCTCCCCCGACCGTTTCATGCTCGTCCGTCGCTGCGGTTTGAACTCGTCGTTTGATGATTTTGGTTCAACAACGCAACGTCCGATCCGACGCGACGACGCGCCAGAAGACGCGACGCGAACGCGCCCGGGTCAGGCGTCGCTCGCGTCGGCACGTCGGACGCCGCGGACGCGCGCGCGCGATTCCCCGGAAGACGCGACGCGCGCGCCGCCGCGGGCGACGAAACCGTCGTCGTCGTCCGTCGTCGTCGTCGTCGCGTCGTCGTCCTCGATCGAGTTTTATTATTTAGGATGTCGTCGTCGTTCCGCCCGAGGGTTGACCCGACGACGTGGGGGACGGAGCACCGGCGCCGCGCGGACGACGACTTGACGCGGCGGCGCGAGCGCGAGCGCGTGCGCGCGACGCTCGACGCCGCGGACGCGGCGGCGGCGGAGTCGCTGCGCCGCGCGAGGCACGACGCCGCGGCGACGACGCGCGTCGAGCGCGAGGCGTCGCGCGACGCGAGGAACGCGCGTCGACGCGCGCCTCCGCTCCCCGGGGAGGAATACGTCCACCTGCCGCAGCACGGGAGGAACCCGTCGCTGGCCGCGCGCGCGACGAACGGCGCGCTCGCGCGTCGCGTCGCGCAGGCCGAGGCGGCGGTGGCCGCCGCGGAGGCGGCCGCGAGCTTGCTGTGGAAGGGGGGCGGCGAGCGCGGCGCCGGAGGCGGCAATAAAGGGGCGGACGATCGACGCGTCGCGCGTCGTCAACGAGACGACCGCCAACTCGCGCCGCCGACGCACCGCGCGGCGTCGCCGAAGGTTGTCGTGCACCGCGACCCGGACGCCGCGAGGTTCGCGACGACGACGACGCGCCGCCCGCGGACGCCGTCGCCGCCGAGGTACGGCGCGTACCGAACGACGAGCGACGGGTACGCGGCTTCGCGTCGCGAAGCCGTCGTTTGCGGCGGCGGCGGGTACTCGTCCCACGACGACGACGACGACGACGACGACGACGGGCGTCGGAACCTGAGACCCGCGGTCCGCGGTGGCTACGGCGCCGCGCCGCCGAACGCGAACGTCGCGCTCGCGCGGCTGCGCGAGGGAAGGCGCGCGGCGACGACGACCGGCGCCGGCATCCGCGCGCGGCGTTTGGATTCGAATCCAAACGCGTCCCCCCGCCGCGCGACGGTTCGTCGCGCCGACGTCCGCGACGGCGGGGACTACCGCCTCGACGGCAAGACGCGCATCGAGATCGCGCACCTCAGAGAGGACCTTCGCGTCGCGGAGTGGGACGACGCGGAGCGGCTCGAGCGCGAGATGCGCGACGCGGCGGCGGCGCGGGATAATCTGACGCGGTACGGCGAGGAGGCGCCCGGGCGCCTGACGTCGAGGACGCGAGGCACGCTCGCGGCGTTGAAGGCGCGGCGCGGCGGCGGCGGCGGCAGCAGCAACGGCGGGTCGCGCGCGGGGAGCGTGTACTCGAGCTACGACGGCGGCGAGGACCTCTCCGACGACGTCGCGGAGTACTTCAACCGCGACGCCGACCCGGCCCGCGGCGCGACGTCGCGGCAGCCGCGGTTCGACGCGAAGAAGCCCGCGTGGAACGACGAGCCTTTCGCGGAGGACGCGCGCGCGCCGGCGTGGGGGGACGTGAACGGGTACGGGAACGACGGCGACGAGGAGGACGAGCCCGCGCCGCCGTTTCCGCCGGCGCGTCAGCGCCCGCGACCGAAGATGCAACCTTCCTCAAAGATGCGGCGCGATAAGCCGGGGTGGAACGCCGACGCGGCGGACTCGAGAGGCGGGTTCGACGAAGACGCGCCGATCCGACGAAGAGAGACGCAGACGCGTCGCGCCGCCTCGCCGCCGCCGCCGCCTCCCGCCGCCGCTGCGCGACCGGTCGCGAACTTCGACGACGTGCCCGCGGTGGCGGGCGGCGGGAGTAACGGCGACGCCCCGTTCAACTTTTCGCGGATGTCCGTCCCCGACGGCGCCGACGCCGGGCCGACGAAGCTGACGCCGTGCGCGACGTGCGGGCGCAAGTTCGCCGCGAGAGCGCTGGAGATTCATACTAGGTCGTGCGGGAAATCGGCGACGCGGAAGAAGTTCGACGCCTCCAAGGCGCGCGCCGCGGGGACGGAGGTGGAAAAGTTTCAAGGAGAAGCCGCGCGCGCGGGGCGAGGGCCGAGGGGTGGCGTCGCGAGCAAGAGCCAGCCGCGAAACTACCTGAAGACGGCGGCGAAGGCGGCGATGGGAGGAGCGACGGGGGGAACCCAGAGGCGCCCGACCGGCGGCGCGGCGCTGGACATCTCCCCGCCGAAGCCCGGGAAGCCGGTGCCGAAGTGGAAGAAGCAGAGCGAGATGCTCCGAGCCGGGCTGAGCGGGGCGAGCGGGAAGGGCGGCGGCGGCGGCGGCGCGATGACCGAGTATTCCGCGGGCGACGACCTCGAGCAGTGCCCGCATTGCCTGCGGAAGTTCAACGAGACCGCCGCGGCGAGGCACATCCCGCAGTGTCGGAACATCCAGGCGAAGCCGACGCGGTTGCAGAAAGGGGGCGGACGCGGGGCGCATCACAGGGGGGACGAGAACAAAGCCCCGAAGAAGTACGGGAGGTGGTGAGTAGAACATGTAATTTACAGTATGGATTCAAAGAGTTGAGAATCTAGTAACAGTCTACTGTATGATACGTCGACGCCGATGTGTCATGATATCTCTCGCGTTATATTTAAAGAATCGTATGAGTGAATCAAAGGATGCGTCGCGGTTTCGCACGCGCGTCGTTCACGGGGCTTTAATACCCGCCGTACGATCCCCCGCCGCCGTACCCCGAATTTCCGCCGCCGTTCGCATATCCGCCCGTTCCCCCTCCTCCATATCCGCCCCCAGAATATCCTCCTCCGCCGCCGTAGCTGGACCCGCCGCCGCGGAAGCCACCGCCGCCGCCGCCGCGGAAGCCGCCGCCGCCGCCTCTTCCGCGCCCGCCGCCGCCGCCGCCGCCGCCGCGGGTCGCCATCTCCTGAATCTCCGGCGACACCGTCTGCCCGGCGTCGCGCAAGATCGGAATCAGCTTCCTCGCCATGTTCCCCTCACCGGGTTCGATGAACGAGTGCGCGTGCCCTTTGTTCCCCGCGCGGCCGGTTCGCCCGATCCGATGGACGTAATCCTCGATCTGGTTCGGAAAGTCAAAGTTCACGACGAGGTTCACCTCCTTGATGTCGAGCCCGCGCGCGGCGACGTCCGTGGCCACGAGCACGGGGACCCGCCCGCTCTTGAACTGGTTGATGATGTAATCGCGCTCGCGCTGCTCCTTATCGCCGTGGATCACCGCGCCCATCCCGCCCATGCTGCGTCCGATCTGATCGCACATGCGTTTCGTGCTGCAAAACACGATCGCCTTGAGCGGCTGCGCGGGAGGGTTCCGAAGCACTTCCATCAGTCTCTGCTGCTTCTGGAACCCGCCGCATACTTCGATCACCTGCGAGATGTCCTTGTTCGCCACGAGCGAGTCCGTGTCGCCGATGTTGACCTGGATCGGGTTCGTGAGGATCGCCGTCGCGACGCGCACCACAGCCTTGGGCCAGGTGGCGGTGAAGAAGAGCGTCTATACGAGCGATGATATCGGGGTGGAGTTGAAAGGCGTCAGTTGAAGTTGAAAGGGGTCGAGGGCGGGGATTGAAAGCGAGGGACCCTGGGCGGAGAGAGACGAACGCCGGGAGATAAAGTCCTTAAGGAACGGCGTTCACCACGCGAACGCGGTCGTATGGGGACCA
>MDSW01131094.1_pt1 | contig 12281 bp, 12 predicted proteins | sample 811171 | NCBI WGS metagenome assembly MDSW01 (sample SAMN05326641, study PRJNA326480) | marine metagenome | isolation source: seawater | place: Atlantic Ocean: North West | collected 2012
ATCAGTTCCTTCAGCAGCCTCAATTGCAATTATATATCCACTCACACAAACAACTGCTTGAGCATTATCAAACTTAGATATTTCATTTAAGAGTTTTTTAGATTTATCAACGTCAATTGCATCGTTATTAGAATTTAATTCATCTAATTCTTTTGCATTAAAAAAAAATGATTTTGAGACTTCTCTTGGAGGAATAATTTTAAAGCCATTTTGTGTAAAAATTTCTAAAACACTTGATAGAATTTTACCATCACCTTTTTGATACGAATTTAAAAGCATTGGTATATATTTTTCAATTTCACCATCGTACTTAAAGTGAGATAAATTAGGTCTATTAATCTTACCTAGAAAGAGTAAATTCTTGATTTTGTTAATCTTTAAGGTCTCAAATATTTTTTTTAATTGAAATATTTTAAAATTATAAATTTTCTTTTTCTTAATTTTATTATTATTTAGATTAATAAATATAGAATTATTATTTAACTTTTTACACTCTGTAAAAAAAGCTTTAGAAATCATTTCATAACCACCAATTATAGCTAATGGTTGATTATTTTTCATATTTACACAAACCTCTTGAACTTTTTTTATTTAAAAAGATATGTAATTTCTTTATGAGAGGGTTTTCAGTATTTAAAAGTTTATTAATTTCTCTAGATATTGTTTCACCAGTAAATATTTTTTCAACAGCTTGGGAATACTCGCGAATTTGACTCTTGGAATAATTAGCTCTTTTTAATCCAATAATATTTACACCAGTAACCTTTGCTCTATTGCCAATAGCTAAACTATATGGAATAACATCATTTTCTACAGCTGACATACCACCAATCATAGCGAGGCTACCGATTTTACAAAACTGATGTACAGCTGAAATGCCCCCAATTACGGCACTTTCTTCAACATAAACATGTCCTCCAAGTGTAACTTGATTCGCAAATATCACATTGTTTTCAATAACACAATCATGTGCAATGTGAACACCAGTCATAAACAATGAATTGTTTCCAATTATTGTTTCCATATTATCGCCTTCAGTTCCAAGATTAGCAGTGCAGTGTTCTCTAAATGTGTTGCTGTGACCGATTGTCAATTTGCTTTTCTCTCCACGATATTTTAAATCTTGAGGTATTGAACCAATTGAACAAAAAGGAAAGAACTTATTGTTTTCAGAAATATCTGTATAACCGTCAATATAAACTGACGGGTAAATTATATTATTGTTGGCAATTTTAACATTATCACCAATAACTGAATAAGCTCCTATTGTAACATTTTCCCCTAAAATAGCGTCTTTAGAAACTATCGCTGTATTATGTATATTATTCATTATTACGATCCATTATCATTGCACTCCATTTGGAATTACACACCAATTCTTCTTTATCGTTAAACGAACTTCCTTCGAATCTCCAAACTCTACCCTTCGATCGAATTGCAACAACATTTGCTTTTATTTTTTGATTAGGGAATACCGGTTTACGGAACTTCGAGCTCTCTATGTTCATTAAGTAAACAATTTTATCAAAAGTTTCTTCTCTTATACTATATGCAATTAATGCTGCAGCTGTCTGAGCCATCATCTCAACAAGTATTACACCTGGTACGACTGGATGACCTGGAAAATGACCAGTAAAAAAACTGTCTTCATCTCTAAAAGTGTAAATACCTGTAGCTTTGTTTAATTTTTGTATATTATTGAGTTCTTCTATATACAAAAATGGTTCCCTATGAGGTATTAACTCTTTGATTTCAGAGAGAATTATTTTATTTTTTTCCATATAGTTTTTTATAATTTTTTATAAATTTGTATTTATTTATTGCAGGGTTTCCCATAACCGTCTCACCGTCATCAATGCTTTGAAATACACCACTTTTTGCAGCTATGTGAACATTGTTTCCAATCTTTATATGTCCAGCGATACCTACTTGACCACCAGTCAGAACGTAGCTACCAATTTTGGCGCTTCCGGCTATACCCGTCATAGCTGCAAATGCAGAGTTATTACCAATCTCTACATTATGCGCCACATGACAAAGATTATCTAAATAAGTATCTTCACCTATTATAGTATCACTAAAACTACCTCTATCTATTGTACAACCTGCACCTATTGAAACATTCGAATGCAACAGTACTCTTCCAATGTGATATATATTTATATTCTTCTTGCTAAGAAAGAATCCAAATCCTCTTTGACCTATTGAAGCATTGTTTCCTATATAAATATTTTCACCTAAAATCGAATTTGAGATAACAGAATTTGAACCAATTATAGATCCATCACCAATAATGCAGTTTATTTTTACAACAGCCCCATGGTTTATTTTTACATTTTTTCCAATTATTACGCCCTTTTCTATTGTCACATTATTTCCGATTTCACAATTTTTTCCAAAAACTGGGTCGTCAAAATTTAATTTTTCTTTTTCAGTATAATCTCTATAGAAAATATTTGATATTTTTGCTACAGACTCTTGGACATTGCGCACAATAAATTTTTTTTGGCTAGGATTTAATTTATTAGCTTTTTTTTCAGTACATATGACTCCACAGTTAAGTGGCGAATTGTTTCCTATTTCTTCATTATCATATAAAAAAGTTAATACATTATTAGAAACATTGCTCATGCTTACGAAAGTATCAAAATAGTCATCTTTAGAAACATTGATCGCTTTACAATCAATTGAAGACTTTATTAAATTGCTACTAATAGGGCCTAATTTTTTAAAAAAACTAGGAACCATTATTTTTATTCAGCAGATACTTTAATACTAGGAAGCTTTTTATTTAGAACTTGCAGGGCCTCTTCCGTAATATCCATGTTTTCAGCATTCAATAAAACAGAATTTTTTTCTAGAAGAACAGTAATTCCATTATCATTAGCAATTTCTTCTAGAATTGGTTTTAATGCATTTAACACTTCATTTCTTGATTCAGATACAATTCTATCAATAGACATTAATTTTTCTTGTCTTGTGACATTGTAATTTTGTACTTTATTCTCATACTCTTTTCTTTTTTCTTCAAATGCGGCCGGTGCCATTATTTGCTGAGATTCAATTAATTCATTTTGCTCATCTATTAGACTTTGGTCTGTATCTTTTATCTCTTCTTCAATTTGCTTAGCAATATCCTCTATTTGCTTAGCTGCATCTACTGCTGCATCAGACTCTGATAAAATATAATTTAAATCAACTACTCCAATATTAGTATCTGGATACTGTGCATATATCGGGCTTATGAATAATTGACTTAATAATGTGAAAACAAGAAAGTATTTGTATTTAATATTAAATTTCATAGCTAAAAATTGTATCCTATATCAAAATATAAATTATCTGTAGTATCAGTTGTTTCATTTTCCAAAATTGTAGCATAAATAATATTTATAGGACCTATTGCAGAATCCCAATTAAAATTTACTCCTAATGATGAACGCATTTCATGTTTATCATTTATATTGGAGTATGCTGGATTTTCCAAGCCCCACACACTTCCAATATCAACGAATAGCGTACTAGTAATATCAAATGCGTCTAAATTAAAATCAATATTTGTTTCAATAGATGTCAAATAGTAATACTGTCCGCCGGTGTAAGAATTTCCCGTTCTTGGACCTACTTTACCAGATTTAAAACCTCGCAGTCTTTTACCTCCTAATTTAAAGTTAGAGGCTAATGGTGCATATTCACTATTAAAACCATTTAGATTACCTGCTTCAAATTTAAACGCACCAATCAATTCATCGCTAATTCTTCTATAAACATTATAGTTAAACCTATTTTTAATGTAATAAGTTGTTCCACCTAGGCCAGCAATATCTTGATCAATGTTAAAAAGGAAACCTTGGGAAGGTTTGTACCGACTATTTCTTTTATCATACTTGAGTGAATATCCTACAGTTGAAACAGTATCGGTTCCTGCTAATAATTTCTCGTAATTTGTTGCGTTAGAGTCTGTTTTTAGCTTCGTGGTAAAAAGAGAATACCTAGCATCAAAAAATATACTTGAAGATAGTGGAAAACGAGCTTTAGCCCCAAAGCCAAAATCTTCAGTTTCATAATTAGCAGATGATGGATCTGAAAAATTACTATATAAACTTCCAGTTAATGAAAGTTGCTTATTGTTAAAATATGGTTCAGTAAAAGAAATATCATATGTATTTCTTGTATTTGAAAAACTTGAAGTCAAATTTACCTTTTGACCTTTTCCTAAAAAATTGGACTCTTTCAAACCTATATTAACACTTGTAGAATTTGCACTTGAATATCCTGCACCTAGTGAGGCTTCACCGGTATTTTTTTCTTCAACCGATATTTCTAAATTTAATTTGTCTGGATATTCGGTTCTAATTTCTTTTACATCTACCTCTGAAAAGAAGTTTAATGATCGTATTGAATCCTTTGAATAATTTATAGCAAATTTATTGTACGCATCACCCTCTGATAGAGAGAATTCTCTTCTAATTACTTTATCCACAGTTCTGGTATTTCCCTTAATATCTATATTACTGATATAGACACGAGGACCTTCGTTAATTATCAAATCAACATCAACTGTATTTTGTTCACTATTAATTTTAATATTTGGATTAATTTCAATAAATGTATAACCACTTAACTCGGCGAGGTTTTTAATTTGATTAACAGATTCCTTTATCTTACTCGCGTTATAAATATCACCATTTTTAAAAGGCAAACTATCAAAAATAAATTTTGAATTCATTTTTTCAAGTTTATTTACTACTTCTATATTGCCAAATTCATGTTTAGCCCCTTCCTTAAGTGATAGAATAATTTCAAAATTATTCTTATTTAATGACAATTGCGCAATTGAGGAAATAAAAGTGAATTCTGGATAGCCGTTATCATTATAAAATTCGGTTATTAGTTGTTTATCATATTCTAATTTGTCTGGATCATATCTGTCTGCTGAAGATAAAAAACGAAGAAATTTTTTTTCTTTTGTCTTCATAATTGATTTGATCTTTGACGAAGGAAAAATTTCATTCCCTAAAATTATAATTTTTGAAACTTCAGCAATATCTGACTCTTCAATTTCATAAGTAAGATTAACTCTATTATTGTCTAATAACTCAACTCTTGGAATTATTTCCGTTGATAGTCTTCCAGACCTTTGATACAGGGAAAGCATTCTTTCCGTGTCTTTTTTTACACGACTTCTTGAGTAAACAGATCTCTCTTTTAATGAGATCTCAATCAATAAATCTTCATCTTTTATTTTGCTGTTGCCACTAAACTTGACTAAATTTATTGTAGGATTTTCTTTTAAATTTATCTGCAATAAATTATCATTGAAAGATATTACTATATTTGAGAATAAATTAGTATCAAAGAGGTCTTTTAAAGCTTGATTACCTAAATCTTCTGAATAAATATTTCCAATTTGGATGTTTGAATAAGAAACTACTGTCTCGACATCTATTCTTTGATTTCCATTTACTTCAATTTCTTTTATGATGTTGGTATTCGCAAAAGCAATAGTATTAAAAATCAATAGACTAAAAATAATAAAAAAGCATCTTAAGTTAGCAAATTTAGTCATATTTTAATTAACTTCCTATATATAAGTTCTTATCAATCCAAAGATTAATATTACTTATATCAATAAGTTGAGGATTTGTAATATTTGAATTTTTATTGAAAACCCTATCTAAATTTATCTCATTTAACTTAACAATATCAATAAAATTGATTTTATTTTTTAAAAATAAATCTACCAATAGTTCATTTAAATAATTAAAAGCATGAGGAGCTATACCTCCCATTTTCATTACTTGTGCACCTAAATTTATTGCAGGGAATTTTTTCTTGTCAATTTTGATGAATTCTAGATTTTGATATTTTGTTAAATCAATATTTTTTTTAAAAGAGTATTCGTTAAAGTTAAAAAAAACTGATGAAATTGGAATACGCATATCTGGCTCATTTAAAATTGCTGTACTTATTCCGTTTTCATAGTTAATTAGTGCATGCACAACTGCCTGAGGATGTATAACTGCGCTAATTTCATTTGGTTTGAAATTAAACAAATATTTTGCCTCAATTAATTCCAACGCTTTATTCATCATTGTGGCAGAGTCTATAGAAATTTTTTTTCCCATTTTCCAAATTGGATGTTTTAAAGCCTCTGTTAATGTTACTTTTTGTAATCGCTTTTGATTAAAATGAACAAATGGTCCACCCGAGGCTGTTATCGTAATTGATTTATGTTTTCCAAAATCCTGACGTAGTAGATGATATATTGAGTTATGTTCAGAGTCTAATGGAATAATTTCTGTATTATATTTTTTTGATAATAAATTAAATGTTTGACCTAATGTTATAATGCACTCCTTATTGGCAATTCCAATTTTTTTACCGGATTTAAGTAATATTAATAATAAATTTAGAGAAACTAGACCGCTAATTGCATAAATTATTATGTCGGTTTTTTTTGAAATTATTTTATTAAAATTTGATAAATCATTAAATATTTCGAATTCATTTAAATTATGCTTAATTTCTTTTTTTATGGAATTTTCATTAAATCCAATTTTTTTTACTTTATACTTTTTTGCTATCTCTATTAGTTTGTCTAAATTAGAGTTGCATGTAATTCCTTCCAAATTAATTAAATTTTGATATTTACTAATTATTGAGAGCGTCGACTTACCAATACTGCCTGTTGCCCCAAATATTACAGCATTAATCTTTTTCATTTTATTAAATAAAATATTCCAATGATGAAAAAAACCATAATGAATGAGTCAAATCTATCTAATAGGCCTCCATGCCCGGGCATGATATTGCCAGAATCTTTTACAGTTGCATATCGCTTGATTAGAGAAACGCTCATGTCGCCAATAAAAGATAAAATTACTACAGAAGTAATAAAAAATATTGAATATCCATAAGTGTTGCCTAAAAAAAATAATATAAATACACTTATCAATAATGTTCCCGATACTCCAGTTATGAGTCCACTTACAGTTTTTCCAGAACTTATTTTAGGCATTAATTTTTTACCACCAAAAATCTTTCCGCCAAGGTATGAAAATGTATCAAATAGCCAAATAGTTATAATAATATTTAGAATTAATATTATTGAAAATTGTTCTGTAATTAATAATAGTAAAAATAAAAAGAAAGAAACGATTGTAACAATAAAGAAAATATTAATAATTTGAGATCTAATAACCCTATCTTTCATACTATTAATTTCAATAAGTATAATTGATAAGAACAATAAATAAATTAATAAAGAAACATAATAACTATATAAAAGAGGTAATATTACCATTGGCATAAATACAAGAATTGACGCTATACGTAATAGCAATTCTTTGTTAAATAAGTTTTTCAACTATCTACCCATCTTTCTTTGTCTTTTAAAAAAATCGTCGATAGCGTTATTTAGATTTCTTATTTTGAAATCTGGCCATAGAACTTTTGTAAAATATAATTCTGCGTAAGCACTTTGCCATAACATAAAATTACTTAATCTGATTTCTCCCCCTGTTCTGATTATCAAATCTGGATCATATGACTGAGGTATATATAGGTAATTTTTCAAATTATATGATGGATTTTTAAGTTGTCTAATTTTTATTATTGCGTCATTAATCTCTTGTCGTGATCCATAATTAAATAATAAATTTACGATTATTCCTTTATTTTTTTTTGTTCTACTAGTGACTTCGTCAATAATTTTTAAAAACTTTTTTGACAATCTTTTTCTACTTCCACAATGTCTAATTTGAAGATTATTTTGATCTGCTTTTATTCTAAAATCTGAATAAAATATCTCAATTAATTCAAATAAATTTTTTATTTCTGCTGGGTCTCTGTTCCAATTCTCAGTTGAAAAGACGTAAAATGATATTTCTTTTATTTTATATTTAAGATTTTTCAGACCCTCGCAGAGCGTGATACAATTTTTAATACCATATTCATGTCCTTTTTTTTTTGATAAATTATTTTTTTTTGCCCACCTTCCATTCCCATCCATTATAATAGCAATGTGATTTATTTTCTTATTTAAAAAAAGAGATTGTTTCACTTATAATTTTATATTTTTTTTAAATCTTCTTCTTTAGATTTTAAAATACTATCAATTTCACTTATTCGTTTGGAAGTGATCTCTTCAATAATGCTTTGATATTTCTTTGAGTCATCTTGGCCAATTTCTTTATCTTTCTCTATCTTTTTTATCCGCTCAATTCCATCTCTCCTAATATTCCTAATGGCAACTTTTGAGTTCTCAGAAATTTTACCTGCCATTTTTAAAAACTCGCTTCTTCTTTCCTCGGTAAGCTGCGGTAGTGGAAGGCGAATAAGATTTCCTTCTGTCATTGGATTAATACCCAAATCAGACTCTCGTAACGCTTTTTCGACGAACGGCACATTAGTATTATCCCAAACGTCTATATTTATGGTTCTAGGGTCAGGAGTAGTAATATTTCCTATTTGATTAATGTTCATTTTTTGTCCATATGCATCTATCTTTATTGAGTCAAGCATGCTTGGTGATGCTCTACCGGCTCTAATGCCCTGCATATCAGATCTATAAGATTGTATGGAGGAATCCATTCTACTAATTATATCATTTTCAATTTGATCAAACATTGCCTATTTCTGAATACTGTTGTTTGTTATTATATACATTTTTAAAGCAATTTTTTCCTAAAATTGAAAATATTTTAATAGGTATATTATTATCTCTAGCAATGCTTACTGCGGCACTATCTAAAACTTTAAGGTTCATTGCTAAATAATCATTATATGAAATTATTTTGACTTTTCTGGCATTTTTATATTTTTTTGGATCCTTATCATAAATTCCATCTACCTGAGTTGCCTTGTAAATAACTTCACATTCTAACTCAGCCGCTCTGAGAGCAGATGCTGTATCTGTAGAAAAATAGGGATTTCCAGTGCCAGCAGCACATATCACAATCCTTTTTTTTTCCATGTGCCTAATTGCTTTTCTTCTAATATAGGTTTCACAAATAGATTGTATGGGAAATGCAGACATTACTCTTGTCTCAACATTTAATTTTTCCAGAGAGTTTTGTAGTGCCAAACTATTCATTACTGTAGCAAGCATACCCATATAATCAGCATTAGCTCTATCCATTCCCTTTGCAGATGCTGCCAAACCTCGAAATATATTTCCACCGCCGATTACAATACAAATTTGTATATTTAGTTTCTTTAGGGAAATTAAATCTTTTGAAATTCTATTAACGGTATTTAATTCAATTCCATAGTCATCTTTGCCCATTAAAGACTCTCCAGATAATTTGATGAGTATCCGGTTGATCCTTTTCTTAGACATTATTACGAACCTATTTCGTATCTGATAAACTGTTTGATAGAAATTTTACTTTTATACTTCTCTGAGTACTGATTTATATATTGTGCTACTGTAATTGTTGGATCCATCACAAATTTCTGGCCCATAAGAGTATTTTCCTCATAGAATTTTTTTAGTTTACCATCCATCATTTTTTCAAGAATATTATCAGGCTTTCCACTGTCTTTAAGCTGTTGCTTTATGATTTCTTTTTCAGAATTTACAATTTCAGTATCAAGATCTTCAACAGAGATTGATTTAGGTCTCAGGGCTGCTATATGCATGCATATATTTTTACCTATTTCTGTAATTTTATCACTATCAGATTCTAAGTTTAAAAGAACTCCTATTTTACCCAATCCATCACTAACACTATTATGCACATAGCTATATATGTTTCCATTAAGTTTACATGATCTTTTCAAAACGATATTTTCACCAATTTTACCTACTGCAGCATTTACAAGCTCAGTTACATTTTTATTATCTTCAAGCAACAAATTGTCTTCTTCATTAATATAAATATCCATTATGGAATTAACAAGTTCATGGAATTCAGAGTTTCTTGAAACAAAATCAGTTTCAGAGTTTACTTCAATAATAACAGCGCTTTCCTTCTCGACTTTTACTCCAATAAGACCCTCATTAGCATCTCTACTTGATTTTTTTTCGGCTTTGGCAATACCTTTTTCCCTTAGAATTTTAAAGGCCTGATTTATGTCTCCACCCGAGTCTGTTAGAGCGTTTTTACACTCCATCATTCCTGCTCCAGACATTTTTCTTAACTCTTGAACTTCTTTGGCATTAACTGTCATTTTTAACATCTCTTGAGACAGCAGCAACCTCATCTAAGTTATTGGATGAATTTGTTTTTTGGTTATTATCATTGTCGTCATTGTTCTTAGATACATTCTCAAAATCAATTTTTACATTAGAAGAATTTATTGTCTCTTTAATCAATGTACAATATAGATCTATAGATCTTCTTGAATCATCATTCCCTGGAATTGGATAATTTATTTTATCAGGATCACAATTTGTATCAACAATACCTATAATTGGTATATTTAATAAATTGGCCTCAGAAACAGCAATATGCTCTAGCTTCGTATCTACAACAAATATCAAATCAGGTGATTTATTCATTTCACTAATTCCACTAAGTGATTTTACAAGTTTATCATGCTTATTAGATATCTTTAGTACTTCCTTTTTTGTAAATTCATTATCAGGATTAGATTTAAGAATTTCTAATTCCTTCATTTTCTTTATTGACTTTGTAATAGTTGACCAATTGGTCAACATTCCACCAAGCCATCTATGATTCACATAATACTGATTTGTATCATTTGCAAGTTCAGCAATTTTTTTAGCTGCCTGTTTTTTTGTAGCAACAAAAAGTATCTTTCCACCTCTTGAAATAGTACTATCAATTACCTTTAAGGCATCTGAGAGCATTTGCAGTGTGTAATTCAAATTAATAATATGTATATTTTCTTTTGTACTATGAATGTACTTAGCCATCTTTGGATTCCATCTTTGAGTTTTATGTCCAAAGTGGACTCCAGCTTCAACTAGTTCTTTTAAATTTATATTTGGTATTCCCATTTTTATTTCTCCGGTTATTCATCCACAGCAATTTGACCTTAAAAAGGACCGGACAGCGTTAGCTATCGCCGTGTGATATTTTGTCATTAAATATATTAAAAGATAAAACTTTTCAACAGCTTATTCAACAAGGTCGATTTTCTTTACGCCGTTAAAACTTTTCATCTTTGTGATCATTTCAGATGTAATATTGAATTGACCTGGTATTTTAAGTAATTGATTATTATATATAATTTCAATTTTATTATCGCCCTTTGCCCACTTTAGTTTAGCTAATTCGTTTTTTGAGAAATTTCCATCAGCATAAATCTTTAATGTATGACGTTTAATGTTTTCCTTTGTCTTTACTCTGCGGTTTTCATTGTTATTAAGATTTTCTACTTCCTTAAAGCTAAAAACTTTTTTTAATTCACCTCTAAGCGTTCCGTTTTGAGTGGTAAAATCTACACCTAAAACAAATGACTCACCTTCGATAAGAAATTCTCTATATTTCCTGAGATTACTTTCAAAAATAATTAATTCATAGATAGAAGAAAGATCTGAAAAATTTAGAAAAGCATAAGCACTACCTTTAGCTGATCTTTTTTCTTTTTTAGAAAGAAGTGTTCCGCCAATCAAGATATCCTTTTTATTGTGAAGGTCTGAATTTTCTTTTATTTCATTGTACTCTTTTAGCAATAAAGTTTTATAATTATTCTTATGCATTTCTAAAGGATGTCCTGATAGATAAAAACCTAACATTTCATATTCTTTCATTAATTTATAACTCTGTTTCCATTCTTCATCATTATTTAAATTAAAATTTGACAAGGCAGTTTCACTAAACATATCTTCTTGAGAGTCGTAGGTCTTGGCATTTAATGACTTATGATGTTTTACAATATCTGATGCCTGATTGAAAATAGCTGCTCTATTAATTTTAAACTCATCAAATGCTCCAGCACATGACAATGCTTCAATCGTTTTTTTATTAATAACTGAATTACTGCATCTATTTATAAAGTCATTCAAATCTCTAAAACTTCCATTCATATTTCTTTCATTATATAAATCCTTCATCGACTCAATTCCAACATTTTTAATTGCTCCCAAAGCATATAGGATTGTATTATTGTTTCTTAAAAAATTTGGTCCAGAATAATTTATACTTGGAGGTGATAATTTTATTTTGAGCCGCGTTAGCTCCTGTTGGAAAATTGATATTTTATCAGTATTATTCATGTCTAATGTCATTGATGCTGCAAAAAATTCTATTGGATAGTGTGTTTTCAAATAAGCAGTTTGAAAGGCAATCATTGCATATGCCGCAGCA
>MDSW01177248.1_pt1 | contig 12281 bp, 11 predicted proteins | sample 811171 | NCBI WGS metagenome assembly MDSW01 (sample SAMN05326641, study PRJNA326480) | marine metagenome | isolation source: seawater | place: Atlantic Ocean: North West | collected 2012
CAATAAAACTTAAATATATTTCAAAACAATACAGTTGATGGAGTTACTTGCTTCAGATAGTTTCTATATCTACTTGATAATAAATAGAATTATAAAAAAATGAAGATTCAACTAAAATTGTTTTGCAGTGCTATAATAGATATGAGTTATAAACAACTCGCTATATACGGAGCGAAATTATGAAGGTTATTCTTGCTGAACCAAGGGGCTTTTGTGCAGGCGTAGAGCGTGCTGTCGAAATTGTTGAAAGAGCACTTGAAGTCTTTGGACCACCTGTATATGTCCGCCATGAGATTGTTCATAATAAAAGAGTAGTCGACAACCTTAAAGAGAAAGGCGCTGTGTTTGTTGAAGAACTTGATGAAATACCCGACGGAGGAGTAACAATTTTTAGTGCACATGGAGTTTCAGAAACAGTAGAAAATATTGCAAGGGAGAGAAAGCTCCCCGTTATAGATGCAACATGCCCCCTTGTTGCCAAAGTTCATATAGAAGCGATCCGATATGAAAATGATGGTAAGGAAGTTGTGCTAATTGGACATCAAGGACACCCTGAGGTTGAAGGCACAAGTGGCAGAGTTAAAAAAGGTGTTCACATTGTAGCAACACCCGAAGACGTTGCACGACTTCAAGTAAGCGACCCAAAACAGGTAGCATATGTTACACAAACAACTCTCTCAGTTGATGATACAAGAGAGGTAATTGAAGCACTAAAAAAACGCTATCCGAATATATCAGGTCCTGACGTTAAAGATATATGCTACGCTACGCAAAACCGACAAGCATCTGTTCGACTCCTAGCTGAAGAAGTAGATATGATCTTAGTAGTAGGTGCAAGAAATAGCTCAAACTCAAACCGATTGCGTGACCTTGGCGAAGAGATGGGGGTTCGAACACACCTTATTAATGACGCAAGGGATGTAGATCCAACCTGGTTTAAAAATGCTGAAAGAGTAGGAATAACTGCAGGAGCATCAGCACCTGAATTACTTGTTCAACAAGTAGTAAGTCGCATCCGGGAATTAGGAAGCGTTGAGCTTTGCATTCAAGATGGTATCAAAGAACGAGTTCGTTTTAAACTTCCTCCGGAACTTGTAAAAAAGGGAGAGGATGGCAGGGCCCCAAGGCTAGAACATCATAAGATTACAAATGAATCTAAGTTAAACTATAATTAACTTATCTTAATCTAACCGTAAAAATTAGCAAAATGGTATCCATTCAATGTCTGTTCCAATAATTCAAAAAATAAGAGTTGGCGCTTACATACTAAAAAAACGCCTTTCTGGACAAAAAAGGTTCCCACTAGTTCTAATGTTAGAGCCTCTTTTCCGTTGCAATCTTGCTTGTCCAGGGTGTGGAAAAATTGACTACCCCAAGCAAATCCTTAACCAAAGGTTAAGTCTAGAAGAATGCTTAGAAGCTGTTGATGAATGCGGAGCACCAATTGTTTCTATCCCTGGTGGTGAACCACTAATTCATACAGAAATTAAAGATATTGTTGAACAGATTACAAAGCGCAAAAAATTTGTCTACTTATGCACTAACGCACTTCTATTAGAAAAAAGATTAATAGATTTTAAGCCTTCACCATACCTTACATTCTCTGTACATTTAGATGGCTTAGAAGAAGCACACGATAAAGCTGTAGATCAAGCAGGCACCTTTAAACGTGCCACTAGCGCAATACGTGCCGCAAAAGATAAAGGCTTTAGAGTAAATGTAAATTCAACAATTTTCGATGGTCACCCAGCCCAAGAAATTGCTGATTTCTTTGATTATGTGACCAATGAATTAGGTGTAGATGCTATTACAGTTTCTCCAGGTTATTCTTACGAAAGAGCAGAAGATCAAAATCATTTTCTCAATAGAACAAAAACTAAGACTCTCTTCAGAGAAATATTTAATCTTGGAAAAGGGCACAAGTGGCGCTTCAGCCAATCAAGTCTTTTTTTGAACTTCCTTGCAGGAAATGAAAGCTACGAATGTACACCTTGGGGCAACCCAACACGTAATGTATTTGGTTGGCAAAAGCCATGCTACTTAATTAGCGACGGTTATGCCTCAAGTTTTAGGGAACTTATGGATGAAACGCAGTGGGACATGTACGGCACAGGACGCTATGAGAAATGTAAGGATTGCATGGTACACTGCGGATACGAAGCCACGGCTGTAGAAGATACGCTTTCTAAACCTATAAAAGCCATGTTAGTAAATATACTTGGAGTGAAAACTAAAGGAACTATGGCTCCAGAACCAGTCTTAAATAATGCTAGAGCAGCGGAAGACCTGCATGATAAGCTTATTGAGAAAAAATTAGAAGAAATTAGAAACGCAGAAACAGCGTCATGAAATACTATAATATATTACTTTAAAAAGTTTTATAACTTACTAAACCTAATACGCCTATTTAATTGAAGCACGAAAATCACGACCTACTCTCTTAAGCGAACGCATTGCCATAGATGTTTCACCGGCAACACCCATCAAAGCAGGGAAATCGGTAGGTCTTCGGAGCAACCCCCATAAAACACGAGCTACAGAAACCTCCCTCTCACTTCCAATTGCTGCTAATGCTGCATCTGGAATTCGTCTCTCTACAGGATCTGAAATAATGCGAATAGCAAACCATGGTAATCCAGCCTTTGTTGCTAGGTGGGCTACAATATGACTTTCCATATCAACAGAAAGGGCGGTCGTAGATTCGTGCAATAAACGTTTTGCTGAAGGTTCAGAAATAGGTTTATCAACTCCAAGAATTATACCGCTTTCTAAATCTTCTCCAAATAAGTTTTCTATTTTAGAGAACCAAGCTTTATCAGCCTCAAATTTTATCATATTTGGAGATTCTTCAGCTCTAGCATCATTATCTTTTGGCAACTCTGATTTTGATGAGCAATCAATAACTTCAGTTGCCAGTATGATTTGTCCAGGCTTGAAGCCATGTTTTATACCACCCGCAACACCAATACTGCCTATAACATTTGCTCCATTATTGATTAAATCTTCTAGTCTGGATAAACCCCGTGTGATATTAGCTGCAGAAGTCACTACTGAAAAACTATCTGATGGTTTTCCTAAAGCTCTAGCTTCAGCTGTTAAGCCAGTAAGAATTCCAATCTTTAAATTTTCTTTTTCCATACTCATTTCAGTACCATTTAATTGTTTAATTTACAAACCCCAGCTAGTTCTAAATTTATTTTTTTCTGTTAAACTACGATATCGTGCTAAAGCCCATAATGGGAAGTAAGCACTGTATCCATGATAACGAAGATAAAACACTCTTGGGAAACCGACAGAAGTGTAATGTTCCTCATTCCATATAGGTCCTGTCCTCTTGGCATTTAATAAATAGTTCACACCTAATTTAGTTTCTGGCGCATTAACTTCTCCTGCAGCCATTAAACCAAGTATTGCCCAAGAAGTTTGAGATGGCGTGCTGACTACCCGATAAGATTCAGAAGTACGATCTGAATAGTAACTATCTCCCGTCTCACCCCAACCACCATCTTCCCTTTGCTTTGACTTTATCCATTCAACGGCACAACGAAAGGTATGTGATGATTTAGATTCTCCAGCAGCATTTAGTGCACAGAGGACAGACCAGGTACCATAAATATAATTTGTACCCCAACGTCCGAACCATGAGCCATCTTTCTCTTGTTCTGCATACAGAAAATTGATTGCCTTTTTTACTACTGGGTTTTCATTATCTCCTATTTGACAAAGGAAACTTAAACAACGGGCACTCACATCTGCTGTTGAAGGATCAAGCAAGGCACCATGATCTGCAAATGGAATATGATTCAAATAATTATAATTATTATCTGAGTCAAAAGCTCCCCACCCCCCATCTTTTCCCTGCATGCCGATTATCCAATCTCTTGCGCGCCTAATGGAATCAGCATATTTTTCAGGATCAGCACGGTGTAAGGCTAATGCTACTACTGCTGTGTCATCAACATCAGGATAATAATCATTATTGTACTGAAATGCCCAGCCTCCGGGAATGGCATCAGGCGCACCATTAATCCAGTCACCTTTCACATCAAGGATTTGTCGTTCTACTAACCACTCCATAGTATTGCTAATTTTTGGCAACTCAAACCCATTAAGCTTACCTTGAATTGCCTCTTCGACCTCAAGCATAGCATGAGCCGCAAGACCTGTATCCCAAACTGGAGAAACACATGGTTGACAGTATTGTTGGCCGCTTATTGGCTCTGTAAGAAGTAAATCTATTGAACGACGAACAGTTCTTCTCATTTCGTCATCGGGACTAAAACCTAGTTGATGCAAAACCATTAAAAGATTGGCCATTGGAGGAAAAATAGCACCCAATCCATCATCACCGTTAAGACGCAAACTACACCACTTTATAGCTCTATTTATTGCTCTTTTTCTTATGAAATTAGGTAACATTTTTTCGAAAAAATGAAGAGTACGATCAGCTCTAAATATTAATCTACTGAGCATAGAAGTTGGTTGAAAATAAACCTCTTTATCTGGATTATTACAAAATAATTCTCGTACATTTATTCCAGTTGGGTTTTCTGCTTTTGCGCGTATAGACATAAGTATGGTCAAGGGTACTAGAGTAGTTCGAGACCAATAAGAAATTTTGCTTAAGTGAAAAGGAAACCACTTTGGGAGATATATAATCTCTACTGGCATTGACGGTACACCCTTCCATGGTATTTCGCCAAATAAAGCGAGTGTAGTTCTTGTAAAGACATTTGCCTTTGCAGCACCTCCAGAATCTAGAATAATTTTTCTAGCTTTAGTCATATGAGGTTCTGATGGGCTGTCACCAGATAACTTTAAAGCCCAATAAGCTTTAACAGAACAACTGAGATCCATCCTACCACCCTTAAAAAGCGGCCATCCACCATGACTTTCCTGAATTGAACGTAAATATTTAGACAGCCTATTTTCTGTTTCTATATCTCGTTCATTTAAAAAGTGTCCTAAAATAATATACTCAGCAGGGATAGTTGCATCCGCTTCAAGTTCAAAAACCCAATGACCATCTGCATGACACGCAGAGCTCAATTGAGACGCAGCATCACTAATTACAATATCAATATCATCTCTAGAAAAAGATCTGGATTTTGGAGAGACATACTCGTCACGACCCTCGTCACTAGAGAGCTGAGTAATCATTATAGTGACTTAGGCCCGGTGAGCAGCCGCGGCTGAGTTGGAGCCAAGTGCAGCTAAAGCTGTGTTTACAATGTTTTCTGAGTCTAGTCCTGCATCTTTATACATACCATCAGGAGAACCGTGAGATATATATCTATCAGGTAGTGTCATCGAGCGAATTTTAAGACCTGAGTCTAATATTCCATTATTTGCGAGGTACTGCATCACATGGGCTGAAAATCCACCTATAGTGCCCTCCTCTATTGTAATTAGAACCTCATGCTCGCGGGCAAGTCTTCTGACAAGGTCCTCATCTAATGGTTTAACAAATCTAGCATCGGCCACTGTTGTAGATAAACCTCTAGATGATAGCTCCTCGGCTGCAGCAAGGCTTTCTTGTAAATGAGCACCAAACGATAAAATTGCTATATTGCTTCCTTCTCGCATTATTCTCCCTTTACCCAACTCCAAAGCACGAGGAACTTCTGGTATTTTTATTCCAATACCCTCCCCACGAGGATATCTAAAGGCACTAGGGCGGTCATCAATTAATGCTGCGGTATGCACCATATGTCTGAGTTCTGCCTCATCTGCGGCAGCCATTATTACTATTCCTGGGAGAGTACCAAGATAAGTTATATCATACGAACCAGCATGAGTGGGACCATCTGCCCCAACTAGGCCAGCACGGTCAATAGCAAATCTAACTGGTAAGCTTTGCAATGCAACATCGTGAACAATCTGATCGTAAGCTCTCTGCAAAAATGTTGAGTAAATTGCAGCGAAAGGCTTCATACCCTCTGTTGCTAAACCTGCAGCAAAAGTAACAGCGTGCTGTTCTGCTATACCTACATCAAAACATCGATCTGGAAATATTGAAGAAAACTTATCTATTCCTGTTCCAGAGGGCATTGCTGCAGTTACAGCTACAATTTTTTCATCTCGCTTAGCCTCTTTTATAAGCGCATCAGCGAAGACATTTGTATAGCTTGGAGCTTTTGGTGAGCCTTTCTTCTGCTCCCCTGTTACTATATTGAACTTTGCAACTCCATGATATTTGTCCTCTGCTTCCTCTGCAGGCTTATAACCCTTACCCTTTTGAGTAACTACATGGATTAGCACTGGTCCTGGTGTATCATCATCCCTTACATTCTTTAATACTGGGACTAAATGATCTAAATTATGCCCATCAATTGGTCCTATGTAAAAGAACCCTAACTCATCAAAAAGAGTTCCACCAGTAACCATACCACGACTATATTCTTCAGCTCTTTTAGCGGCCTCACCCATTGGTCTAGGAAGTTTAGCCGCAAATTGCTTTGCTATTTCCCTGAGACTACGAAAAGAGTGACTGGATAAAATACGAGATAGGTAAGCGTTGAGAGCACCAACTGCAGGCGCTATGGACATTTTATTATCATTCAAAATTACTACTAGCCGCTCATTCCTTAGACCCGCATTGTTCATGGCCTCATATGCCATTCCTGCTGACATTGCTCCATCGCCAATAACACATATTACATTTCGATTATCTTCATTAAGAGCTGAACCTACAGCCATACCTAGACCAGCAGAAATTGATGTAGATGAGTGAGCAGTACCAAAAGGGTCATATTCACTCTCACTACGTTTTACAAACCCATATAAGCCCCCTGTTTGACGTAATGTTCGTATCCGATCCCGCCTCCCAGTTAAAATTTTATGGGGATAGGATTGATGCCCTACATCCCAGATAAGTCTATCTTTGGGGGTATCAAATACATAGTGCAATGCTGTAGTTAACTCAACAACACCAAGACCAGCGCCCAAATGCCCTCCTGTGACTGATACGGCATCTATAGTTTCAGTTCGTAGTTCATTTGCAACCTGCTTTAGCTTTTTAAATGGCAATTCCCTTAGATCCGATGGAACTACTATTTTATCAAGTAGTTTGGTATCAGATATTGACGCAGATGCTTGCTCTACAGTTTTCGGCATTTTAATACTCGCTTACTACCTCGATTTATTTTATTAAATTAATACAACCTTGCTTGCTCTTAAAGATATGTAAAGGATTTTTTAACCTTAATTAATGACAAAAAAATATTAATTCTTATCAAAAACTAACACCATAACGAAGTCCAACAGTATCAAGTCCCTCATTTTGGTCATCTATAGAAGCATTTGATATATGATCTAACATTATGGATAAGGCATATCTTTCCTGAAATCTAATACCAAATTCTAATGACTCCCTAAATAAAATTTGCATCCCAAGATCCTTTCGCCCCCTTTTATCAGTATCCAATTCACCATCATGAACTGCAAATCCTAGACTTCCACCGGCAAAGAGATTTGAGCCTAATTCAAACATCCAGTTTCCACCAAAGAAAAATTGGTTGGTATTATCATTTGTATTTATATGAACGCCTAGATGGGGTGTTGGAGAAAAAATATATTTCCAAATATCCCAATCTATAGGTAATAGTCTTACCTCTAAATTTAGGTCGCTGCCTCTTTCTTTTTTACGACCAAAAACTCCCACGTCATGGCTTCCACCACCAATAATTATTTCCTTGAAAGGGTGCTTAATTTTTGATTCTTGGGCAAAAGAATCATTCAAATTTATGGCGCTCAAGAAAGAAATTATTAAGACAATATATTGGAGCCTTCGCAAAACTTCTAAACACATAATGACTTCTCAATAATAAAATGATGACATGTATGAGTATATAAAAAGTAGTTATTAATATTAATAAATTTTTCCTTAACTGTACAACTCAAATTTTAATCCCCTAGTTTTAAAATCTATGCCTATTTTAAACCTAATTTCGTATAACCGTTATCATAAAACCACCTCACTGAATCTCTGAAAGCATCATTGGCTGGACGAAATGTGTATCCGAGACTATTAATTGCCTTTTTACTTGAGAAATACATATTATTTTCAGACATTCTAAGTGCGTCAACTGTAAGGCGTGCCTCTATATTTAACATTCGAGCCATAAATTCACTAAAATACGCAAAAGGCATGATATAACTTTGAGGTAAATTTACCTTTGGAGCCCTTCGATTACTTAAATTACTCAGAGTTATAAATATATTCTGTAAGGTCATATTTTCTCCACCAAGAATATATCTTTCACCTATTTGTCCAAGCTTAAAAGCTAAAAGGTGGCCAATTGCACAATCTTCGACATGAACTATATTCAGACCTGTATCAACATATGCAGGCATTTTACCGTTTAAAAAATCTACTATTATCTTACCAGTAGGAGTGGGTTTTATATCTCTTACTCCAACTGGAGTAGAAGGATTAACAATAATGGCTGGTAGTCCATCATCCTTAACCATTTTTTTTACTTCTTCTTCTGCAAGAAATTTAGATTTCTTATAATGTCCAATCATATCTTTAAATTGGACTGGAGTGTCCTCATCTGCATTTTGATTACCATTACACTTACCTAATACTGCCACAGAAGAAGTATAGACTATTCTACTAACTCTTGCCTTAAGAGCAGCAGACATAAGTTTTTTTGTCCCTAATACATTAGTCCTGTACATAGCCTCAGGATTTGGAACCCATAATTTGTAATCAGCTGCTACATGGAATAATGCCTGACAACCATCTAAAGCAAGTTGCAGAGAATTCTCATCTTCTAGGTCAGCTAATACTTTCTCTACGTTGAGACCTTCAATATTAGATAAGTCACTAGATTTTCGAATTATAACTCTAACAACATTTTTATCTGCTAAAAGTGCCCTCACAACAGATGCTCCTAGAAATCCAGTAGCGCCGGTTACTAGTATTTTCATTCTAGCGTTCCTTTTTCATTTGAGCTAAACAACTCAATTAATACACTACGGTAATACCACAAAGCCCATATTCCAAAAATAGGCGCACCAAAAGCAGCCACAAATAAAAACGGTATGGAGCCACCAAGCCAGATTATTGGACCGACTAGGTATAAAATATCCTCTACATCAAAACCAAAGAACCTCGGTAAACCTGCTTGTTTTTTCTTTAAGTTACGCTCTAGTAGCTGAAAAAGTAAAAATAATCCTGCTACTGAAACTCCTGCAGCAACGCCTAAAGCAAGACCGGCTAGACCAATTGATTCATTTCTTAGCCCAAGTCCAAGGGAAATAAACAATAGCACGTGAATGACGGTATCACTCGCTATATCATACCTATGTCCAAATTTACTTACCTTATCTGTTAAACGCGCAAATTCACCATCTGTATGATCTAGGAAGTTAGAAAAAATAAACAATCCCGCACCGATGTGTATGTATGGTTTGCCCCCATAAGCAAGGAAAGTACAGGCAATTAAACCTACCAATAGACGAATTGTAGTAAGATGATTGGGATGTAAACGTGATCCCACAAAAGGTGACACTAGAAACCGGGCAAGCTTCTGATCCCAAGGTTCAGCTAATTGCCAATTTTTTTTCATAAATTTTTTACGTACATTGAAAGCCCTATATCAGATTTTGTAAAATGTTCACTGGTGGAATAGCTCAACTGGAACTATTCTAAAACAACAAAATATTTTTTTTATCAAGTTTGAGGGTAAAATATTTATGCGTGCCATAATTTTAGCAGCAGGTTTAGGCTCAAGACTTAGAAATTTCAAGGGCAATATTCCCAAAATTCTCATTAAGATAGGTGGTCGAACTTTATTGGAGCGACACTTGAAAATTTTATCGAGACTTGGAATTAAAGATATAGTCATTGGCGTTGGCTATAAGTCAAATCTAGTTTTGAAAGAGTTGCAACGACTTAAGTATACAAATGTAGAGTTAATTTATAATCCTAACTTCGAAGATGGCAGTATTGTAACTCTACAAACACTAGCCCCTGCGTTAATAAAAGGTGGAGATGTAATAATTATGGATGGAGATGTCCTTTATGATCAACGTATTTTAGAACGCCTAATTAATTCACCTTACAATAATTGCTTTTTACTCGATAAAAATGTTGAACCAGGCGAAGAACCAATGAAACTTGGTATTCGTAACGGTTCACCAGTCGACTTTAGAAAAAATCTTACTGAGCCGTATGACTATTATGGAGAGTCTGTTGGGTTTTTTAAATTTACAGCAAATACAGCTTATTCACTTACTCAGATAACTAACGAAATCATCTTATCTGGCTTAAATGAGGCATATATGGAAGAGGCAATAAGGCATGAATTATTGAGTAATCCAAAAAATTTTGCATTTGAAGACATCACAGGTTTGCCCTGGATAGAAATAGACTTTGCCAAAGATTTAGTACGTGCTGAAAAAGAAATACTACCATCTATAATTTCAAGAAACTAACCCCCTACATAAAAGAGATAATTTTTTTAATTTACTAAAACGTAAAGGTTTTTTGCTTACTTGGAATTCTCTTCGTTCAATTTCATCCAAATACGCTTCATAAACACTTCTCATTAAAATAGCTGGACGCATATTTTTTTTCTCAGAATCTGGCAATGAGTTATCTGCAAGTCTAAATCTCTCACGGGCAATTAGCCCTAAATTTCTACAAACTTTATCTAAGCCAGGGGCCATCATTAATTCTTCTGCAGGAACGCTATCAATTCCCTCTTTCTCTAAAAGTTCAATCGGCAAATATATCCGACCTCTTGAAGCATCTTCTTCAATATCTCTCAAAATATTAGTTAATTGAAAGGCTTGGCCCAAATGCTCAGCAAAACTTAAGGTCTCTGGAGAAGAGTAACCAAATATTCTAACTGATATTAAACCGACACAACTGGCCACTCTATGACAATACAGTTCTAGATCCTTAAGACATGGACGTACCATCATGCCACTTCTATCCATTTCAAACCCATCTAAAATTTCGAGAAATGGCTTTTGGGTAAGACCATATTTATTAATAGGTTCTTCTAGAGCTTTTGTTATAGGATGGCGGGGGAAACCATTAAATAAAGATTTTATTTCCTGCCTCCAAGCATTGATAAGTCGCTTAGATAATTCATCATCATCAATTTCATCAGCGACATCATCCGTCTCTCGACAAAAAGCGTAGAGAGCCAACATAGCTTGGCGCTTACTTTTAGGTAAAATAAGCATTGGCAAGGAGAATGAAGAGCCAGAAAGCTTGACAATATCTGCTACATAACGCTCAGGGTTGTCAAAATGAGGTATTGGTAAGTCATTATGAGAATCTACCATGAACTAAATATACCTCTTGCCCCACACCAGAACCAACCAAGCTTGGAAACCTTAACCTTATCGGATAAAGGATCTTCGCGTTTAAGCCTATAGCTAAGTGCCTTAGCCAAGCGAAGAATAACTGCAGATTCGAGACGAAGACCTCTTCGATTAAATGAATTAGGCATATTTTCAGCTCTTTTTAAAAGTGCATCAATTTTTACCAAGCACCTATTAACAACACGCCTTAACTCTTCACTAATTTGTTCGTGACCCAATTCTTCTTCTCCAGAGCGTTCAGCATCTAGCCAATTTTGTGGAATGTATACTCTATTAAGTTTTATATAGTCGTCTTTGCAGTCTTGAAGATGATTTAAAACCTGTAAGGCATTACACAGAGCATCAGCTCCTTCGATATCCGCATTTTTTTCACCGTGAATGTCGATTAAAACCTTACCAACGGAGGCAGCTGATCGATAACAATAGTCCATTAACTCATCCCAATTGGCATACCTTGACTTATTTACATCTTGAATAAATGCTGACAATAAGTCTTTGCCATTTTTTGCTGAAGTACCTGTTTCAACGAGAGTATAATAATATGGCTTTGCCCAGTCTGGAAGATTTTGGGGTTTATCTGACAACGATTCCTGAATTGCTGTTAAGGATTTTAATTTTTCAGCATTAGGCAGATGAGGGTCGTCAGAGATGTCATCTGCATTACGTGCAAATAGATAAAATGCATGAACATGCTTCCTACAATCTTTAGGAATTAGAAATGAACCTACAGGAAAATTTTCACTATTGTAGTTAACAAACTTCTTTTCAGTGCTATGCATATCTTTCAAACCTCCAGAACTTTGATTTGCATAAACCAAAAGCATAATTCTCAAACTTTATAAACTTTACAAAACAGTTATAAATATATATGCATAAACTTATAAATAACATTAAGTAATATTCATATGCTATTGTTTTCCAGTGTATTTATCTATATA
>MDSW01098102.1_pt1 | contig 12280 bp, 11 predicted proteins | sample 811171 | NCBI WGS metagenome assembly MDSW01 (sample SAMN05326641, study PRJNA326480) | marine metagenome | isolation source: seawater | place: Atlantic Ocean: North West | collected 2012
GTAGTAGGCCCTAATGGAGCTGGAAAAACAACTCTAATGAAAATGATTGTTGGAGCAGAGGCGCCTGATGCTGGAGACATCATTCAAGGCAGTACGATTGAAGCATGCTTTGTTGATCAAAGGCGAGCGGAGCTCTCTGACAAAAACACTGTTTTTGAAGAAATCTCTGGCGGAGTAGAGTTCTTGCCTTTCGGAACAGGAGAAATTCAATCCCGCGCATATGTTTCTAGATTTAACTTCAAGGGTTCTGACCAAGAAAAGCTAGTCGGCAACCTATCAGGTGGCCAAAGAAACCGTGTTCAGTTGGCAAAAATGCTACGCGTTGGAGGGAATCTAATTATCCTAGACGAGCCCACAAATGATCTTGACCTGCCAACCACGCGAGTTCTAGAAGAAGCAATCGAACACTACGCAGGGTGTATGTTTATCGTAAGCCACGATCGCTATTTTCTTGACAGAATTTGCACTCATATTTTAGCCTTTGAGGGCAATGGAAATATTGAATTCTTTTTTGGGAACTACTCCGAATATGCAGAGTGGTACGAACAAAGAAGATTAGATGCTGGAGATGGACTAGAATCACAATCTGCAAAATACAGAAAACTTAGTCTATAAGTTGATAACCTGTGAACCAGGAACAACGTCTTGCTGTCCATCAGAGTGCTCAATCCAGCACTTACTTCCACCATCATAGTCTCTAGCCCGCAAAAGCATTCGCACTGAATCCCCTCTATATAAACATTTTTGAGACAAAACTTTATCTCGCCCTGTCCATGCTCTTATAAAAGGATTTTTCTCAATTTCATCACCAACTGTAGTAGGATTCATATGACCAGGATAAATAAGTGTTGATGGAGGAAAATCAAGCAATATGTTTAAAATCGAGCTTTGCAGGTTTTCAAAGGTACTATGGCCTGGACCTCGCGTCCCCCCAACAGAATTTTGAAAAAGAGTGTCTCCAGTAAACAAATACTCCTCATTTATCAAAAAGGACATTTGTCCCTTAGTATGACCTGGCACATGCAAACACTTGACTTCCAAATCACCACTTTTAAAAATTTGCTTATCACTTAACTCTAAAACGTCCCCCTTAACCAAGCTTGCTTCCGCCGAATGAATACAAACAGGACAAGAATACTCATCGCGATAAAAATCATTATGCACAACATGATCAAGGTGATGATGAGTACAAAGAACATACTTCAAATTCAACTCATGCGAAGAAATAAAACTTTGAATTTCGGTCGTAGGAGCACCACTATCAATCAAAAAAGCATCTCCCCCGTCACGATCTGCAACCAACCATGAGTTAGACAACCAATTAGGGTCACGACTACCAAATAATAGCATTAATTATGAATAACCAATTGAGGGTAAGGTAAGTCAATATTTTCTAATTCAAGCGCGCGCTTTGATTCACTTAATAGTAATTCTTTACAACGTACTAAATCCGACCGCTTACACCAAACACGAAGCTTCCAAATAACAGAAGAATCACCAAGCTCAGTCAAAACAACTTGCCCATCTTTCTCTGGCAAACGGCAAGGGTTAGCACTCACAACCTCTTCTAAAACTTCTCGAGTCTTACCCACCTCTGCCTCATAAGACGTTCCAAGAGAAACTTCGGCACGGCGAGTATCATGATAACTCATATTTTCAATTGTCTTACCGAAGACATTAGAGTTGGGAATAATCAGCCTGCGATTATCAGCTGTATCAATAGATGTAGAAAATAAATCAATTTCATACACGCTCCCAACAACACCTGCAACATTAATCGTATCACCAACTTTAAATGGGCGAAATATTAACAACATAACACCAGAAGCAAAGTGGCTAAGTGTTCCTTGGAGGGCCATTCCTATAGCCAACCCCATAGCACCTATAATTACAGCAAAACTACTAACATCTATACCAAAAGTGTCGAGGACAAACATTCCCACAATCAGCAATATCACCCATCTCGTCATCTTAGAAAAAAATCGTGTTAAAGTTTGGTCTATACGAGCTTTTTCAGAAAAGTTTCTTACTAATCGCTGGGCAAAAGAAGAAAACAACAAACCACCAATAGCTACTAACAAAGCTAAAAGCACATTGGAACTATAGTCCCAAATCTGCAACCAATCAATTTGATCCCAGTTTATTGAATCGAACATGATTTACCATTCTTCAAATTGTATTGCTGATGATACTCTTCAGCACGATAAAAAAAACCCGCCTCAGAGACTTTAGTCGCAACTGGTTTACCAAAAAACTTTTCTTTATTATATTTGGCAATTATTTCCTCAGCAGCCTTCCTCTGTTCTGGGGAGTGAAAAAATATTTCAGAACGATATTGCGTGCCAATATCCGGACCTTGCCGGTTTAGCTGAGTAGGGTCATGCGCTTTAAAAAAAATTTGCAATAGTTCTTGATAACTAACGAGACTGGTGTCAAATGTTAAATGAATAGCTTCAGCGTGCCCAGTATTACCTGTGCACACTTCTCGATAAGTAGGATTCTCAGTACTACCACCACAATAGCCCACTTCTGTTGAAAGAACACCATCAACTGCCATAAAAGTTGATTCGACACCCCAGAAGCAGCCAGCAGCGAATGTAGCATTTTGTGTATTTTGCATATTTAGAGAAGAGTTTGCGTTACAAGACAATATACTTACGAGAAGAAACGTGAGTACTTTGATTTTCATACACATATCATATCTCAAAGACAAGTATAACTATTAAACTAATGTATGATATTTTTAAATGCGACCCTACTAGCCTTATCGTGCGTTCTGCCACAAGAAAATATGGATACCAAATTAACTCCTGAAAGGGTAGAGCAATTTTCTCTATTAGCCCTGAAGGCAGTTCAAACTGCCTACCCAAATAAACCAGGGCACGTTTTAAGCAACGAAAAGGACTTACTAACACCTGCGCAAAGACATCCAGTATTTTGGGGCGCGTTCGACTGGCATTCGGCAGTACATAGTCACTGGCTATTAGTAAGACTATTGAAGCTGTACCCTAAAAATAAAGTCGCAAACGATGTAAGAAGCTACCTAAACGAGGCTTTTAAAAAAGACAAGCTTATTGCGGAAGCGAATTATTTTGATTTGACGTTTACAAAAAGCTTTGAGCGCATGTATGGTTGGGCTTGGCTGTTAAAACTTGCACAAGAATTGGACAATTTTCAAGATAGTGACGCAAAAAGGTGGAGAATTTTTTTGCGCCCGCTAGAACAAAAAATTGTAAGTCTAACAAAAGCATACTTACCTAAACTCAGTCACCCCATTCGAAGCGGAGTCCACCCAGATACTGGCTTTGCTCTAGCGTTTATCCTAGATTATGCTAAACAAATAAATGACAGTGAACTCATAGAAATGATTAATAATAAAGCTAGGGATTTCTATTTAAAGGACAAAGAATACCCTATGAATTATGAACCATCTGGAGAAGACTTTTTTTCTTCCGGGCTTAATGAGGCTGACTTAATGAGAAGAGTTTTAGACAAAAATGATTTCGAAAAATGGTTTGAAAGTTTTTTACCAAATATAACCACAACAACGAACAATATGATGATACCCGTTGCCGTTAAAGATATAAGTGATGGGAAACTGGTACACCTTGCAGGCCTTAATTTATCACGAGCCTGGGCTCTATCTGGAATATCAAGCGTTCTGCACGAAAAGGATCCTAGACGTACAGTAATGGAGCAAAAAGCTGAAGCACACCTAAAAGCAGGATTGGAATATGTCTTTAGTGGAGATTTTATGGGAGAGCACTGGTTAGCGTCTTTCGCTATTTATCACATTACTAAAGCAGGAATCAATTCCCTGTAAACTTCGGCTTTCTTTTCTCAGAAAAAGCGACTAAAGCTTCTAACCTGTCTGAAGTGGGAATAATCTTTTCATAGCAGTCTGATTCATGCTGAAGCGCCTCCATCAACGGCAAATCTTCGCTACCATCTATAGCCAATTTGGCTGCCTGTAAAGCAAGAGGGCCATTATTCAACAATTGGCCTAAGAGATTCTCACGAGCTTTCAAAAAGTCTTTTGGTTCTGCAATTTGATGTACAAGCCCACAATGCAGTGCTTCTTCAGCAGACAACCTTTTAGATAGCAAAATCATTTCTTTAGCTTTAGCCGAACCTATTAAGCGTGGAAGTCTCACGCAGCCACCTGCTCCAGGAATGATAGCCAAAGATGTTTCAGTAAGCCCTATTAATGCGTTTGACTGCATCAATCGCAAATCACAAGAAAGAGACAATTCACATCCACCACCAAATGCATGTCCATTAATTGCAGCCAATGTAGGCTGAGGAAGTTGAGCTATAGCATTCATAGTGCTACGAATTGCCAAAACAAATGTTTCGACTTCTTCCGGGCTCATACTCTTTCGCTCTTTCAAGTCTGCTCCTGCACAAAAGGCTCTATTACCGGCCCCTGAAAAGCAGACGACCCAAATATCTGAGCGAGTTCGAATTTCTTTCAAAATTGTTTGTAATAGATGGAGCGATTCTGTGTTTAATGAATTAGAGACTTCCGGCCTATCAAGTTCAACATAAGCAACATGATCTAAACACGAAAAGTTTACTACGGTATGAGAGCTCATGGACATAGATTACCGTAGCGAGCCAAAGGGCGCCCTAAAACATTCGATAAGAATATTGCAGCTTTATCTATAGCTTCAAGCGATGTGTTTTGGGGAGCCTCTTTGCGACTCTGAGCAAGTGCGAATAGTGCTCCTGTGGCGAGATTACCAGAAGCCCCTGGCGCAAATGGGCAACCACCTGCCCCACCTACTGAAGCGTCAAAATATTGAACCCCAAAATTCAACCCCGCTTCACAATTAGCCAACGCGCGACCATATGTATCATGCATGTGCAAACCAAAATCAGCGCGACCAATATATGGTTTACAAGCACTTAGTACGTCTATTACCTGATTTGGAGTGGCCACTCCAATCGTATCAGAAAGGACAATACGCTCTGCACCCATTTCGGCGCTTGCAGATACCAATTCTTGAATTAGTTGAATTTCCAAATCAGCACTAGGACTGCCAAAAGCCATTGACAAGTACATCCTTAGAGGAGCTTCTATTTGCTTAGCTGCCACAGCGATTTCTTCGTTCACACAAATAGCCTTCGCAACACTCATACCGGCGTTCGCTTTAGAAAAATTTTCATTTGCACCAATTACGGTCGTAATCGCATCTAAACCAGATTCTGAGAACAATTCAAATCCTTTCATATTAAGCACTAGGCCTACTAAAGGAATCTCTTTTCGCCAGTCGACATCTCTCAGTCGTTTACAGAGCTCTACAGCATCTGCGAGCTGAGGTACACGGTCTGCTCGCACAAAAGAAGTAACTTCAAGGGAATCTGGAGATGTGCTTGCAAGGAGACGAAGCAACTCAATCTTTTGAGATGTCGTAAGGATAGTTTGTTCATTTTGCAAACCATCTCGAGCAGAAACTTCATGTATTTTCATCCGTATTTAGGGACATGTGACGCTATACGATTACTCTTAGCCTGAATACGTTCAGCTATTTTCAAACGTTCTTTAGCACTGCGGCTAGGGAAATAACGACGCAGAAACCGCCACTTATCGAGTGGGGTTACAGTCTTAGGAGCGGAAAAGTTTAAAGCCGCTAAGTCTTTTATTACCCAACGGCTCCCCGGCTGATGGACCCGAACAACACGGCCGAGATCAATAATAAACGGCCTGCCCCAACGGTCCGAGTCAGGAGTTACTATTAGATGGCAACAATAAAGGTCTTTATGGTAGTAACCGGTTGAATGAAAGCGTTTAACCATTCCCGCTAAGTCGTTTATAATTCGGCGCCTCATTTTTTGTTGTTCTTCAAAATTCGAGCCAGGATAGCCTTTTTCGAGGAAGTCATCTAGCTGCTGGCCCTTAACTTCTCGCACAATGACAAAAGATTGCCTAGGGCAACCGCCAAAGCGAATAGATTCCCCAAATGCAACAGGAGAAGCAACATCAAAGCCATCTGCACGTAACATATTCGCAGCATCCCACTCGCGGTGACCCGGGCTAACAACATTAGAGGCATATACCAAACCAAAAAAAGAAAGCTTAGATTTCCAATCGATATCTTTGTGAATTTTTACATACCAGACTTCATCACCAGCATCGACTCGATAGGTAACCCGATTACCTGCATGACGAACAATAACACCATTCGAAAAAGCCATCGCCCCCTCAAGAGTATTTAAACCAAGACTAGTAAGCCGATTAACATCTCCTGTACAACACAAAACTTTTCCGTTGTCAAGAGTCTCTGTCGACAACCCTTTTTTACGAAACATCTCCAAGTCGCGGCTCTCGTTCATGGTTATACTAATCTTCGACTATCCTACTTGTCTAAGCAAGCAGAACTCCTTAATCTTTGAGGAATTCTTAATTAAGACTCCCACCTCCTACATTCAACCAAAAACCCTTTAAAAACTGTTTTGAGCACTCCTGAACAAGATATCGATCAAGGCGACGAACTCAATCCTTTTTCGCAGATGAAAAAGAGACTAGAAAAAGCTGCTAAATTGATAAATGTAGACTCCGGAATCTATAAGATTCTTGCCGAACCCTATCAAGAACTTGCTGTATCAATACCTGTCAAGATGGATGATGGTTCATTAAGAGTCTTTACCGGATATCGTGTTCAACACTCAATAGCTCGTGGACCTGCAAAAGGCGGTATCCGTTATGCTCCAGAAGTCAACTTAGACGAAGTCAGAGCGCTTTCAGCATGGATGACATGGAAATGTGCTGTAGTTAATGTGCCTTTTGGTGGCGGAAAAGGCGGAATAATTTGCGACCCAAGAAGGATGTCTCAAGGTGAAATTGAACGCTTAACCCGACGCTATACGGCAAATCTGCTTGATATTATTGGTCCAGAAAGAGACGTTCCTGCACCGGACATGAATACTAACGCTCAAACTATGGCGTGGTTCATGGACACTTATTCTATGCATACACGGGCTACTTGCACTGCAGCTGTTACAGGAAAACCAATCGGTTTAGGTGGCTCACTGGGGCGTAATGAAGCAACAGGTTTAGGTGTAGCAATTACGGCTCGAGAATCTCTTAAACACCAAAACTTACCAAATAAAGGATGTAAAGTCGTAATTCAAGGTTCTGGCAATGTAGGGGGGCTTGCGGCTAAATTTTTACATGAAATGGGACATAAAGTTATCGCTATCTCAGACATGTATGGAGGTATACATAACCCAGATGGTCTAGAAGTACCGGCAGTGCTTAAATGGCTTAAAGAAAAAGGTAAATTAGAAGGCTTCCCAAACACAGAGAGTCTAGATAATGCACAATTACTAGCTTTAGACTGTGACGTTCTCGTGCCAGCAGCAACAGAAAATCAAATCACCTCGACCAATGCCGAGGATATTCGAGCTAAAGTTATTGTAGAAGGTGCAAATGGGCCTACTTCTGACGAAGCTGATCAAATTTTAGAGAAAAACAATGTCTTTGTTGCACCAGATATCCTAGCGAATGCAGGCGGCGTAACAGTCTCATATTTTGAATGGGTACAAAACAGAATGGGATATTTTTGGGAAAAAAAAGATGTACTAAATAGAATGGAGCGCATTTTAGTAGACTCTTTTAATGATGTTGTCGAATCGGCAAAACGCTACAACACAAGTCCACGTATAGGAGCTTACTGTTTAGCTGTAGAGCGTGTCGCTTATTCTCACAAAATGAGAGGGATGTATGCATAATTTCAACATGAACGAAGAACCTCAAGCCCCATCTCCAGATTTATCAAGTGAAAACCCATTCTCATCAATGATGGAGCGTTTTGATCAAGCGGCTCAATTACTTGGACTAGATCCCGACTTGTACATGTTGTTAAGACGGCCTGATAGAGAATTCAAGTTTGCGATTCCCATACGTAATGAAGAAGGAGAAGTTCAAGTATTCTCCGGTTTCCGTATTAGACACAACGTTTCTCTTGGACCTTGCCTTGGTGGATTACGCCTAGATAATAATCTTCAGCGTGATGAATTACGCGCCTTAGCTGCTTGGACGACGTGGAAATGTTCGGCGCTCAATATACCGTTTGGAGGCTCTATGGGTGGTGTTAACTTTGACCCCCGAGGCCATGAGCCGGAAATAGTTGAAAAGGTCATACGGCGCTATACAGCAGGAGTAAATGACCTTATCGGTCCAGAACGAGATATTCTAATCCCAGATTTACATACAACTGAACAAATGATGGCTTGGGCTATGGATACATTTTCAATGCATGCCCGTCACACAGTAAATGCTGTAGTTGTTGGCAAACCTCTAGGTTTAGGAGGCACTCAACTTCGTCACTCAGCAATTGGGCGAGGTGTTAAAGTTTTAATGGAAAAGCGACTTAGCGAAATGAATTTTACCGACAAAGCAAAAGTCGTAATTCAAGGAGCAGGCCAAGTAGCAGCCCAAACTGCTCTAGAGCTTGAAGACAATGGACACACCATTATTGGAATGGGAGATTTACAGGCTTGTTTTTACAACTCAAAAGGATTAAATGTTAAAGAACTAGTTAAACACAGGAACGAGCATGGCTCTTTAGTTAACTATAACGGTGCAGAAAAGCTAAAAAATAATCAAGAACTGCTTTCGCTTGATTGCGATGTCCTCATACCAGCAGCAGCGTCAAACCAAATCACCAGCAATAATGCTCGCGAAATTAATGCTAAGCTTATTGTCGAAGCTGCTAACGGCCCTACAACTAGCAAGGCCGATCATATTCTTGAAGAAAGGGGTATTCCTGTTGTTCCTGATCTTCTTGGTAACAGTGGCTCCGTAATCATTGCGTACTTTGAATGGGTGCAAAATAGAGCTGGTTATTATTGGCCAATAGAATTAGTTGAAGAACGTTTAGACCGCATGATTATTGAGGCTTACGAAAAGGCGCGCAAATCTGCGGGACTACATAAAGTGGGGTTACGACTAGCGACCTGCATGCTAGGTATTGAGCGTGTGGCACACTTTGACAAACTAAGAGGAATTTACGGCTAACCAGAACCCGCCTCTGTCCCCCAGTGCAATTTCGAACGTAACCGCTCATAAAATCTATTTTCAACGTCAACAATCAATTTAAGACTTCGATTACTCGGTGACAACCTTATCTTGTCATTCTTACGCAGTTTCCCCTTAAGGTGACCATCGCAATTAAGGGTTCCCGAATTCGCCACTCTTAAAATAAAATGACGATCATTGCGAACAACCAAAGGACGCATTGCCAATGTATAGGGTGCTAAAGGCTGAAGCACCAGCGCATCAAGACTGGGAGCTAAAATAGGCCCACCAGCTGACAGATTATATGCTGTAGAGCCTGTTGATGTTGAAACAATTAAGCCATCACCTACATAATTACATACTTGACGACGTTCATCTACTAACTCTATAGACATCATAGTTTCTTGAGGTAAACGTTGGACAACGAGCTCATTCAAGAAATGCGAACTAAACACCTCATCATCTCCACGCCGAACAGTAAAAGCCATCATCGACCTGCGTTCAAGTCTATACTTACCCATAAACAACTCTTGTATAACATCTGATAAACGATGAGGGGGAATAGCCGCTAAGAAGCCAACCTTTCCAACATTAACACCTAAAACAGGAACGCGCCTATTACCGAGGCGGTGAGAGGCTGCCAAAATGGAGCCATCACCACCAATAACTACAACTAAATCTGGTTTCGTATCAATCGGCTCATAAGTGGCACTTAAGTCAATATGGACTTGGGCTCCCTGCTCACTCAATAAGACTTCTGCCTCTCTAGCTAAATCTGGTACAGCCGCCTTACGACTATTACCCAAGATTAAAGCCCTTATTTTCCGGGATGTTGGCAATAATGATGCTTTAGATGCCGGCATGAGTGTCCTTTAAAGTTGAATGAAAATGCCGAGCCCACGAGTCACAAAGTTTTCGAGCAGAAAGCCCACAATAATCAAGCTGTTCATCACGGGTTGACATATGCGGAATAAACATATCAGGCACAGCGTGAAGACTAAATTGCAAGTTATTCTCCTTAAAATTAAATTTCTCTGCAGCTAATAACTCCAACACTGCCGAGCCAAAACCGCCCATAATCGAATGTTCCTCTACTGTAGCAAAAAAACTATATTTATGAGCTAAAGCAATGATAGTCTCAGCATCAAGAGGCTTTACAAAGCGTGCATCATATACCGCCAAAGAAACTCCTTTTTCTTCTTCTAAAATTTCAGCGGCATTCATTGCCTCTTTCACAACAGCACCATAGGCAAAGACAACTCCATCTTTTCCATCTCGAAGAATTTCACTTTTCCCAACCTTCATTTCTGGTCTTAAATCACCAGGAGAAAAAGATTCAAGTTCGCAATTCGATCTTGGCCAACGCAAACCCCAAGGCCCCTTACTCTTTAAAGCAAGCTCAAGCATTGAACGCAAATCACTTTCATCCCGGGGAGCTGCAAGAGTAAAGCCCGGCAAGGCCCTAAGATAAGCAATGTCATATAGCCCCATATGAGTTGGACCATCTTGACCAACTAAACCAGCACGGTCCAAACAAAATGTAACATTCTCACGCTGAAGGGCTACTTCCTGAAAAACCTGATCATAACCACGCTGCAAAAATGTAGAATAAATAGCAACCACTGGAAGTTTGCCTGCCGTCGCAAGTCCACCAGCAAGAGCAACAGCATGTTGCTCTGTAATCCCTGTATCATGAAAACGAGCGGGGAATTTTTTTTGAAAATCAATTAGGCCTGTACCTGATGGCATTCCGGCAGTAATCGCATGTATATCGGTATTGCGTCGAGCTAAATCACACAATGCTGAGGTAAATGCTGAGGTAAATGATTTACCCACAGACTTGTTTTTATTTATAGCGGGAACCTTAGAAGGTGGTTTAACGCCATGAGCTCGTTCAGGATCATACCCTGCCGGCTCATAGCCTTTACCTTTTTCAGTTAAAAAATGTAACAAAGTAGGGCCTTCGAGACGCTTTGCTCTAATCAAAGCCTCTGTAACCTCTTCAAGGTTATGTCCATCTAAAGGGCCTATATAGTTAATACCAAGTTCTTCAAAAATGTGCCCTGGGACCATAACATGGCGCAAAACTTCACCCATATCTTCAAGACGATCACCAAGCCAAGGTAATGAACGAGCAAAAGCATCCAAGCGGTCATAAGCCTTTTGCAATGTTTGAGAAGAGCGAATTCTAGAAAGGTAACGCGCCATAGCCCCTACAGACTTGCTAATAGACCATTCATTATCATTCAAAACAACTAGCATACGAGATTTAGCTTCCGCTGCCTGATTAAGGCCTTCAAAAGCCACACCAGAAGCAAATGCAGCATCTCCAATGAAAGCAACTGACCAAGGCGGGGTATCATTTTCATCGACACAATCTTTCATACCCGCGGCCAACCCAGCAGCAAAAGAAATCGATGTTCCAGCATGGCCAGCTGTCAACAAATCATATTCTGATTCATCTCGATTAATAAAGCCTGACATGCCATTTGTTTGACGAAGCTGATCAAAGCCTTGGTAGCGGCCTGTCAGCATCTTATGAACATAACACTGGTGTGAAACATCAAACACCAATTTATCTCGACTGAAGTCAAATACTTTATGGAGCGCAACCGTTAATTCTACAACTCCTAAATTAGAGCCTAAATGCCCTCCTGACTGAAAAACTTTTTCGATCAAGGCGTGCCTAATCTCAGCACATAGCCTATTCAATTGCTCAATCGATTGACCCTGCAAATCCGCAGGTGACTTCAAATTACAGGCATGAAAGGAGTCCATCGCTCTACTAGTTTACTCTAAGACTCACGAGATGCCAAAAAAGTAATTAACGGGAAAAGCAAAGAGTCTTGAGGAACTCCTAGTTCGCTCAAGTCTTTTTTAGCACTTTCAGCATGTAACGATATTTTTTCTTTCAATGCTGAAAGCCCAAGGACATTAACTGCTGTACCTCTACTAAGGTTAAGGTCTTTGCCTGCTGTTTTACCTAATTTGGCAGTAGAAGATGTCACATCTATTAAATCATCCACCAATTGGAAGAGCATTCCCAAGGCAAAGCCAAAAGAGGTCCAACGCGATGATTTATCTTCACGTAAAATCGCGCCACAACCAACCGCACTCTGTATTAATTTAGCCGTTTTAAGCTGATGAATTCTTTCAATATCACTAAACTCTGACTTATCTGCACTGCTGAAGATATCCAAAGATTGCCCAAGCGCCATCCCCTGGGAACCGGCAGATTGAGCAAGAAGCTGAATGCAA
>MDSW01091737.1_pt1 | contig 12279 bp, 12 predicted proteins | sample 811171 | NCBI WGS metagenome assembly MDSW01 (sample SAMN05326641, study PRJNA326480) | marine metagenome | isolation source: seawater | place: Atlantic Ocean: North West | collected 2012
CCATCAATCATACCAGTATTATAATACTGTCTAATTTCATCTGTTATGGCGGAGTCAAGAAATAATTTCATAATAGTTTAGGTGCAATTTGTTTTATCCAAAAATTGCAGGATAATGTTTTTCTTATATTGTCATGTTTGTGGGATGATACCCCATGTAACATGTGGCCAGGAAAAAATATAATATCTCCTGCCTCGATTTTAGGAATGTGTGTTTGCTCTGTTGGTAAAACACGTTTCCAAACTGGCGATAAATCTACATGTCTATCTAGGAAATAAAATTGTGAATACCCCTCCAAATATTCTGGAAAGAAAACACCAACAACATCACAATCATTATGGTCATGAGGTTCTTGATAGTCTCCCCTTTCATAGTGACTTACCCAAGGTCTATTCATAGACATGAGCATTCTTTGGTCAACCACTTCACAGAATTTATTGATGCTAGGTTGCATCATAGGAAGTATATCATCTAGTATCTGTGTCATCTTAACAGAGCAAAGATTACCCCAAGGTACAGGGTCTCCACTCTCTTGTGCTGATACAAATGTACTTAACTCATCTTTATTTGGTGCTTGAAATTTCCAGTAAAACGATTGACCAAAAATATCAATCTGGGATTTCTTCATAATTTTCAGTCATATACTCCATATCAAATATTAGAGGATGACACTCCTCCATTATAAGATATTCACTCCAATGATACAAGTCAATGTCAGTATATTCTAGCGAATACCAATCCGCTTCTGTCCTCACATTATCTAAATCCTGCACCGCCTGTGGTAACTCCTCAAAAGTAAACGGAATACCATTAACAAACCACATCATTACTATTACCCTTACTGTCTCCTCAGGTTTCTGAGTATACAGAGTTAACCAACAATAATTATTTGTGATTTGTGCTTTGACCATTAACCTATAGTGATGTTTGCTGTAAATGAAATTCTATCATTGCTAGGATTAGAATCAAATCCATGTGTAACGTTAGATGGGTAGATAATAATATCTCCTTCCTCCATATTGAAGGTTGCTTCTGTTAGATTAAAGGCAGTAGGGTCTTTACTATCAATCTGCAGTATTGGATAATGATTCGATGCAACATTCTTTCTCCATTTGATGTAAGAGTGCTGCTCATGATTATAGTTAATTAGGTAAGTAAGTGAGTATACACAATTACTATGCTCATGTGGTGCATAGATTGCACCTTCTGCTGCTAACTCGAGATAACTCTCGGAGATTTGCAAATCTGATTTGTAATTGTAAGATGATTCATTATGTTTATGTATAGCATCCATGATAACTTCTCTAAATTCCTGATACTCGTTTATCAGTGCATTAGTTTCTCCTATCTGTGAGATGCCATGACATATTGTTTCTCTTCCATGTTTCGGTAAAATATCTTGTTTACTTATCCACTCCATGATACCTTTCTTAAGGTCTGCATGTTGTGTTGCTTTGATTCTTGTAACAGGTGTAGGAAAGAAACCATACGTTTCCGCTTGGATTATATCTTCTAATTTATCACTAAGTTTGTCCATTAAAAATCCTTTGTCATTTGTCCAAGAGATTCAGAGACAAATGCCTGTGTCCCTGCAGGGTCAGGCACAAATTCCTCTGGTTGAGGAATATTTATCTCAGGTGGAGCCTGTGCTACTGACGTAATAATAGCAACTTTATCTCCTGTGTTTATCTTTACAGTATGTCCCTTTGATACAAGTGACATGATGAAATCAAAGTTTGCTTTAAACTCTGCTACATCTACGCTGATTATATTCATAGGTATGTGATTAAATCTTCGGGTAAGTCTTGAAATGTTTGTAAGGTTTCCGTGAAACCCTCCATTCCATCACTGTCAAACTTCCATGTGACAGTCTCTTCGTAGCCTTCAGTATCGAGAATCTTTACGCTACGTTTGGGTATATTGACCCAGATGTGCTCCAAATACGTGGTTGTATTGCTGAGCTCATCAAAGCTTTCAATCATGAGGGGAGTGTATCTCTCTCTAGTATACCCTAGTTTAGGAGTAATGGCAAGCCATAGACCTGATGAGGTCCGAAACCGCAACCAGTTGCCATGTATCCCGCACCAACTCCATAGGATGCCATCCCTGTTACCACCTGATTCATGATGTTTCCTGCGGTTACAAATTCGGTAATTACACCAGTTGGAGCAGCGATGAATGTGTTATGGACACCTGATATAGCACCTGTAAGAATATCATTCATTGAGCCAGGTGTGTATGTTGACACTGCGATACGAGTATGTGTTGGTGGTGAAACTGATGGGAATGGCAAGTCAGTTACAACATCTACGATTGACCCCTTAACTAAACTAAACTGTCCAGTCAATGCAGCAAATGGATTGAATAGTGCAACAAACTCAAATCTTCCTGCGTTTAAGAATGATGTAATCCAGTTTGCTTCGTTAGTTATCTCACCGTCAGCAACGTTTTCAATAGTATTTGCTTCTGTCCTAACTGTCTGTGCATTTAAGTTGATACCCTCAACAGCAGTAATCTTGACTTTAGACCCTTGAATCTTTACCTCACCTGTGTATGCAATCTCGTGGTCTCCTTCCTTACGCATAGCAGACTTCTGCTCGTTGTCATCCTGTAAATCAGCACTAAGTTGAGGACCGTTTGGTGTCCTACCCCACTCATCAGCGTCAGGATGAAATGGAATCTCATCTACTGGATAGAATCCACCTATATTGTTTCTCTTTAATATCTGGTATCTTTCTCCTTCTTTCTTCTTATATACTCTACTTATATTATCTGGATTATTTCTTCCACCGCCACCACTATATCCGCCACCACCATTATCAGCAGTGCCTGCTGCAGATTTAAAGGTGCTACTATTTGTATGCTGTGATGTCACGTTAGTATCAACATCTTTTAGCATACTATCCAACTGGTCATCATTAGGATTATCGGATGACCCTTCTGAATCTGATTGAGGACCGTTAGATGAGTGCTCATTCTTTGCACCAGTAACTTCCTCATGATAGTTACCCATGACCTTGAGATACATATCTCCTTCAACTGTCAATACATAATTACCCTTAACAGTTTGTGCTAAGTCTCTACCAATAATTGTAGTTTCATTATTAGGCACATTAAGATGTCTGTTACCATATTCATCTTCAAAGGTAGATACTCCACCAGGTCCTGAGAAAATAGATTTTATCTTACCTGGGTTTGCATCATGAATTATCTTAGACCCATCGAGGAAGGTGGTTACCTCCATCAACTCTGTATCTAAGTTTTGAAACATATTATCAATATAACTAAGACCCTTTATCGTTACACCTTTATTATCATATATTGAATTCATGTCACCACATTTATATGGTGTGCCCTTTACTGCATCATCTATATTATCACAAGGTGTCGTACCTATCAAAGGATACCATCGGTTTTGTTTGGGTCGTTTAATTTTCCTACCACAGTCTTTTTTAAACAATGCTCCAAGAAGCATCTTGATAATAGAAATCAAACTACCCCAGTCTAGTGAAGTGAAGTCAATCTCAAAGATTTTACTAACAGTTTTTCCAAGTGCCCTTGCTGCCCCTGCTGCTGCTTTTGCTATATTAACTGCTGCAATTACATCACCCGCAACACCTTTGATTCTCTCCATTGCTGAGGTAATACCATTTAATATACGACATGTAACTGCCTTAACTGCATCACTGATTGCTTTATTAACTACTTGTATTACCTTATTAATTGCGAACGATGCCATCTGATTGGCGAAATTCACCACATCATTCAGTGCGGCTTGCACCAGTCCTAACCACATTGGTGTCTTAGCACAAAATATACTGAATATCTCTTGGACTAAACCAAGAATAGCTTGAATAACAACAAGAGGAATAAACTTAGATACAATCTTAACTAAAGCATTAATAACTTCTGCAATAATCTTTGCTAACAATTCTTTTAGTGGTGCAAGGATGCCTGCAATACCACTTGATAAGAAGTTAGTAATCCTTCCTAGATGCTCTCTAATTTTATCTCCTGCAATCTTATGACCAGTTGCAAGTGAAATCATACCATTCTTAGTCCATGCAGAGGATGTTGCCATTTCACCTAAGTCTTGCAACATACGATTCAAGTCTAACTCAAATCCTGACCCACCAGGCCCACCAACTCCATCTGCAATAGAGTTTGCATTTACAGATGGTTTGATAGGATTAGTAATTACATTTCCTGGGAGTGTTTGCTCTGCAGTTGATATACCACCACGTGATTCTTCTGTGCCACCTGTCTCACTTGAAGGTGTCTCTGATTGCACTACTACAAATGGATTACCTTCGTTTCTCTCTGCACCAGTTAAATCTTTCTGTAAAATATTAGCATCTACACCTTCTTTACCATCAGCAATGGTAGTTTTCTTTTCGCTGTCTTTCTGTTGAAATCCTCTAAACGCTCCCAATACACAAGGTAACTGTGCTTCGTCACCATCAAGGAAAAATCCTAATACCCATGCACCTGGCTGCAGTTGACATTTTGTACCTGTGTTTTTAGTCTGTGCTTTATCAGTGGGTAGTAATACACTTGCCCAAGGTAATGAAACTGTTGGGACTTCTTTTGTATATGTTTCTTTATCGTGACTTCCAGTATACCATCCAAGAATACGCACCTTGACACGACCAAGTTTCGAGGGGTCTTGATTAGACTCAACCTCGCCAACCCACCATGTGTAACCATCCCTTCCTAGAAAGTCCGACCTTGTTCTCATTTTATTAAAGTTTTAGTTATTTATAGCGACAAATTGAAACTCACCTTCTTCTTTGGGTTTACCCCATGCTTGCTCATTTGTTTCTAAATTATATCCGAAGTCTTGTGACCTATAATCAAATCCATTAAATCTAACTGTCGACACCATCTTATGTCCTCTGACAATACAATCGTCTAGAGTAGTGCCAGACCACCAACCAGTTTGTTTATCCCATTTCCAATAAAAAGGACATGAGTCTGTGTTGTGTATCAAGTTGAAGATATCTGTTTTCACAAAATCTTCTGCCATACCAGTTACCCTGTAACGTAACCAGTTGTAAGGATTTTCTTCACCCTTATACTTATACCATGATTTAGATTCAAAGATACCACTACCAGTCTTCCAGATTCTAATATCAACCTGTGGCCACTTGGCAGGGTTAGACATCGCCTGACGTTGGTTTCGATAGTGTCCTTGAATCAGGTTTTCCCAGTTATTCATCATTTTCGTAAATCGATAAATCGCACTCCACAAGGATTTCTCCTTCATGCTTTTCCTTTTTGGGGTATCCTATTTTGTGTAGGATATCAGCAGGAATTTTCTTTTTAGTTATGTCATAAGGTATGGGTGCGTTTGTTAAACAAACCCTCACGCACTCTAACTCTTCGGAAGTTAGAGTGATATTATGTAGATTCACTATTTTCGTTTTTTATTTTAGCATAAAGTAGTGCCTGTGTCCAGCTCTTAGGACCCTTTTCAAGCAAGTCCTGCTTCCACTTTGAAGGAGGATTCTTCAGTTTGTTTGTCCTTTTACGATGTGCCATTAGTCGTCATATACTAAGCACTCAGGCTCGTCAGGGTGTTGGTCGCAAAACAACTCGAGTGCATTAGGGTCGTGATGGTCGCCTGCTGCAATCTCTTCTTTGTGATGCTCTGCGTATTCTTCTAATTCATGCAACTCTACCTTAGCATGTCTGCGTGCTGCAGGATTTGCTAGGGGGTCGTCAATGATGTCTTTGTCTTTTTGAATGTGTTTTTCGATTGATTCCATATTAGTTTACCTTTAATAAGTTTCCTTCATAACAGAGTCTCTAGTCAAAACAAGTTGGCTAGTCAAACCTTCTTTGGTGAAAGTATGTGTCACTGCGGAGATTAAATACATCCCACTATATCTTAGGTCTTCTTTAAGAGACCTTTGTTTCTCCTGAGAGGCGGGTATCCTCACTTTTATGAGCATTCCTGCCGTCAAAGCAGAGTTTCCAGGTACAACTATTGATAGTTGTATAGCCTGTAGTAGATTATAGCGTGCTGCAGCATATTCCGCAACTGCCATTGTGTCAGTATCAGAACTTGTCCCATTTTCGGGGTCATCATTATTGACTTGATTCTTCAAGCCAGGTAATGCTCGATACTTGATTCTAGTCGCACCATCAAATTCTTCTAAGTCAGAAGGCAAATCATAAGGTTTTCTTTTATGTATTGTATCTGCCTTTGAAAACACCTGATTGTATGACAATTCTCGAGGACTATGAATAGTCCCTGCAGGGGCAGTTTCTTCAGTTGAGCCAGAGTCAGTTGCATTTGAATTTGTAGGACGAGGCATTGATATGCTAATACCAACTGTCTTAAATGTCCCCATTCTCATGTTTCTGAGATGATTGGCTCTGTCAGGATAGGATATGCTCTCAATGGTATGATAACCATTGTTAGGAGGGTCACTACCCTGCTGTATATAAGTATATTCAAATATCTCTGCTTCTTTTGGTATACCATCTCCCAGACAGAGTGCGTCTAGTGATTTGAAATTAAATCCATATCTATTCTCAAAGAATAAAAAACCAGATTGTTTTTCAGATGCTTTTCCACCACCACTACCTTCAACACGTGTTACCTTATCTGACATGTATGCTATTGCTTCTACTGGTCTCCAATTTGTAGATATAAAAGATATTTTAGAATGAGTTTCAAAGTTTACGTCTTTGGTTTTTTCTTTAGGTGCTGCAAGATATTCTTTACATATATGCTTGGGGATATGGTCTACATCTTTTCCTGCAGGTCCGAATGGTTTGAATACCTTATTCATTTCATTTGTATATGCTTCTGGCGATGTGCAGTGTAAAATATACAACTGTCCTCTCTCACTCTTAAGAGTGCTACCAATTTTAAATACTCTAACTTTAAATTCTAATGACTGTTTATTACCTGTCAACGTGCTACTTTCAGTTGTCAACTTGACACTGATAATCTCTCCACCTATCAGTAGTTTGTTGAAGTCAATAGCATCAACCATACTGAAATCAACTCTTAAGAATGGTGAGTCAATAGATTCAGTATAAGTGAAGTCAATTACTAAGTCTCGTATATCATAAGTTGGAGGATTACCTTTAGGTATGGCAATCTCCATCTTGTCTAGCGTAAATAACCGTGATTTTCTATCTGCCATTACATTAAGTCTGCCATGTCTCCGTTAAATTCGGATACTAACCCAAATCTAGTTATAAGGTAAGGGTCAGCTGCTCCGTCACCGTCTATAGGTATAGGCACATCAAAACTACCACCTCCTGCACTACCCTGCACTATTGGCTCTGCTGTCACATTAGGTGCATTTACTACTTTATTCTGTTGTCCTAGTAACTCATTCTTCTTATCAACAAGTGCTAGTTTTGCTAACTCTATCATGTTACCAACTTCTGTGTGCAATTTCTCTGCACCATCTAACATATCACCACGACCATCAAAGTCATACTTATTACCTGTATAAGCATCTGCCAATCCCATATAGATTCTCTTCCATCCTGTAGTTTGACCTTCTTCATTGGGCTCTGCTCTTAGGAAGTTAGCAAAGTTATTCTTTAACTTACTGACTACCTCCATCCTTCTGCGTTGATGTGTAGCTCTCTGTGCATCACTGTTTGCTAAGATTTTAATCAACTGTGCATGCTGCATATCAACTTCACCCGCAATCACATCATCAATAGAAGTGCCCTCAGGTAATTGTCTTAATATCTGTGCTTGATGTTTTCTAAGCTCTTCAATATCAATATTGAATCCTTGTCCCATGATTTTATTTTCAACCTCTACATTTCCTATAACTTGCTCTACCTCACCACCTTCTGCCTTAGTGGGTAATGCATATCCACCACTCATTGCTTCACGAAATCTTCGTGATGTTAGTCCGCTATCCTTTTTAGTTGCAGGAGTATTATATGGTATAACAAATGCACCACCACTCGCCATCTTAGACCCAACCCACTCTAAACCATGACCAATAAACGCTGTGCTTCTACCACCGTCTAGTGATACAGGGTATCCAGACATAGGACCGTTTATCCATCCACCTTTTGCTTTATTTTTATTTGCTGTGGTGTATGTATTACCAAACTCCATCGTATCGTCAAATGCTTTTGCATATTTTAAAAGCATTTTATCGTAATTTGCTATTTCCAACTTATGACCTTCGGTATTCTCAAGTCCCCTTGCCTTTGCTTCTGCTATTGCAAAACTTTTTTTAGCTTCTAGCAACTCTATCTGTCTCTCATAATTATCCTGATTCGCTGCAACAAGGGGAACTGCCACTCCGTCTGACGTTTGAGTGCCATCAACAACTTCCATCAATCCTGTTTCTGGGTTGTAAGACGTCGTATAACTCATTTGTCTTGAGTAGGAAGTAGAGTCTGTCGTTGTTTCCTCGTTATTTTTCTTAGGTGCAAAGAATTTCAATACTGCTGTTAATGCCTTCAAACCTAAGAATAGAGGTGCAAACAAAGTGTTAATACCAATTCCTAGAATCTTAGTAATCATTGGCATATGTGGCTCAATGAAATCTAAAATTCCATTCATAACACCACCAAGTGCTTCAAAGAATCCAGATAAACTTTCTTGTATAGGAGCCATTATATCATTAAATACCTTACCCACATCTTTGAAAAATCTACCTAAAGGCTCAGTTAAAGGACTCAAAAACTTACCAATACCCTGTCCTGCTTTTCCTCCTAAAAATCCTCCTGCTGCTCCCAATAAAGCACCACCTACAGGACCAGCAATGGCATTACCCACTGACTGACCTATCATAGCTCCACCAGTTGCACCAACTCCTGCTCCTACTGCTTCAAATGCGTCACCACCCGCCTGTGAAACTGCAAACGCTGCACCTAGTCCTAAACCTACACCTAACCCAACCTTTGCAAACTTATTACGATAAAAACTACGCAATTTATCCATGCGTCCACCAGCTTTCATTATTCCACCTAATGATTTGCCTAGTGTGCTTAAAACCCATGCAAACGCTTTTACTGTGCCTCTAGGATTCTTAAGGAATGCTAGTGTTGCAAATAAAGGTACAGCAGCAGCGACAAATTGAAGAGCACCAAACAATCCTTTAAGACTAATAGGATTCTCAAGAAACTTTATAAGACCATTAAATGCATTCCCTGCTAGGAATGATGATATATTAAGGATAAACTTACCTACAGTTGCTAGTGTCTTAGCAAGTCTTTGTATTGCTTCGGGATTCTTTGCTATCCAAGTCAAGGCTGCCATACCCATGACTATCTTGAGGAAGTAAGTAGATAATCTTACTAACCCTGTGAATAATCCTCCAAATGACTTCTTAGTATTTTCTTTGAATGCTTTTTCTATATTCTTGAATAGACCTCGCTTACCACCTACTTCTCCATCTTTCTCTGCTTGGTCTCTCTGGTCTAATTTTTTTTGTCTTTGCTCCTGCTTTATTTTTTCCTTCTCTCTAATATCTTCTTCTTTGATTGCTTCTTTCTGGACTTTCTCTATTCTATTTGCTGCCTTTACCTGTTTACCTATTGATGTCTTCAAAGATGACGTCATGCTCTGCACACCTAGTGCAATACTATTGATAGATGCACCTAAAGAGTTTATACCACCTATTACTGCTTGAAAACCTTTCCCCATATCACCCTGCATCTTACCCATTTCATCTGCAGATTGTAAGGGTGTATATTTCTTGCCACCAGTAGACCCCTTATAAGATACCATCTTATAAAGAGTTGCCTTTGGGACTTTGATACTAGATGGATTATCAGTTGCCATTTGTTAGCATTCCATTGTTAGTAGAAACATATCTAATATTAGGGGTATCACCCTTAACATTATTTATTATGGGTTGGTCGACCTGTTGAGTGATTACAACGAAATTACTCTGTAACTCCTCATCAGCATCCTTCTGTGCCTTAGTTAACAGAGCTTTATCAGAGAATGTGATATTTGTTTCAACTTTATCATCCATCTTAATTTGCTCTACTGCTTTCTCCAAATCCTTAGAAAGACCATCTAACAGTGAAGCAATAGTTTTGCCTGCTTCAGTCTCTTCTTCAGCACCTTCTTTCTTTGTCTCTGTCTTAAGTTTGGTTTTATTACCTGTGAATACACCTAATGGGTCCCACCATGCCTTCTTGGGCTCTTCTGATTTTGGTTTTGTAATCTCTTTTATACTTCGAGGTGCTTTCCACATCCATATGTCATCCTCAGGTGACTGGTTTTGGAATATATCTCGTGTCATGAGGTATGACTTACCTACACCATCAGTCTTACTACCTTGTGCATTCTTCTTAATCCAGTTGCCACCTTTACCTAACTGACCAAAGGGGTCATGCACAATCCAACCTAATGGTGAATAACCTGTTAACATAGCCCAGTGACCCGACCCTGTATACTTCAATCCAAGAGGTACTGGGTATCCATCATCTATTTCTTTCTTCAAGACATCATATCCCTGCACACCAGTCTGCAACTTACTTTCAATACCATAATCTTTCAATGCTTTCTCTTGTGCTGAAGCGGAAGTAGATGACCCATACTTACTTCTTGTTTTATTATACTCTTTTGTAGATACATTATTCTTTGTCAAATAACTTGTCCACATTGCCATGACAGTAGAATAACACTGCGTATCTCCTTTACGACCTAGTGGGTCATCATCATTTGCTCTTTGATTGTAATACGGTACGGTTAATACCTTACCACCCTGCTCAAACTCCTGCCATCTTTGAGATGGATTATGTCCTGCCACTTTCATTCCTAAGTGAAACGCTTTTACCATACCACCTTCTGCAAACTGTGCGTCTCGCACTGATGTTGACATAGCTACAAATGGCACAAATACAGGTCCGCCTGCTGCTCTTCGTGATTTCTTATTGTTTTTCTTTTTCTTCTTCTTATTTTCCTTCTCAGGGTCATTCATGTTATCTAAATCGAAGGCATTGAAAGTTATAGCATCAAAGAATCCTGCTACCATACTCTTAGGGTCCATCAATCGTTTAGCATTGTTAATTACAAATGCTACTGTAGCACCTATAGCTTTCATTCCCTGACTAAAAACAAATCCATAGAAGTCTCTTAATGGTTTTGTATACTTAAACAACATTCCACCAAGAGCACCTAACACATTAAATACTTCGCCAAGCACAGGTCCTAGATTGTCAATAAAGGGTTTGTATATTGCCTTTGCCAACTCAAAATACATACCAAATGCTCTCTTTATAGGCTCAAATATAGGTTGTGCCATCTTACCAAACGCTTTTCCAACCCATTCACCTAAGAAACCACCAATAGCACTACCAATCATAGGTGCGAAAGGTCCTAAGAATGGTGCAACTGCTGTTAATGCTGCAGCTCCTGCCATACCACCGACTGCCTGACCTACACCCGCACCTATCGCAGACCCTGCTTCTTCACCCATTGCCAATCCAGACGCAATCCGTGTAACACCACCCAAGACAGCAAAACCTTTTGCCATCTTCATTGGATTTTTCTTTGCAAATCCCTTTACACCCTTGACCATCTTGCCACGAGCGATTCTACCTCTTTGCTGTAACTTCTGTAACTTACCCTTACCTCTGTATTGTTTTTGGAATCTATTGTCTAATTCTTTTTGATATAATTCAGACTTATATCCCTTGCCTGCCTTCGCACCACGTTTAGCATCAGCTCTACTTGCTGACTTTTTCATTTTATTATATTCATCTTCTGAGTATATGACTCCTGTCTTCTTATCCCTATAACCTTTCAATCTTGCCTTTTGCGATTGCCTCAATTCTTCTGCAGTCATCGCATTCTTATCAAACATAGAATTGACACCTTTAATATCCTGTATCAATTTCCATGGCATTACAAGATACTGAGCTGTCCTTAATGCTGCTATACCACCAATTATCTGGAATACTCCAATAAAACGACGCATTCCCCTTTCAACAGCAGTCTTATCACTAAGGTCTCCAAATACGTTACTTAGACCTCCTATCACACCACCCATACCAAAAGTGGCTATCTTAAATGCAAACTTACCTAGAGTAAAAAAGAATTTAACTAATTTAGTTACTTGCTCTGGATGTTTCTGAATAAAATTTAATGCACCATATATGACAAACCACTTGACCATCGTGCCCAGTGTCTTACTGAGCATACCCATGAAACTCTCTATGGGTTTACGAATAGCACTAAACCTCTTATCTGCTTGTTTTGCTCCTTCCTTTGCACCCTTCTCTGAAACTTGTTCTGCCTTCTTTCGTTTTTTGAAACCAAACATCTTC
>MDSW01006829.1_pt1 | contig 12277 bp, 8 predicted proteins | sample 811171 | NCBI WGS metagenome assembly MDSW01 (sample SAMN05326641, study PRJNA326480) | marine metagenome | isolation source: seawater | place: Atlantic Ocean: North West | collected 2012
GAAAAAATAAGTGAAGAAGGAAAAATCTGGCTAGCACGCGCTATGGTGAGTATTTTAATTGTTGACAAACAACTCGTCAATTAAGAAAAAGGATTTTTCAAAGATGAAATAATGATGATCGAAAATGATCAGATTCGCGTTGAGCTAATTGAATCAATTAAAAAACGCTAAATTGTAGAATTAGGGGAACTGAATAAAGACCGTGAGTATGCTGGTCATTTCTATTTTTTACTTGCGATGGTAGTTGCTGCTGACGGGAAAGTCAAAAAATCTGAAGTTAATCTGCTGAACTCTATTTGCGGAAAACTAGGTTTTCCTACAGAAACCGCGAAACAAGTTTTGCAATAGGTGACTGATTTAATAAAACTTAATAAGGATAGAAATCAGATGAAAGAACTGCTGAAAGATATAAAACCTGTGTTTGTATTAAAATAAATCTCTCCGATAATCTTCTGAATTAAATTATTTTAAACTGAACGCTACATGACGCTGCTGATAAGTCTACCGGAATCAATGGGTCCTCGAGCTTTGAGCTCTGCACTCCTGTCTCTTGAGCCTGGTTTAAAAATTGTTACCGGACACGATAATGTACAAAATACGAATGAAGTAGAGTTTGCTGTTGTATGGAATAATTATCCGGAAGGTTTATTACTGAATTATCCTAATTTGAAAGCCATTTCTTCTTATGGTCACGGAGTGGACGGATTGCTGGGCGATAGGAAACTTCCTGAAGGTGTTCCGCTTGTACGTTTAAAAGATGATACAATGGCTGGGTGGATGAGTGAATATCTACTGGCGGTGGTACTTTTACATAGGCGGCAATTGTTAAGGCATGCGGAAAATTCGGATTTCATTGAATGGGGTATCGCTTCGCGTTATCACGGGAATCAACTAAGCATTCTTGGTTTGGGTTATTTGGGACAGGCTGCTGCGAAAGTGTTTTTAAAAATGGGATTTGATGTATCCGGCTGGAGCAGAACACTTAAAAAAATAGAAGGTGTGAGAAGTTTTTCTGGAAATGATGGGCTAAATGAAATGTTGAAAAATACGAATTATCTTGTCAATTTACTTCCACTTACACTTGAAACCACAGATTTGCTAAATACGGAGACACTTTCAAAACTCAAACGTGGGGCATATCTTATTAATGTAGGTCGCGGAGAGACACTTGTGGAGGAAAACCTCATTCCTTTATTGGATGAGGGGCAATTGTCAGGTGCCTGTCTGGATGTTTTCCGTACTGAACCACTTCCGGGAGAGCATCCTTTTCGAAAACACAAAAAAATTTTGATTACTCCTCACAATTCCAGTTCCACTCCTGCGGATTCGGTTGCACCACAAATTCTCGAAAATTACAAACGTGCCGTTTCTGGACGACAACTTCTAAACCTAGTTGACTTAGAACGTGGCTATTGATCAATGAATTTCCTCGGCTACTATTTTTCCTGGAATTTATTCATCCTTTACTTGCTAGCTAGTTCCTTATGGTTGGCCTCTTGCGGTTTAAGAACTGCACCTCGAAATCTTCCAGAAGTAGAACAGAAAACAACATTAAGTGATTTTAAAGTTCAACAGCGTGGTAAGAGTCTGCGTTTCTCCTGGGCTATCAATGAAAATGAAAGGAATGCAGCTTTAAAAAAATTTACTAAAGTTCCTGGAATAAATGATTATTTTTTGCTTAAAGATTCGCAAATACAACTCGGATGCTCTACTTGTGATTATGTGGAGTTGCCAGACATACGTATAATTTTTTCAAGTAATTCGATTAAACGGGAAGGGGATCATTTGTATTATTATTCGGTACTGCCAGACAATTATTTTAATTTACATCAATTCGAACTAAGTCATGTCGGTCCTGATGATGAGCTCTTGTCTAGTCCTAAAACATATAATTTCAGATATAATAAGTTGTTCCCAAAAGCACCTGCTCCGAATTTGAAAATAATCCAAATTGAGGATGAAAAACAAATTCTAAGGTATGCTTTTGGGAAAGTGGTTTTGACAAGGAAAAAATTTTTTGACAAAGATAAAGTTAAACTTAAGTCTCAGAATGAAAAAAAGGCTGATAGTTCAGAGCAAAATTTGCCTGACAAACAACCTCAGACAAGCACTAGGTATTTTATAATAAGACTCTCTTGGCCACAAATTACAGATAAAGGTTATAAACGTTTTCAGGGAGAAGGAAGTTATTTTGGAACACAGCAAAAATTTAAGGTTAATCTCTACCGTATGCGCAAGGGGGACAAATGGCCGGAAACACCAATTAACCTCAAAAATAGTCAAAATGACTACTACCTTGACAAACTTAAATTGCAGATTAATCAAGATAGTCGACATCAATTGAAAGACGTACAGGGGGACAATACATATGAGGAACCCTCGTTTTATATTGATTTGCGAGGCCAAAATGGAGATACTTGGTTATATCAATCTAGATTGGTTGATCGTTTTGGAAACGAGAGTTCAGCATCTGAAACAATCACCGTTCATTTGCCTAAAGTTAAAATTAATGGCCAAAGTTTAAGTAAAAATACTGATGTATCTTCCATGGATTGACCTGTGAGTTTTTTTAATTTCCACTTATTATTTCTGTTAATTCTTTTTCTTGTTTCTGCATGTACTGGAAATGGCGATTACAATCTGCAATTGCTGCTCACTAATAATAATGTTAACAGTTATATTGAAGAGCAAAAGGCAATTCTAGAAAATGATGAGGAAAATTTTGATGTGCATTATAATTTAGCCAGATCCTATTATTTTATCAAAAATTATGAATTAGCAGAAAAACATGCAAGGCGTGCCACACGTTTTGATCCTTTTAATGCAGGTTATTATGAGTTGTTAGGCAGTATTGCATTTGCGCTTGAACGTTACGGAGATGCGATTACAGAATTGGCTATTGCAGTCAGGATTGAACCAGAACGCGTCTCAGTCTATATGAAATTGGCAGCAACCTATGAGAAAATAGATGATGATGGAAGAGCTATTTCTTCCTTGGAACAGGCACTTAAACTTGATCGGCTTTATGTAGAAGCGCTTTACCATCTTGCACGGATTTATTTACGTCAGCGTGAATTTGAAGGATCCATCCGTACTCTTGATACTTTATTGAAACTTGAGCCTAAGAATAAAGAGGCTCTGCTCATGAGAGTTCAATCATTTTCATTACAGGGTAGTTTCTATTATGCCCAGATCCTCGCTGAGGAAATGCTAGTCCAGTTCCCTGACTATGCGCCGATTCGTCGTGAATTACTCAGGATACAATTTGCACAACAGCAATGGCCCGAAGCACAGGCTCTTCTCGATCAATTGAAAGCCAAATATTCGTTTTCTATAGAAGATCAACTTATTGAAGCATATTTACTTTTACATCAGCAACAAGAAAAAGAAGCACGTTTGCTTTTTGAAAATATACTTGAAAAGCAGCCGGAAAATGTGGATGCGATCATGGGGTTGGCTATACAGTTGTTGAGAAAGGGTTTTTTGGAGGACTCGCTTAGCTGGTTAACACGAGGACTGGAAATTAACCCACGTCTTGCTAGGGCGAATTATCTCCGCTCCTCAATTTTGTTTCGACAAGGTGATTTTCTACAGGGAGATTTAGCAATTGGAAGAGCACTGGAACTAGACCCGGCTAATCTTTCTTATCAGCTCCTATTCTTAAGAAGACAGTTGATGAAAGGTAAGTTATCTGTTGTTGAAAAGCAGTTAAATCTTATACAAGAAAAACATCCGTTGAATACTGAAGCTCTCCAGTTGCAGGCGGATTTGTATAATAGTCTTGGCAATTCTATAGAAGCAGAAGAACTTTTGCGTCAGGCCATTTTAGTTCATGACTCGCCCTCTATACATTTTTCCCTTGCTAGGATATTGTATCAACAAAGCAAGTTTCGTTCTGCCTTAGAAGTAACGACACCACTGTTGGAAGAACTTTCAGGGAATTGGGAAGTTGTTTACCTCCACGCTTTGACTTTAAGCCGCATTGGAATGTTTCAAGAGGCACTGAAAATTAGTCAGCCATATCTTGAACGTAAAGAAAGCCAAGGTTATGCCCATCGTCTTGTCGGAGATCTGTTGCGTTACAAAAGTAAAGAGGAAGAAGCCCAGAAAATTCTCCGGCAGGGATTGGTTATGTTTCCCGGGCACCTTTTTCTAGTAGACGGTTTAAGTGCATCATTGCTAATGACCGAAGACTGGGAGGAAGTCCGGGAATTGTTGGAAACAACACTTGAACAAAGCCAGCATCTTACTGGGAATCCGCCGATGCAGCTTTTATTTTTGGAGCGTTTGGTGGTTACTTACCAACGTTTGAAAAAACATGAAAAAAAATTGAAAATTTTACGTAAATATCATCAACAAAACGATCCTTTAACCTCTGCACAATTACATTCTTTGGATGAGCAGTTCTTGTTTCCGATTTCTTTACCTTCTCTAGATAAAGCACTGTCACCGTTATTATTACAGTAAAATTTTAACCTATATATTTCACAAAATATTTTATTCATATGGGCTCAAACATTAAAAAAACTGGCAAATATAAATCGGCGTTTCATGCTGCTGAAGTGATGTCACACGATCTTTCACTTCTCCGTGGAAAGAAACAACCTGTTTTTTTTGATGATTCAGAAATCCTTGGGCTACTATCGAACGAAGAGATTCAGAAAGAAGTTCAGCAACTTAAAAAAGTAGATGTTGACTCATATATTCATCGCGTGGTTAACCCATCTGAATCAAAAAAACGTCCCAGTGCTTCTGAAGTAATTAAACAGTTGGGCGGAAAAATGATTTCGGATGAAATTGAAGGACCGCTTTATGCTGCAGAAATTGAATTTTTAATTTCAGGGCAAATGCGAAGGGTGGGATTTATTGCCCAGAATCACAAAATCCAAAATGGAGTCTGGGGACCTATTCATCATCGTAAAGCATCGGAGAAGGTTCGCTTTTTCGCTTCGCACAGTATCCCTCTTGTAACTTTCATGGATACGCCAGGTGCAGCAGCAGATGCAGAGGCTAATCTTGATAACCAGTCACATAGTATTTCATTCCTTATCAGTGAGATGGCAAATCTGCAGTTGCCTGTTATCGGTATTGTTTATGGAGGGGGTTATAGTGGGGGAGCAATCCCTCTGGCAACTTCCAATATCTTGCTTTCCGTCAGGCAGGGTGTATTCAACACTATACATCCAAAAGGTTTGAGCAACATTGCGCGGAAATATGATTTATCTTGGCAGGAGTCTGCCAAACACATCGGTGTTTCTGCATATGAGTTACAGTCACAAGGATATTTTGACGGCATCATAGATTATGAATATGACCACCCTCATCAGGTAAAAAATATCAAGGAAGCAATCGTCAGTTCTATTGAAGCAACTGAAAATAACGCATGCAAATTCTTAATTGAAAATGATTTTTTCTTTGACCATTATCGTGACAGTATCAATCATTACCTCAACCCTTCAAAACTCTTGATAGAAAGTAACAGGGTTACGGATCGTTCTCCAACAGGTACGTTGAATGTTTTTGGTGATGTATACCGGTTTATGCGATACCTAAAATTACGCCAGCGTATTGTCAGCCGTTCCATCGATAGTTATGCCAGACTCAGTTCTCGTAAAACTCCTCTGGGGAAATTGCGGGAACGTCTTAAAAACGAACGTCAGGAAAAACTACAACAGTGGTATAAGGCTCCGCTCGAGGTACGCTTTCACGAAAAGCTGAACAAACGTTTTGAACAGTTTCTCAGCTCCCGTGATGATCGAGAAAAAGAGCGCGGACGTCTAGTTGCCTTTTTCATCGGTGATCCACGCGAGAATTATAAAAAAGCGGTTGATGACCTGACTCTGGAAATTCTACTTTACCTCTATAATTACTGGAAAGACAGTACATCAGAAAACCTGATTGAACTATACGAACAACTTGGAGAATTCACTCTTAAAGACCGTCCTCCAAAGAATCCCAATTTATTGGATTTGTTAAAAACGACTGTTGTTAATCAAAGTTTTAAGGAAAATTTCCAGAATATACTCTTGTTTGATTTACTCTACAATCAAGTCATAGAAGCTCTTCCCACGATTGCAGATGAACTGAAGGGGACAAATCAGATTTCCCAAAAATCTGTTGAACAGTTGTTTGAACAGACCGTGGAAGGGGCAATGAAGGAATTTGAAAAAAATTCTCTACAACTTGAAAGTAATTCAGTCCGAACACACTTTTTTAAGTGGCTGGCAAATTTCATTGATCACAAAGATTGTGATCATGTACTTGGCACAATCAGCGAATGGAAAAGGATTGTCTTCCCAAGAATGAGTCCTCCGCTGTTTGGGTTAGTACGCTATTATTTTTCCGGACTACTGCCGTCACTTTATGAGGCACAGCAGAACAAAGGTCGTTTTCACGGAAAAATAACTCCACGCAATATAGGAATTAAAGATTTTTGGAACCGCCTCGATCAGTCTTACAAAGATTTACTGATTCAGAATTTGCTTCGTGGATACAAAAACTCTGTTATCAGTTCAACTAAAGTCATTGAACATTATTTCAAAGATTTTAAGGAACTGTATGCAGACAGGATAACTTCAAACCCTGTTAAATTTCCTGGATTCCGGGACGCTATTGAGAATGCATTGGATAATGGTGTTACGCCGTGCGGTGTTGTGACCGGGCTGGGAACATTTACCAATGGCGTGAACAGAGAATCAGCCGCGGAGAAAAAAACTGGTTCTAAAAAACAAAAAACGTCTTACCGTGTAGGCCTGGTGGTCAGTAACGCAGAGTTTCAGGCCGGTGCTTTTGATATGGCGAGTTGCGAAAAAGTTTGCCGCTTACTTGATGATTGTGCACGTTTAAAATTGCCGGTGATTTTTTTCATCACTTCCGCGGGTATGCAAACCAAGGAAGGCGGAGGATCGTTATTCTCGATGGCCATCATCAATGAACGGATAACGAGATTTGTAAAAGATATGGACCTTCCAGTATTATGTTTTGGTTTTCGTGACTGTACTGGGGGTGCACAAGCCAGTTTCGTGACACATTTACTTGTGCGGACTTACTATTTCTCTGGTTCACAGATGCCCTTTGCAGGTCAATTGGTTGTAGAGAGCCACTTACCGGCTCATTCAACTTTGTCGAACTATCTTTCTACAAATCCGGGAACAATGGACGGTCTTGTTAAAAATCCTTTTGATGTCGATATAGATCAAAAACTTTTGGAAATCGACCCTCAGATTCCTGTAGCCAAATATTCAGTCGAGGAGATTATTTCACGAGTACTTTCGGGTGAATATCAGTTGTCTGTAGGCGATGAAGTACAGACTTATTCTACTCAGGAAAATTTGCACACAGGTAAGCTTAAACGTGTGCTGATTCACGCACGTGGCTGCACTGCGGCACGTTTGATACGAGGAACCCAGGATGCAGGAATGGAAGTGGTTTTAGTTGCCTCGGATCCTGATATGGAAAGTTACCCTGTAACTTTGCTGTGTGAAAAAGATCGTCTGGTATGCATTGGAGGCAATACACCTCAGGATAGTTATTTGAACGGAATGAGTGTAATCAGAATTGCGGAACAGGAGGAAGTTGACGCAATTCATCCAGGAATTGGATTTTTATCGGAGTCTCCTCATTATGCAAGAATTTGCCGGGAACACGGATTTAATTTTATTGGGCCGCGTGCTGCTAACATGGATAGAATGGGCAATAAATCAAATGCCATTACGACTGCCCAGAATTTAAAAATTCCTGTTGTTCCAGGCAGTGAAGGTGCATTGATGGAACCTGAACATGCCTTAGTTGTTGCAGTCGAGATTGGATTCCCAGTGCTAATAAAGGCAGCACATGGTGGAGGCGGAAAAGGGATTGAAATAGTCAGAGAAGCAGGGCGTTTCAAATCAATTTTTTCTCGGATGTTTCAGGAGGCCTTGAGTGCTTTTGGCAACGGTGATTTGTATCTAGAGAAATTCATTGGTTCGATGCGTCACCTTGAAGTACAAGTAGTCCGAGACATACTCGGTAATTCAAAATTATTTGGTATACGTGATTGTTCGGTTCAGCGCAATTATCAAAAACTGATTGAGGAAACTGCTTCTGGAATTCCTAAAAATATAAGGGATCAGCTTTTTAATTATGCAGGTAAATTGATTAATGAAATAAATTATATAGGTGCAGGTACTGTTGAGTTTATTTATGACCTTGATCAAAAATGCGTTTATTTTATGGAAATGAATACACGATTGCAGGTTGAACATCCTGTTTCTGAAATGGTATCCAGAACAGATTTAGTGAAATTGCAACTGGAAGTTGCTCAAGGTGGTGATATTAGTGAATTGGATGTTAAGCTCAATGGTCATGCGATAGAATTACGATTGATTGCAGAAAAAATAGAACTCGACGATGAAGGTGAACTGCGTTTTATACCCGATCCGGGAGAGGTATCGGAAGTGTATTTCCCTGAAGAAGCACATGTGCGTGTCATTCAAACCGTTGCTTCTGGTTCTGTAGTATCACCATTTTATGACAGTCTGATTGCGCAAATAATCTGCTGGGGAAAATCTCGTAAGGAAGCAATAAGCAGATTACTCGAATATTTGAAGGGAGTTAAAATTCATGGTGTATCCACCAACTTGGCTTTGAATCGTCTAATATTGAAGGATGAAAAATTTCAAAAGGGCAGTTTCAGTACCAGATATCTGGTCGATTTGCTTGATAGAATTGACGAGAAAAAACTTTTGAGAGAATCCAAAAAAGATTCAGGATCTGCTAAAAATACCGTTGATCAGAAAGCTATTTTGCTGGATGGTTCAGATGAATTGAAGGTCCTCTCTCCACAGATGGGGGGTTTTTATGTGGCTGCCTCAAGTGAGGATGAGCCTTTTGTAAGTGAAGGACAGATCGTTGACGTAAATCATACCCTGTGTCTGTTGGAATCAATGAAAGTCTATACGGAATTGTCATTGTCAGACTACAAAAGTCCTGATGGAGAATCCTTATATTTAAATGATGTGAAGTACAAAGTTACTCGGATTATTGCTGAAGACCAGAACACAGTAAACCAGGGTGATTTGTTGTTTGTGATGCAACCTATAGATGCCTGATTATGTTAATGCTCTCATGGACGTACCTTTAACAAAAAATGCTGCCACGATAACCGCCCAGCCTGTCAGTTTAGAAGACATTCTAAAAGTAATTTCCTCAGATATTGAGTCTCTCGAGTCAAAAATTTTAGGTGATGTTAAAACAGATATTCCTTTACTCAATAATGTGGCAGATCATATTCTTAGTTCAGGAGGTAAAAGGCTACGGCCTGCGCTGTTAATTTTAGGTGCAGAAATGTTTACTGGTGTAAATAATCAAGTTATGCAGGCAGCTCAGGTAATTGAGTATTTACACACTGCAACTTTACTGCATGATGATGTGGTTGATGGAGCTGAAACACGTAGGAACGAGCTAGCCGTTTGCAGAATATGGGGTAATGAAGCTAGTGTCCTTTCTGGAGATTATTTGCTTTCGATGGCATTTAACCTCCTAACGAAATTGCGCAACCTGGAAGTTTTAGAATTGATGTCAGAAACGACAACTATGATGGCAAGAGGTGAATTATTGCAGTTAACACGTTCTTTTGAGACTGCAAACGAGGAAGAATATCTTGAACTTATTATCAACAAAACAGCTTGTCTTTTTGCAACAGCAATCAAAACAGGAGCTATACTTGCAGGTGCGTCAAGCGAATCCGCAAACCAATTGTATGATTACGGAATGGCACTGGGTATATCATTTCAAATTGTGGATGATGCTCTTGATTATACAGATGAAAAAAAAACGGGGAAACCTGTTGGAGGTGATTTTCAAGAGCGTAAAATAACCCTTCCTTTAAGTCACTTGTTAGGCATGGCAAATGTTGCAGACAGAAAGCGCCTTGATTCGATTCTCTTAATGCAGGAAATAGAAAAAAAACATATAGATGAGGTTATCGATTTGATGAATTGCTACGGTTCCATCAATTATGCTTTAGAAATATCCAAAAAACATTCCATTACAGCAAAAAGTAGTATAGCAAATTTTGCTGAAACAAAGCTCAAAAAATCCCTGATAGATATTGCAGATTTTGTCGTTTCACGTCAACTTTGAAGGATCCTTAAAACCAAAACATTCTAAGGCTTAAGAGACTCTGGTATTTTTTGTTCAGTCCTACTGATTTATCTGGGGGATGAATTAAAACTTCTGATTATCATCTCCATTAGCTCTGTCTTAGAAAAAATATTATCCTATTTTTCTTGGGGGGACAATGAGTGGCGGTTGTATAGGTAACTCCATCGTGCTGCACGGCGTGCTGCTTCTCCAAGCGAAATTAGGATGTCTTCAATTTTGAGTGGTTTTTCGAAAAAATCATAAGCACCTCCCTGCATACATTGAATAACATGCGGCAATGTGCTGTGTGATGTCATGATAAAAATCTGCATCAGCGAATTCATTTCCTTGATCTTAATCAATAATTCCACCCCGCTCATCTCCGCCATCATGATATCTGTTATCACAACGTTGAAAAAACTGCGTTGAAGTGTTTTCAAAGCCTCTTCTGCGCTTTTAGCAGTACTTACGTGATATCCCTCTTTTTCCAGAGACTGGTGGAGAACCATACGGATACTTTCTTCATCATCCACCACCAAAATGCTTAATTCTGAATTAGTTGTTTTTTTCATGTAATATTTCTTTAAGAATTTAAATATTCTTTTGCTGTTATACTTAGTGAACGTATAAAAGCGGAACGGTCCGGTGCCACCATAGCGGCATTGCCAATAAGTGCAGCATCGCAGGGAATCTTCAGTAAGCTTTGGATATCCTTTGGAGAATTGACGCAACTGGCGCTGATCAAAAGTTTCCCGGGCTGTTTTTTCCAGCTCCTTAATTCCGGATTACGTTCCCACCACGATGATATCACATCCACACTGCCCAGATTATATGTTTTAATCGGTTCTTCAGGAATTGCGGCAATTGCTCTATTGTTGATCATTAAAATGTCCGGATTAACTTCAAGTACCCTAGACAGTTCATTTTCCAGCGAACATTCTATAACTGCCTCCAGTCCTATTGTTTTAACTTCATTAATTATTTCACATAGTCCTGCCTTTTGAAAATAATAGGCCAGAATTAAGGCTGCGCTTGCACCACGGACACGTCCTTCCAGCAGTTGATATGGAGTTATTATGAAATCTTTATGTAACAAAGGTAGAATAGAAGTTTCACGTACAATTTCGAGAGTTTCAAGGGAGCCTCCGAACCAGTTATTATCAGTAAGTACTGAAATAGCTTTTGCGCCTCCGGATTCATAATCACGCACAACTGCTTCAGGATCAAGATTCTCAACATTATTGCGCCCGGGTGCTTTTGATTTTACTTCAGCAATTAAAGATATTGGTTCGTCAGGAGCTCTTAATAAAGCAGTGCGAAAATCCGTTGCATTCCCGAGTGCTTCTGCCTGGCTGCGTAAATTATTTTCAGAAATAATTTTCCGGCGTTGATCAACTTCTTTTAATTTAATATCGTGTAATTTATCTAAAAATGTTCTCATTGTTATGCAGCTTCAAAAAGTGGGTAACCTTGATTTAGAAATAATCAAAGCCAGCAACAGAAGTTATACAATCGCTATGCCCTTTTCCTTAACCCATTTCACAATATCAATTACCTTTTACAATAAACTAAATTAACCGTTCATGTCCTTATTTGTCTTAACTTTAGTCCTATTTTCTGCGTTCATGCACGCTGGCTGGAATTTGTTTCTTAAAAAAAGCCAGGATCGTCTGGTAACAATGGCAACATTGCATCTTGTCAGTGGTGTTATCGGAATTGCTGCAGTACCGTTTCTTCCGACTCCATACCCAGAAAGCTGGCCCTATATTTTTGCTTCTGTGGTATTGCATTTAGGATACCAGCTTTTTCTGGTTAAAGCATATATTTATGGAGATCTTGGGCAAGTATATCCAATTGCAAGGGGACTCTCACCACTCTTATTAGTTTTCGTTTCAGTCTTTTGGATTGGCGAAGAACTTAGCACAAAAATGATGATTGCTATTGGTCTGATCACTATGGGGATATTCAGTCTGATTTTTCGCGGGAAAATATTTTTTGACCATTCTTTCCGTGCTGTTTTTTATGCTTTATTAACAGGAAGTTTCATTGCCGCTTACACACTTGCAGATGGACTAGGAGTTCGTTATTCCGGGAATGCTGTTTCATATGTGCTTTGGTTAATGGCATTAGAGTGCTGGCCTTTGCTGGTAATTAC
>MDSW01004699.1_pt1 | contig 12273 bp, 8 predicted proteins | sample 811171 | NCBI WGS metagenome assembly MDSW01 (sample SAMN05326641, study PRJNA326480) | marine metagenome | isolation source: seawater | place: Atlantic Ocean: North West | collected 2012
AATAATCTTGATAAATGCCTTTAAGATTCATATCGAATAATAAATTAGTTAATTTTGCAAAAATGAGTGTAAAGATAGGTAATATCGAATTAGGTGAGTTTCCATTGCTATTAGCACCTATGGAAGATGTCAGTGACCCCCCATTTCGTGCGTTGTGTAAACGCCACGGAGCCGATGTTATGTACACTGAATTTATCTCTTCAGAAGGTCTGATACGAGATGCGGTAAAGAGTACTCAAAAATTGGATTTCTTCGATTACGAACGCCCACTAGCCATTCAAATTTTTGGACACGATATAGAATCCATGAAGCAAACCACCAAAATATGTGAAAAGGTAAATCCAGACTTCATAGATATTAATTATGGTTGTCCAGTAAAAAAAGTAACCTGTAAAGGAGCTGGTTCGGGGATACTCAAAGATATACCTAAAATGGTATCCATGACCAAGGAGATTGTTAATTCAACTCACTTACCAGTAACTGTAAAAACACGATTGGGCTGGGACGATAATAGCAAACACATCGTTGAAATTGCAGAAAGACTGCAAGATGTTGGCATCAAAGCTATCGCCATACATGGTCGTACACGTAAACAAATGTACAAAGGAGAAGCCGATTGGAGTCTTATTGCAGATATAAAAAACAACAAACGTATGCATATTCCTGTATTTGGAAATGGGGATGTGGATAGCCCACAAACTGCACAATTTAAACGCGATAAATACGGAGTTGACGGCATTATGATAGGTCGTGCTGCCATTGGACACCCTTGGATATTCAATGAAATAAAACACTTTCTAAAAACAGGACAAGAACTGCCTAAACCTACTATAAAAGAACGCATAGAGGTATGTAAAGAGCATTTGGAATTTTCCTTAAAATGGAAAGGGCCAATCTTAGGTGTTGTAGAAACAAGACGACACTATACCAATTATTTTAAGCATATTCCAAATTTTAAAGAATACAGAATACGATTAGTGACGGCACAACAGCCCGAAGAACTTTTTGAGATTCTTAGCGAAATAGAACGTACATTTGGAGAATATGAATTTGCTTAAACCACAATCCATTTTTATTGTTACTTTAGGAGTTGCCTTATTTTTCTCCTCTTGCAAAGAACAAGAAGGCTGTACAGATTTACTAGCCCTAAATTATAACTTAAATGCAGTAAAGGATAATGGTTCTTGCAAGTATTTGAGTGAAAATTTTGTAGGCATATATGGGATAAAAGATAGTATTACTGGCGGTATGTTACTTGGTGAATGGGAAGCAGAACGAAACTACACAATGGAAATCGTTCAGGATGAAGATAATCCTAGTCAAATTATAATAAGAAATTGGGCGCAAATTCACAATTATACTGACAACTACTCAGACGACTATACACAAGTTTCCGCTTATGTCAATGGGGACAGTTTGTTTGTCGAATTTCAAGAAATTATTAATACAAATAGCTATAAAGCTCACAATAGCTGTGGTAAAATAATAGTAGATTCCATTTTTTACGATTTTGAATATGAGAACTTTTTTGGGGAAGTGTTTTGGGGAACAGCTAGTGGCATTAAAATAGAATGAAAGAAACCCGCATTAATAAATATTTAAGTGAAGTAGGCTATTGCTCAAGAAGAGCTGCTGATAAACTTATAGAACAAGGAAGAGTTACCATCAATGGTGAAGTTCCACTTATGGGGACTAAAATAGCAAAAGGAGATAAAGTTTGTGTTGATGGCAAGGCAGTAAGTAAGTCAGAAGAAGCCGCTGTCTATATTGTTCTAAACAAACCTACAGGAATTGTATGCACAACTGATACAAAAGTTGAAAAAAATAATATTATAGACTTTATTAATTACCCAAAGCGAATATTTCCTGTTGGTAGACTAGATAAAGCAAGTGAAGGGCTTATACTTTTAACTAATGACGGAGATATCGTAAACAAGATACTTAGATCTAGAAATAATCACGAAAAAGAATACATTGTTCATGTAGATAAAAAAATTAATGCTGATTTTGTAAATAAAATGAGTCAAGGCATTCCAATTCTTGAAACTATTACACGCCCTTGTAAAGTTAAAAAAATAGGTGAGCATCGTTTTAAAATTGTCTTAACACAAGGATTGAATAGGCAAATTCGAAGAATGTGTGAATATTTAGGGTTTAGAGTGATTAGGCTCAAACGAGTTAGAATTATGAATATTAAACTTGACATAAAAGTTGGCGAGTATCGAAATCTGAGTATTAATGAACTTAAAGAATTGCATCAATTACTTAGGACATCATCGAAAATAGTTTAGAAATATCGCTTAACCAAATATCTAGCCGGTATTAGACTAGCAATACATCCAATAGTAAAAACTGTAAAGAGCACTAATATAATGTCAGAATAATGAATATCAATCGGATAATTATCAACTACAAAAGAACCATTGCCCATTTTTATTATTCCAAACTTAATTTGTAAGTAAGCAATAAAAAGCCCTACTATTAACCCAATTATTAAGCCAATTGTAGATGTTAAAACACCTTTAAAGAAAAAGACTAGCTTTACCATTTTCGGAGATGCTCCAAGTTTAAATAATAGTTTAATATCTTTTTTCTTCTCTATCATTTGCATTGTCAAGGCGCTAATAATATTGAAAGTAGCTATAACAAGAATAAAACTCAGAATAATAAAAACTGCTAATTTTTCAGAACTTAAAATTTTATACAAAAAAGCATGTTGTTGATATCTACTCTTAACACTATATGAATCACCTAATATATTTTTTAAATCAGATTGTATTTTGAATATTTTAGAATCTGCACATAAAATCTCTAAAGAGGAAGACAAACTATCTCTATTTAATACATCTCTCATAAACTCAATATTGGTTATCACGTATTCAGAATCAAAATCAGATTGTATAGCAAAGACTCCAACAGGCAAAACACTTTTTTGAATAAAAGAAGACTCCGGTCTTAGTAAGTTCTTTATTTCTCTATTAGGAATATATAATTGTAATTGATCAAAAACATTTCCTATGTTCATGGATAAGTAATAAGCTATGCCCCGACCCACTATTGCAGTATTTTTATGTGTGTAACTATCTAAATAATCACCTGAAATTAGCAAACTATCAATTGAATTTATAGATTTAAAATTATTATCGACACCTTTTAAAGTAGCAATATATTCACTGTCTTGATATCTTAATAAAACCTTTTCTTCTAAAACTTCAGAATATTGAATATTGTTATCATTAAGATAGCTTTTTGCTTTAAGAAAGTCTGACACTTTGCTATCAAGGACACTAACCTTGATGGGGGGGTCAAAAGAATTGTAAAGAGATAATATAAGTTTTTCAAAACCATTGAATACAGAAAGAACTAAAATCAAAGATGCTGTACAAATTGCTACGCCAATCATTGAAATTAAACTAACATAATGAACAACATTTTTGGACTTTTTAGAGACCATAAATCGTTTAGCGATATAAAAGGCAACTTTCAATTTTACTTTAATAAATCTTCAATTTGTCTTGAATAATCAACCGAATCGTCAAGAAAAAACTTAAGTTCAGGAACTTTTCTCATTTGATTACGAATGCGCTCACCTAATTTTTTTCGAATAAAATATGATTGATTATTTATTTTTTTCAATAAATCTTCTTTATTATCAGTTCCAAAAACACTAACATACACTCTAGCAATTGATAAATCAGGCGAAATTCTAACTACAGTTACAGATATTAAAGAAGTGCCAATTAAATCCCTTCCTTTTATCTGAAGAATTTCTGATAAATCCTTTAATAATTGTCTTGATACTTTCTTCTGTCTTGTACTTTCCATAAAACAAAGATAAATTTTTAGAACCTTAAAAAGAGCAATTTAAATACATTTGCAATATGAAGGACTTTTTAAGAGTATTAAATTTTGCTAAGCCTTATTGGATATATGCTGTATTGAACATTCTATTTAACATTCTTACTGTAATTTTTTCCTTAGTTTCGATAACAATGATAATACCCTTTCTGGGATTATTGTTTGGCACTCAAGAAAAGATTTACACTACTTCTTCTTTAGAGTTTAGCGCAAATTCAATTAAAGAAAATTTCTATTTTCACATTACTCAAATAATAGATTCAAGAGGACAAATTGACGCACTACTTTTCATTTGTGGCTTAGTACTTACTATGTTTTTATTTAGAAATCTATTTCGATACTTAGCATTATATTTTCTCACACCCATACGTAACGGAGTTGTAAGAGATATGAGAAATGCCTTACATAAAAAAATAATCAATTTACCTCTTGGCTATTACACGGAAAAACGAAAAGGCGATATCATATCAAGAATGACAACAGATTTAGTGGAAATTGAATGGTCAATAATGAGTTCTTTGGAAATGATTTTCAAAGATCCACTTAATATTATAATATTCTTAGCAAGTTTAATTTTTATTAGTCCTGAGCTAACAATTTTTGTTGTTATATTATTTCCTGTCGCTGGATTTCTGATAGCTCGAATTGGTAAAAGTCTTAAAAAATCTTCTGAGAAAGGCCAAAACAAAATTGGTGAATTGCTTTCTAATATTGATGAAAATATTGGAGGGCTAAGAATTATTAAATCCTTCAGAGCTGAAAAAATTATTCAATCTAGATTTGAAAAAAATAGCAATCAATATCTAGAAATAATGAATCGTTTATTACGTAAAAAAGATTTATCATCGCCAATGAGTGAGTTTTTGAGTACTATTGTTCTAGTTTGTGTAATGTGGTTTGGTGGTAAGCTTGTTTTGAGTAATGAAAACAGCCTGTCCCCGGAAGAATTTATTGGGTATATTGCTATTTTTTCTCAGATAATACCTCCCGCTAAATCATTCACTACTGCGTTTTACTATTTACAAAAAGGAAGTGCTTCATCCAAAAGAGTAATGGATATTTTGGATGCTGAAAATAACATTAAAGATCCTGTAATTGCTAAAGGTAAAAATTATAATCGCCAATTAAGTTTTAAAAATGTAAGTTTTCAGTACGATACACAAACTGTTTTAAAAAACATCAGCTTTAACATAAAGATTGGGCAAACAGTTGCATTAGTAGGAGAATCTGGAAGTGGCAAATCAACAATTGCCGATTTATTAGCTCGTTTTTATGATGTTGAAAAAGGAGAAATTACAATTGACGACATTAATATTAAAGATTTTAACCTGTCTGATCTAAGAGGTCTTATGGGTATTGTTTCACAAGAATCTATAATGTTCAATGATAGTGTAATAAATAATATAACATTGGGTAATACAAATGCTAATATGGACGATGTAATTGATGCAGCAAAAGCAGCCAATGCCCACGATTTTATAGTGGATATGAATGAGGGATATAATAGCAATATTGGCGAAGGTGGTATTAAATTATCTGGAGGGCAGAAACAACGACTGAGTATTGCAAGAGCGATATACAAAAACCCCCCAATATTAATTTTAGATGAAGCAACCTCGTCTTTAGACACTAAATCTGAAAAATTAGTTCAAGACGCATTGAGCAAGCTAATGAAAAATAGAACTTCATTAGTAATTGCTCACAGACTTTCAACTATTCAAAATGCGGATAAAATCTTAGTTATAAAAGATGGTGAGATTATTGAACAAGGAACCAATCAGGATCTGATAAAAAAAGAAGGTTACTACAAAAAGTTATTAGACTATCAAAACCTGTCTTAAACTTTAGCTTTTCTTACTATCTTTGAAGCAAACAATTTCATAAGTTCAAATGATAAGATTAATTTTTGCTCTCTGTTTAAGTATCAACATTGCTTTTGCAGATATTGGAGATACAACTATAATTCAAGTACATAATAATGTTGATATGACATGGTATGGTCATTATAAAAAATGGGGTGAATTCCCATCTGAAGGTTCCTTTCGAAAAGTACTTATGCACTTTGACATGGGCTGTGCATCATCAGGCTGTAGTGGATGGGATTATGACGTTCATATACTTCTAAGAAACAGAACTAATAAGCTTGATTCTAATCTTGTTTTAGCTCCTAATTATAGTCTAGAAGGCTCAAGTTTAGATAGTATTATGTTTAGCTATACCCCCACTTTTATTAATGTTTGGGATAGTATTAACGGAGTAACCAATGTAGCTAATGATTCGCTCATATTGATATTATATAATGATAACTATGACCCTTTTTTGGCAACTGACACACAATATGTGTATTTAGCTAATTATTACAATACAATATATGATAGTTTAGGAACTGCTATTGACTCGGCATTTGTAGCAAATGATACTATAATGTTTTTAAATTATACAGATACATATGATGTTTATGAAATTATAGAAGATTTTGAATTGGGTAGAGCAATTACCCCATATGGAACATATATGAACCCGGCCAATGGAAGCTATGGTACTAATGGATACGACGAAAATTGGAAACATAGGTTTACTTACGACGTAACAGACTTTCAACATCTATTAAAGGATTCAGTTGAAATTGATGCTTTTTATTCAGGGTGGTCCAGCGGCTTTAGCGTAACACTTAATTTTGAGTTTATTGAAGGTACACCCCCAAGGACGCCTATTGTCTTAAGTAATATTTATAAAAATGGAGCCGCAAGATATGGCTATAATAACTCAGCAGATTTTGAAGCTAACCAAATGCCAGAAGTTAAAATTGCAACCTCTCCATATGCATCAAGTTTTAAATTACAATTTGTTCCAACAGGCCATGGTGCAGCCGGAGAATTTACTCCCAATGTAAGCTACATAGCTAAAGTAAATGGCTCTGTTGTAGGTGGAGAAACTATATGGAAAGATGACTGTGGTTTTAATGCAATTTGGCCTCAAGGTGGAACGTGGATTTTTGATCGTGCTAATTGGTGCCCAGGTGAAGCTGTTCCTATTTTTAATCATGAAATTACCCCATATATTACAGCTGGCGACAGCGCTGCATTTGATATTAATTTTAGTAGCTTTAACCCTAGTGACGATGCTTCATATTCCTGTGCAGTTCATTTATTCCAATACAAACAACCTAATTTTAATTTAGATGCTGAAGTATTAGATATAATTAGTCCATCACTAAAAGATCAATATTCTAGACTGAATCCCATATGTTCTAAACCCATTATAAAAATTAGAAATTCAGGAGCAGAGATATTAACTTCACTAACTATTGAATATGGAATTGAAGGAGGAACTATACAAACACAACAATGGACTGGAAACCTCAAGTTCATGCAAGAGGAAGAAATTACTTTGGGTAATTTAGTTTACGACGGCAATAAAAATACATTTGAAGTGTCAGTTTCAAATCCTAATGGATTAACGGATATGTACAACGAAAATGATTTTATGTCATCTGATTTTGAGGAAGTACCAGTTTATAAAAATCAATTTTTAGTCCGTCTAAAAACTAACAATTATGGGGGACAAAATTCATGGAAAATTGAAAATAGTGAAGGTGAAATAGTTTATTCAAAGAGTAATTTTGCTAGCAACACTTTAAATGCGGATACTGTAATTTTAGGTAATGGCTGTTTTACCTTTACTTTAGATGACACCGGAGGTGATGGCTTAGATTTCTGGTATTGGGATAATATAGGTCAACCTGATGGTACAGGCTTTATCAACTTCATGTATTACGATACAATTAATGTATTTAAAACATTTCATAAAGATTTTGGTTCGAGGATAGTACATTCGTTTAGAGTTCAAAATGCTACATCAATACAAGAAAGTATAATAGATGAATTTGAAATTTATCCGAATCAAACTAAAGGACTTGTAAACATAAAATCCAATATTTCAGGAAAAGAAAAGAACTTACAACTTTTTGATATTAACGGAAAATTACTTTTGCAAAAAAAATGGTATGATAGAGATACGCATATCAACTTAAGTAATATTTCTAATGGAATATACTTTATAAAGCTTATGACATCCACCTATTCTCGAACAGAAAAAATAATTTTTAATTCATATTAAAATTATAACTTTTCTTTTTTGATATTTTTGTTTCTATGAGTGTCACACTTTATTGTAATAGTTTAGTTGAATATTCGCGGTTTCGAACCCGAGAAGTAATGATAGGTGATGTTGGGGTTGGTGGTGATAATCCAATACGTATTCAATCAATGACAACAACCGATACTATGGACACTTTGTCTACGGTTGAACAAAGTATACGTATGATTAAGGCAGGTTGTGAAATTGTACGTATTACTGCACCAAGCAGAAAAGAAGCAGAGAATCTGCTAAACATTAAAAAAGAATTGAGAGATAGAGGTTTTAATACCCCTTTGGTTGCTGATATACACTTTACACCCAAAGCTGCAGAAATAGCTGCTCGAATTGTAGAAAAAGTAAGAATTAATCCTGGAAACTACGCCGACAAGAAAAAATTTGAAGAAATAGAATATACCGATGAAACATATAAAAAAGAACTAGAGCGCATAAAAGAAAGATTTGTTCCATTAGTTCGTATTTGTAAAGAAGAAGGCACTGCTATGAGGATTGGAACTAATCACGGGTCTCTATCAGACAGAATTCTTAGTAGATATGGTGATACGCCGTTAGGAATGGTAGAGTCTGCTTTAGAATTTCTAAGGATTTGTAGAGAGGAAAATTATCATAATATTATATTGTCTATGAAGGCAAGTAATACAAAAGTAATGGTTCAAGCCTATCGATTACTTATTCAAAAAATGAAAGAAGATAGAATGAACTACCCGTTGCATTTAGGCGTAACTGAAGCGGGAGAAGGAGAAGATGGTCGTATAAAATCAGCAGTCGGTATTGGCACCTTATTGGAAGACGGCATAGGAGATACTATTAGAGTATCATTAACAGAAGAGCCAGAACACGAAATCCCGGTAGCAAAAGATTTAGTAAGTCGTTACGATGACAGAATAAAACATCAAATTATTTCAAGAGTAGAGAATAATCCAATAGATAGTTATAATTATAAAAGAAGAAATGCTAATGAAATATTAAATATTGGAGGAAAACAGGTTCCTGTGGTAATAGCAGATTTATCTATAAAGAAAAAGATTACTCCTGCTAGTCTTTATAACCTGGGATATCGTTATTCAGTACCAAATGATAAATGGAACATTAACGATATGGCATGTGACTATATTTTATTAGGAAACAAAGAGATTAATTTTGAAATTCCTGGCACACTAGGTTTAATATACGATTACAAAACTTGGAAAAATAATAAAAGTAAAGAAAGAGTTTATCCTTTTCTGAATTGTAAAGAATACCTTAAAGTTGAAATCCTTTCTAAACAAATGAATTTTATTTATGCTTGTTTGAATGATATTGATACAGATCTAATTAATAAACTTAAATCTGATTATACTGCTGTTTTAATTATTGATTCGCACAATGCACATGGGATGGCAGAACAAAGACGATTGTTTATGAATTTGATTAATGAAGATTGTCATGTACCAGTTATTATTGGTCGCTCGTACATAGATCTTTCTGAAGAAAAATTACAACTACATTCTGCTACAGATTTGGGCGCTTTATTACTAGATGGTTTAGGTGACGGTATTTTTATTTCTGCTGAAAATTGTGGTAGTGACCAAAACATTAATCAAACCGCTTTTGGTATTCTTCAAGCAACTAGGACACGTATTTCTAAGACTGAGTACATATCTTGTCCATCATGTGGACGTACACTTTTTGACTTACAAGAAACTACTGCAAAAATACGTGCAAAAACAAACCATCTTAAAGGTATTAAAATTGGGATTATGGGTTGTATTGTTAACGGCCCCGGAGAGATGGCAGATGCTGACTATGGATATGTAGGCACAGGAGTAGGAAAAATCACTCTTTATAAAGAGAAAGAAGTTGTAGAAAGAGGAATTCCTGAAGATAAAGCAGTAGACGCTTTAATTGATTTAATTAAATCATATGGTGATTGGGTTGATGAAAAAAATGACCAAAATGCTGATTTCTGATTCGTAAACAAAAAAATTAATTATTGTTTACAATTGTAAAATATCTAAATGGTCTTGAATTCATAGTTTGAAATAAATTTCTACATGCTGTTGCATTTGTACTCATTGACAAATACCATTTTATACTTGATCCGCAATCTTCTGTAGTCCAATAATGACTAGCGCAATCTAATTCATCAGTGGTAGAACAACTATTAAGATTAAATATTTCAAATCCTACTTCATTTAATAAGTTGTTTATAGTACCATTATTTATTTTTGGCCAAACTTTATTAACTAATTCGAGCCTAGAAAGTAGAACCCAATCATCATAACCGTTTAACTCGAGAGATTCTGCATAATTATTACATTGATTATAGCTTCCATAAAAGTTTTCACTACTTACTACTATCCCTGAGTAAGGATTTTCTTGATCAACATAAACAACCATTCCACCTTCAATCAATTGACCTACATAAGCTTCACAAGTTTGGTTGTCACATTCGGCATTAATATCAAAATTTGGTGCTGCTGGGTCAGTACATCCATATAAACCAGTGCAACTTCCATTGTCAATTACTGCATTTTCATCAAAATTACATGCGGCCGGATCGGTACAACCCATAACATTAGAAACGATTTGTATTATAGAGTCTAATATTTCTATATTTAAATTTATAGGGTCTATATTCTCTGAAATTGCAGAACTAATCATTTCTTCAATTGCAGTTGAATCAATAGTTGATGTTGAACTTGATCCACCTCCACATCCGGCAAAGTAATTCTCATCAACTAAGTAACCGTTAATTGAACCATTGTATCCACTCCCACCGGTTAATGATATTATGTCGCCTGGCTTACATACATAAATGTTAGATCCTCTGTTTTCTGCATAACTACTACGCCCGTAACTAACAGTAGTTCCATTAATACTTACTCCAAAAGATGTACTATTATAAGCAAGATTAGTTATGTAAAGGTTCTTGCCAACAGGAACTGTGTAATCCCCACTTGCTGATACAGATAAATTCCATGTTATTATGTCCACATTTTGTGTTTGATCAATTAAGATGCCATTAAATGCTCCTTTATATCCACTTCCACCAGTTAATGAAATTACATCTCCAGACTGACACACATAAACGTTAGACGCCCTCATATCAGCAAAATTACTACGCCCATAACTAACAGTAGTTCCATTAATACTTACTCCAAAAGATGTGCTATTATGAGCAAGATTAGTTATGTAAAGGTTCTTACCAAGAGGAACAGTATAATCTCCACTTGCTGAAACAGCTAAATCCCAAGTTATTACTTCCCCATTTAATCCTTCTGGATATTCATAATCGCATCCAACAGTTATTCCATTTCCTATATTTGTTATAAATGTAGTATCTGTACTTAGTATATTAGCTAAGGAATCATAATTAATTGTAGATGCCGAACCTGAAAAATCACCACTGCATGCTGCAAAGTAATTCTCATCAGCTAAATAACCAAAATATGTAGCTTGTGACAGCCAATTATAAGGCAAGTAATTATCTACATGAAGTGAATCGCCTGATGCTAAAATAAGTGGCATTTGACCTATATTAACTGGTGCAACATAATTATTAATTTTAATAATGGGATCTTCTGATAAATTATTTAGTTTTCTATGAGTTAAATATAATTTTTTACCATTAGGAACGACAAAACTACTATCACCTAATGATATTACCATTCTATCAACATTTTGAGGATCATCGATTAAGAAACCAAACATACAAATTTGTGACGTCGCATCTGCTGGGGTATAACTTTCAACCCTAATAACATCTCCATATGAGGCAATATGAGGAAATAATGAACTTAACTCAAACATATCATTATTCATGTATAATCTATAGGATCCCATAAGATTATAGGCAACAATTTTGGTGATATATAATTTTTTGCCCTCAGGAACATGGTAATCTTCCTCCCCTAAATTAATAAGTATAATATCATTATCCAATCCCTCAGGATAAGTATAATTACAAACTGAACTTTCAATGATACTATTAGATAAATAGTTATTAATTAAACTATCAACATATGAGGAATCCAAAGAAGCGACTTCACCTGTTAGACCTTGCTCACCCTGTAATCCTTGTTCTCCTTGAGGGCCCTGAGGACCTTCCAACCCTTGCTCACCCTGTAATCCTTGTTCTCCTTGAGGACCCTGAGGACCCTCCAACCCTTGCTCACCTTGTAATCCTTGTTCTCCTTGGGGACCCTGAGGACCTTCCAACCCTTGCTCACCCTGTAATCCTTGAGGGCCTTGAGGACCTTCCAACCCTTGCTCACC
>MDSW01034248.1_pt1 | contig 12273 bp, 9 predicted proteins | sample 811171 | NCBI WGS metagenome assembly MDSW01 (sample SAMN05326641, study PRJNA326480) | marine metagenome | isolation source: seawater | place: Atlantic Ocean: North West | collected 2012
AAATATCTTCAGCTACACATAATGTAGAATAACTTAAAAAAAAAAAAATAAAAAAAACTTCATTGGTTATCTTTTTCTTGATAGTGACTTTTGGTTAAAGTCTCTTTGAGAAAGACCTACTTTAAACTTAATTTCTTCAACCAATAGGTCAGTAGATTTTCCAGTTTGATGATTTACCATTTTATATATACTAGGTCTCCAAAATTTATCTAAATATATTTTATAATCTCCAAAAGTTAAAGTTTTTAAAAGAGATCTTTTTCTATCGTAGTATTCAATTTTCCATACTCTATGAGCAGAGGTATTGTCTAGCCATAAGGTTTGATAACTATATCCAGAGCTTTTTTCCACTGGTACTCTAGTGATTACGTGACAACTCAAGTCTTCTTTTACAGGACAAGTTTCCTCTTTTATATACTTTCTATTATTATATTTCTCTAGTTCTTGGCTGCCTAAGTCTTCATATGCAAACTCTGATCCAACGAAAGATCCGGATCTATTCTCTGAAGTAATTCTTTTAACCCTTTTTAAAGCTGGAAGGTACAACCATTGATCATCTGCTCCTACTTTGTGAGTGAAAGTTAAAGTTGCAGTACCCTTTACATCTTTGGGACTATCAAAAATAAATAAAGTTTTGTCTCCATCGTTAGTTACTTCTAATGTTTTCCCTCTAAAATAACGAATAGTCTCTTCTCCCTGCTTATTTCTTAAAGTCATAGTTTGATTCGAAATAAAGTCTCCAAAGCCTTTATCATAGTTGTATGCGTCTGTGGAAATTTTTAATGCTTTTTCATCTTCTTCTGAAGCTTTGACAGAATTATGGAAAGAAAACAAAAACATTAAGTAAATAAAAAATTTAAAAGTTTGTAAAATTTTTTGCATTTTTAGCTCCTAGGTCTGTTGTTTTATATTATATGAAGAATTTTTTAAAAGATTTAATTTTTCAAGAGTAATTAATAATGTGGGAAGAAAAAATAAATCTATAAATAAAGCGATTGCAATAGTAATTGCAGTCAACAATGCCATATCTGAATTTACTTTAAATCCTGACAATGATAAAATTGCAAAGCCAGCTACTAGAGCTATGGTTGTTGTACTTAATGCAAAACCTACATTTTTAAAAGCATATCTTGTAGCATCTTCTGGGCTAAGCTTTTCTTCTCGAATTCCTCTTAAATACTTACTTAAGTAATGAACAGTATCATCAACGACAATTCCTAAAGTCATCGCTGCCACAACAGATAATGCTACTCCTACTTCGCCAAATAGGTATCCCCAAAGACCAAAGCCCACGGCAGCAGGAAAGAGATTTGGTATGAGGCTAATAAAACCCATCCTAAAACTCTTTAAAGCCACAACCAACAAAAGGGAAATAAGAACTAAAGCAGCTGTTGTTCCTACAAGCATTGAGTCAATATTCCTTTTTGAAAAGTGTGAAAAAATCATAGATAAACCAGTCCCATTAGTTTTAAATTCAGGAATTTCTTTATCAAAATATTCTTGAATAATTGCATCTAAATCTCTGACGTCGTCATTAGACGCATTCTTTATATTTACGGTCAATCTGGTTGAAGACTTATTAACATTTATTCTATTGTTTAAGTCTAAGCCAAATGGAACAGACAGTTCGTATAACAATAAATATTGAGCAGCTAACTCTCTATTTTCAGGAATATCATAATATGCTTCATCATCACTATTCATAGCTTTATTCAATCTTTTTATTGTATCAGAAACAGTAGTCACATGATTAACATTTGGTTCTTGCCTAATTCTATCAGCTAATTTATCTAATCTTTTCCAATACTCAGGACTGTTAATACCATCAGCCTCACCTGAAGGTATTGAATACTCAATAGTATTTAATCCAGTTAAATTCTCTTCAAAAAAATCTGAATGTGTTCTGATTTCAAACCTTTTATCAAAATATTTTGTCCACGTGTCATCTAACTTAATTTGTGTCATTCCAAAAGATATAATTAATATCAATAGTCCATTAAAAACCAGTAAAAACTTCCTATATTTTATCACAAAATCACTTAAACTACTCATGAAGTTTTCAGCTTTAGAGTATCCAGTTGCCTTTGTTTTTGAAGGAATAATTACCAGAAGAGCTGGCAAGGTTACCACTGCATGAAAAAAAAGTACTAAGTTTCCAAAAGACATCATGTATCCTAGCTGTCTAAAAGGAGGTGCTTCAGAAAAATGCATCGTTAAAAATCCTATAGCAGTAGTTATTGCGGTCATAAATACAGGCTGAAGATTTACTCTTAGTGACTCATCTACTGCATTTTTTCTATTTTTTCCTAAACGCATTTGTATTTTTTGAGTGCTCATAATATGGACACAATGAGCAATAGTTAGGGCAGATAACATTAAAAATGAATTAAATGTAGCTGCGTTTAATATAAATTTGAGCCAACCTGCGACTCCCATCATCCCTATTACAGAAAGTATAACAATAAAAGCTGTTAATAATGCTCCTACAACTGACCTCAATGATATGCCTGCAACTAAAAATATAATTAAAAGCATTAAAGGTGTTAACAGACCCATATCACTTATTGATACCTCAGTAAAAGCCATTGTTAAAGGAACTCCTCCAGAGACATAAAAATCAACATCAGGGAATTTCTCTTTTAATTCAGACTGAATTGGTCTAATGAATCCCATAACCTCTTCAACAACATCTCCGGCAGCTTTAGGGTCATCTGGCTTAATAATAGTGACATTAATAGCAGTAAATTTACTGTCTGGACTTACTAAAAGATTTACCAACATTGGTTCGTTTAACGCGACTACTCTAGCATTTTCAGCAATATCATTACTAATTGTGCTATCAGTTACTAAATCACTGATAATAATGTTGTCCCCTTTAGCTCTAGTCCATTGAAAATTGGTAACAGAGTCAACTCTACTTGATGCAGGAGTTTGCCATAGTTTTTTCGTCAAATCTCTAATAATTGATAAATTATTTGGGGTAAATACATTTCCATTCTTAGGAGCTACCATAATGAAAATATTATCATTTTTTGTATAAGTTTTTTCGAGAGTTTCAAGAGCTACCAGATTAGGGTCTCCTTTCGAGAAAAATATTCTATTATCTGGGTTTTGAGACAATCCTTTTAGACCGAATCCGCAAATTACAGTAAAAATGATGCTAATTAGTATCAGCATCCATGGCTTTTTAACTACTAGGGTTCTGTAACTTTTTTGCAAATTATCTAGCTTTGGCATATTATCTCCTTATTAGAATATGTAGTTGTAAACGAAAAAAATTCAAAAATATCTAAGTTTTTTTTTAAATAACTTTCATAACTTATCTTGAATAAAATTTCCACTAAAGAAATAATTTAGTAAGCTATAAGATATGAAAAAAAAAAATAAAAAAAATTATCCAGTTTGGTGGAGTAACGCTTGTGAAGATCTTTCAAAAAAAGATAATATTATGAAAGGTTTAGTAGAAAAATATTCAGATAGTAAAATAAGTACTATAAAGAACCCATTTTACTCTTTATCTAGATGCATTGTAGGACAACAAATATCTGTGCAAGCTGCTGATGCAATTTGGAGTAGACTAACTCAAAACTTTGATATTTATGATGAAAATTGCTTTAAAGAAGTAAAACCCAATTTTTTAAAAAGCTTTGGGCTTTCGGAAAGAAAATCTGATTACTTAATAGGCCTGTCTAATTTTATGAGAAATATGAACTCTTACAACTTTTGGAATGATTTACATGACGAAGATATATATTCAAGACTGATAAAGCTCAAGGGTATAGGGCCTTGGAGCATTAAAATGTTTTTGATGTTTTCCTTAAATAGAAGTGATATTTTCTCTTCAGAAGATTTAGGTTTAATAAAAGCAATAGGAAAAAATTATTATAGTGGTAGTATTCCCAAAAAAGAAGAAGCAGAAGAACTTGCCTTAAACTGGGCTCCTTGGAGAACAGCGGCAAGTTGGTTTTTATGGAGAAGCATAGATCCAGATTTAGTAACGTATTAAATTTTTATGATGAAAAAAAAATCTATTTTGTTTTTAGTAACTGAAGATTGGTATTTTATTTCTCATAGACTTGAATTTGCTCTTTATTTAAAAAATAAAGGATATCATGTTCATGTTTGTTGCAAAGATACAGGTAAATTTAAAAGTATTTTAGAAAGGGGAATTGATTGTTATAATTTACAGGCACGCAGAAAATCATTATCGGCATTTCAATTTATTTCAGAGGTAAGCTCTTTTTTTAAATGTTTCCAAAAAGTAAAACCCAATATAGTTCATTTAGTTTCTCTTAGACCTGCTGTTGTAGGATTATTTGCTTCAATATTTTTAAAAAATGTCAAAATATTTATAACTTTTACGGGGCTCGGTTTTATTTTTATTCGTCAAAATTTTGTTGCTAAAATTTTTAGGTTTTTAATACAGTTATTTTTTATAATTTTTTCAAGAATAAAAAGAGCTAAGGCAATAGTGCAAAATAAAGATGATTATAGGTTTTTTTTAAAAAATTTCTTTTTCAGAGAAGACAGCATATCAATCATAAGAGGATCCGGAATAAATCTAAAATATTTTAAAGAAATTAGTGAGTATAGAAATAATAAAATTAATATTTGTTATGTAGGAAGAATATTAGAAGATAAAGGAGTACATTGGTTAGTAAAAGCTTTCAAATTAGCCAGACAAAAAAACAAAAACATCTGCTTGCTTTTAGCTGGATCCCTAGATAACGAAAACCCTACGGCTTTAAAAAAACTAGATTTTCAAGAAGAACTAAATTTTCAAGGCATCAAATATTTAGGTAATGTTAAAGACGTTAGAAAAATATGGAACAAGTCTCATGTAGCAGTGTTATTAAGTAAAAGGGAGGGCTTGCCAATGAGTTTAATGGAAGCAGCAGCAGTAGGTAGACCAATTATTGCTACGGATGTTCCTGGATGCAGAGAAATTGCAATTAATAAATTTAATGCTATTACACTAAAGCCTGGAGACATAAATAGAGCTAAAGAAGCAATTTTAAAGTTAGCTAATGATAAAAGTTTAAGGTTGCAATATGGAAAGAATAGTAGAAAGATTGTAGAAAGTGATATGGAAAATAAAAAAATTTTTAAAAAATACTTAGAAATCTATAACACCTAATCAATTTATGAAAAAACAAGTAAATCAAAAAATAGAAATTATGGTTATAGGATTAGGTTATGTAGGCTTGCCTCTTGCTTTAGAGTTCTCAAAATATTTTCAAGTAAAGGGTTTCGATATCAGTAAAAAAAGAATTAGTGAATTAAATAAAGGAATTGATGCAACCAATGAAATTAACAAAAAAAGTAAATTTACTTCGGGTAATATAAAGTTTACTTTTAATTACTTAGATTGCAAAAAATGTAATTTTTTTATTATAACTGTTCCAACTCCTGTGAACCAGAAAAATGAACCTGATCTCAATAATCTCTATGAAGCTTCTAGTTTAGTTGCAAAAATTATTAAAAAAAGAGACATAATAGTTATAGAAAGCACAGTTTTTCCTGGAGTAACTGAGGACATAATAGCTCCTATTATTGAAAAAAAATCAGGTTTGAAAAGTGGAACAGACTTTAATATGGGTTACAGTCCAGAAAGAATAAACCCTGGTGATTCTAAATATAAAATTACAAATATTAAAAAAGTAGTTTCTGCGGATAATAAAATAACCTTAAGAAAAATAAGTCATATTTATAAAAAAATAATAAAAGCAGGAATCCATGAAGTTTCTAGCATAAAAGTAGCTGAAACATCTAAAGCAATAGAAAATGCTCAAAGGGATATAAATATTGCGTTTATTAATGAGGTGGCAATGATATCAAAAGCTATGAATATTAATTCCTATGAAGTTCTGAAAGCTGCTAATACAAAATGGAATTTTTTAAATTTTAAGCCTGGTTTAGTTGGAGGTCATTGTATAGGAGTAGATCCTTTTTATTTAGCAAAGGCGGCAAAGTTAGCTGGCCACAATCCTGAAGTGATTTTAGCAGGAAGAAAGATAAATGATTCTATGCCAAAGTTTATTTTTAATAATGCAATTAAAAAGATTAAAAAAAAATCAAGAATTTTGATATTAGGTCTAACTTTTAAAGAAAATGTAAATGATATAAGAAATTCTAAGTCAGCTATTTTGGAGAAACTATTTAAGGACAGGGGATATAATGTTGAAGTTTATGATCCGTTAGCTAACAAAAAACTAGCGTTTATGGAATATGATATAAAATTAAAGGTTCCTAAAAAAAAATACCACTGCATAATAGTAACAGTAGCTCATAAACAGTTTTTAAAGATGTCTGCAAAAAAAATAATAGATCTTTTTGAAAATCCTAGTTTATTAATAGACATCAAAAATATTTGGAATAAAAATAAATTGCCTGCTTACATTTCAAAATGGAGTTTATAGTTGAAAAAAATCAACAATAGTTTCTCTAGTAAAGTTTCGAGTTTCTATGATAATTTAGCTAAAAGTAGAAAAAAATGGCTTAAAAAAGGTTCAGCTTTTCACAAGGAAGATAGTTTAAATTTTAATGAATTCATACTTCCCCAAAGCAAAGTTTTAGAGTTAGGATGCGGAACAGGTAACCTATTAAAAAGTCTTAACCCCAGTTATGGGCTAGGTATAGATTTAAGCAAAGAAACTATTAGAGAAGCAAAAAAAGAAAATAAAGATATTAATTTTATTCATGGTGACATTTCAAAACTATCATCTCTTTTACCTAAGGGCGAAAAGTTTGATTACATTATTTTAAGCGACACAATTGGGTATTTAGAAGATATTCAAACTACTTTAGAGAATCTGCATAAATTTTGTAAAAAGGAAACCAGATTAATCATTTCATATTATTCACCTTTATGGTCTCCCATATTTAGTATAGCAACATTTTTTAAATTTAAGATGCCAGAAATTAAAACACAACTTTTGAATTTAAATGACATTAAAAGTTTTTTGAAAATAGCTAATTTTGATGTAGTTAGATTAGAAAAAAAAATACTATCACCTATTAAACTTTTTGGTTTGGGAAGAATTATAAATAGATATCTAGTAACATTGCCAATTTTTTCATTTTTTTGTTTGAGACAATATGTTGTAGCCAGATCTTTAGAGAGTTTAAGAAAAATAGAGTATAATTCTGCTAGTATAATAATTCCTTGTAAGAATGAAGCAGGAAATATTGAACCTGCAATTAAGCGATTGCCAAGATTTACTAGAAAACTAGAAGTAATTTTCATAGAGGGGAACTCCTCAGACAAGACTTGGGAAAAAATTCAATTAGCTAAGAAGAAGTATAATAATACAAGATCCGGTTTTACTATTAAAAGTTTTAAGCAAAAAGGCAAAGGTAAAGCAGAGGCAGTTTTCTTTGGTTTTGAAAAAGCTACAAATGAAGTCCTATTTATTTTAGATGCAGACCTGACAATGCCTCCAGAGGAATTACCAAAATTCTGGAAAAAAATTGCTTTAGGGGAAGCTGAATATATTAATGGGACTAGACTAATTTATCCTATGGATGATGATGCAATGCGATTTTTAAATTATTTAGCAAATAAAATGTTCTCACTAATATTTAGTTGGATTTTGTCACAACGGTATACAGATACTTTATGTGGGACAAAGGTCCTGACAAAAAAGAATTATGAAAAAATAAAAATAAAAAATAAAGATTTAGGAGATTTTGATCCTTTTGGAGATTTTTTTCTTATTTTTGGATCTTCTAGGTTATGTTTAAAAATGAATGAAATACCTATAAGGTATAAGGCTAGGTCATATGGAAAGACTCAGATATCAAGATTTTCTCACGGATTCATGTTGATTAAAATGGTAATATTTGCTTTTTTTAAAATTAAAGCGATTTAATGTTTCATCCCATATATATATTTTTTTTTGCCCTTCTTATAAGATTTCTCAATCTCTACTTTAACCAGATAGATGTCAGTACTTATCTCGTGGAAGATCAATTGATGTACTGGGATTGGTCACTTAAAAAAGCATATTCTGTAAACAGTGTTTTGGACCCTAGTTTGTTATTAGAAAGAATGCCTGGATCGTTCCTTTTTTTTCAATTTGCTATTTGGCTTGTGGGAGAAAATTTATTTAATGTTTTACTTTTACAAATAGTAATAGACTCAATTAACTGTGTAATAATAGCATTAATTGCTAAAACACTTAACAGAAAACTATTCTTTTTTGCTGGCATAACAGCAGTCTTTTCCCCCCTTCTAATTATAGTTAGCTCACAAATATTATCTGATACTATTTTTCTTTTTTTCTTTGGTAGTTATATATATTTCATCTTAAACTTTAGCTTAAATAAGAAGGAAAGTTTTTTTTATTTAGCAGGTTTATTTTTAAGTTTAGCATTGTTTACTCGCGTGGTTGCACTACCTTTGATTTTTTTAACATTACTTTATTCCATCTACATATTTTATATTAATAAGTTTCATTTTCTTAGAGCATTAAAAATAATTTCATTTTTTTTAGTTATATCATTTTCTTTGGCTGGACCAAGAATCATAAATAATTACAGTAGTTACGATACTTTTTCTCTTACTACGCAAACAGGATCACACTTTGCATATTGGGTGGTTCCGGGAGTATTAGACTTTGAGAATAATGATAAAAAAAAAACGTATCAAAAAAAAATACAAAAACTTAATAAAAATTTGGAAAATGAAACCAATCCATTTGAAAAAAGTTCTGCTTTAAAAAAAGAAGCTTTCAGTACATTGTTTTCTTTAGATAAAAAATCTATTATTTTTGCATGGGCTAAAGGAGCAATCCTCAATACTTTTTCTCCATCCTTAATGTTAGACAAAAGAGTCAGAGATGTTGCTCATCCATCATTTTACCAAAACAATAGGAGCTTAACAAAATGGCTAACTAAAGTTTTATATGATAAAAGTTTTTTAAAATATAAAATAGTTTTATTAGTTTCATCTACTACCTCAGTAATATTTTTATTTTTAACAATTTACGGAACCTTCATTTCTTTTAAAAATCATGCTAGAGTCTCATTAATTCTATATTTAATTACTTGTTATTTTATATTTGTAACGGGACCAGTTTTTTCGCCAAAATATATTCATCCAGTACTTCCTATTTTGATTGTTTTTCAGTCTTTAACTTTGATGAAAATTTATCAATTTTTTTATAATATTTTTCAAAAAAACATACAGCAACAAAAAGTTCCATAAACGGTAGCACTGTTACTATATATCTAGTTTCAAAAATTCCATTTATACTAAAAAATATTGTTCTTCCCAACAAATAAGATAAGGAAATATAACCGAAAAATTGTAAGACTTTTGTTTCATTCTTTATAAATATAAAAAACAGGGAATACATATAAAGCAAAAACAAAGTAAATTTATAGAAAGCATTGGCACCTTTAGATATAGATCTATAAGGATATTTTTTAATTTTTAATAATAATATATTAAAGTTTCCTTTAGCCACATAAAGCCTTTCACTGTGGCTCAACCCTCCACTTGGTATTTCGTTCGGCCATCCAAAACTAGAAAATGGGTTAGACCACATTTTATAAATTCTTTTTACAGGATTTTGCATCCAATATTTTATGGGATATTTGTTTTTTTTTATTTCTGCTACTTGTTTAAATTCATCATCAATTTCTTTGGGGAAAGGTAGCCCATCTAATTTTTTAAGTTTAGAGATAAGTTTTTCTACCTTTATTTTCTCATTTATATCGAAATATGCATATTCTGGTATTAATATATTAGCATAATTTTTTCTGTTGATACCCCATAGAGAACCAGGTTTTTCATATTCATGTGTTATCCAAGTTTTAGTCCAGTTTAAGTACCCAGTTGGAGATCTGCTTCCATCTGGCATTATCATATTAGTTGGAAGTAAAGATGGTAATTTTACTATGATATTTCTTGTCGTCCACATTCCCCAGCTTAAAGAAAGCAAGAAAGCTATAAGAAAACCTTTCAACAATCCTTTTTTTACTCCATGTAAGTAAAAACAGCATACTGCAACGGGTATTGTTAAAAATATATTATCTAATCTAATCCAGGTAGCTAGTATCAAAGCTAGAGCAATAGAAACAACTCTAATTTTTTTATCTTTTAAGGATAAAAGTAACTCTGCAATTAAAAAAAGCGTAAAGGCTATAGCAAGAGTTTCTGTTTGCACATACCTTGGCCATGCAATTAAAAGTGGAGACAAAGACAAGATTATACCAAAAAAAGTTAAAAACTTTTTATTATTGATGTGTGTTTTAATAGCAACAAGAAGGTATATGCAAAAAGAACTGTAAATCAAAGTTTGTATTACCCTTATGGCATTATTAGAATGATCGAACAAATACCAGATAGATGCAATGAATACATCATAACCTGGTCCATGATTCCCTCCAAAATGAGGAACACATTCACTAGACATAGGATCTGAAAGAGATACTCCACAACCTCTTAAAATATTTTTAGCTACTGTAGAATAAATTTCATAATCTCCCCCTGTTTCAGGAAAAAATATTACAAAGATTAATCTAGCTAAAAAACTAAGAATAAAAATAAAAATAAAATTTATTAACATTTTTTTAAACTATCTTACAAACTGTTCTCAAACAACCTTAGGTTTGTTGGTAGTTAATTTATTTTTCTGCAATTGCTAGCCAGGAGTAGCTGTGTCTATGCCTGATCTTAACTTTTTTGAATCCAACCCCTTTTAGTAAATTTAGAAGCTCATGTTTTTTGAAATATTTTGAATAAGTTGGATTTAATTGGTCAAATATAATATAGTTTCTTTTTTCAAAAGAACATTTGTCGAATACCTCCAACATATATTCCTTCATTGGCAAATTAAAAAACTTACATAAAAAAATATAAATATAACAGCAAAAATTTAGAAAGGAACATATAAATCTCAACAAAGAATCTGGCAATATTCTTGTAAACCTTCTTAAATTATTAAATATATTAATATAGATTTCATTTCCTTCATATCCATAAACCCAAACTAAAAATTTTCCTCCAGGTTTGATACTGTTATGAATTTTTTTACATGCTAATTGATATTCTGGTATATGGTGAATAACTCCTAAAGAAAAAACATAATCTATCTTATTCTTCATATTAAGATTTTCAGCTTTTATGTTTAAAAACTTGATCATAGACTTGCTGCCTAAGTTATTTTTTTTTGCAATATTAATAGCTTCTGATGGTTCTACAGCAAAAACTTTTTCAGGATTAAATTTAATTAAATTTTTAAGTATTCTTCCTGATCCTATTCCAACCTCCATAATAGTTTTATTTTTTACATTAGTTAAAGAAAAAGGCTTTACTATGTCTTTGAGCATATCAATGGATCCCCAGTAATCATCAATTTTTGAATCTTTTATGAATTGTTTTCCAAAATCTTTATATGATTCTTTATGATCTATTCTCATTAATTATTTCCTTATTAAAAAATCTTAGTTTATTTTAAGTTATTTTCTATGCATTTTTCTAGCATATAAAACGACCATATTATTTTTCTATTATCTATTCCTTTATTATGAGCATCTAATATTTCTTTTAGTTTTTCCTTATTAATAAATTCTAATATTCTAGCTTTCTTAGATGTAAGAGTTTCTGAAACTTTTTCTTTTAGCGTTGTTCTAAGCATTCTTGCTAAAGGAATTGCAAATCCATGCTTTCTTCTTTTAATAATGCTTTCTGGTATTTTATTTTTGCATAATTTTCTAAGAATACTTTTAGTTGTATTTTTAATTTTATGGCAGCTTTGCAGTGAGGATGAAAATTCAATTATTTGTTTATCTAAAAAAGGTGATCTTACTTCTAGGCTATTGTACATAGAGGCTCTATCAACTTTTGTTAAAATATCATTAGGTAAATAGTTTTCAAAAAACATTTTAGTTATTTGGTCATGAACATCTAAGTTGGCATTTAGCGATTTAGAACCTAAATAATTAATTATATTTTGATTTTCTCCATATTTTTCTATAAAATTAGTAAGAAAAATCTTGCTAATATCATTTTCAGTAAAAGATGACATCCATCTAAAAATTTGTTGATTAGCATTGTATCCAATGCCTTTACTTATTTGTGTAATTAAAAATAGAAAGCTCATATAATTATCTTTGCGTCTTAGTTTGCTTAAATGAGAATATAAAATTTTTCCAAAAAATTTTGGAAAGCAACTTAAAATTTTCATTATGTAAATGTATTTAAATGGTGAGTAACCACTAAAAAGTTCGTCAGCGCCATCACCAGATAGCACTACTTTGACGTGT
>MDSW01140864.1_pt1 | contig 12273 bp, 11 predicted proteins | sample 811171 | NCBI WGS metagenome assembly MDSW01 (sample SAMN05326641, study PRJNA326480) | marine metagenome | isolation source: seawater | place: Atlantic Ocean: North West | collected 2012
CGGCGAATCCCAGTCAGCGGATCATCTGCTGACTTACATCAACGCCCTGGCGCTGCAAGAGAAAGTATTCGATGGCTATTATGTTCACAGCCGGGTGCACGGTTCAATGACGCTGCAGCCGGAACAGCGCGAGCGGGATTTCAGCGAGCGGGAAACGGTTTACGTAAGGGATGATATCGACGTGCCGGTATTGATCTTCCAGACCGAGAGCGACCTGGCCGTGCTGGGCGCCGATGCGGACAGCCAGCCCGATAGCGACATGATTCGCACCTGGGAGGTGGCCGGCACCGCCCACGCCGACCGCTACGTGGGTAACGTTGGCCTCACCGATAAAGGGGACAATCCAGCCGTGGCGGCGGTGGTGGAGACACGCTATGCCGTGCCCATCGTGGTAAAATGCCCTAATCCCGTGAATTCCGGCCCCCAACACTTTATTGAACAACTGGATTCGTACCGGAGTACCCCCGCGACCGGCGGAGCGTTTTATGCAGGACCCGGTGGCTGGCGGATTGGCGAGGGATCAATTCGGCAATGTGCTGGGCGGCATCCGTACCCCTTATGTGGATGTGCCCATTGCCACCTTGTCCGGTGAAGGGCAGGGCGAGAGCGAAATCCTGTGTCAGACCTATGGCACCACCCGGTTGTTTGATCAGCAGACTCTGGCCCAGTTATATCCGGATCCACAGAGTTATGTATCCGCGGTACACGAGTCGGTGAACGATGCGGTCAGTAAAGGCTATTTGCTGGCCCCCGACGGTGAGCTGATAAAGGCCTGGGCGGTGGAGTCTGGTATCGGTCAGTAAACATTGCGGTGGACTGGAGCAGGCGGCATCCATTCCGCTATGGGCCGGTAACCGTTGACCCAGTCTATAAGTTCCGCAGCGGGCATGGGCTTGCTGATACAATAACCCTGGGCAATGGAACAGCCCATGCCGATCAGCAGGCTGCCCTGTTCCACGGTTTCCACACCCTCGGCAATGACGTCCACAGAGAAGGTGTCAGAGAGATTGATAATGGCCTGAACGATGGCATGATCGTTGGAGTCGCTAATCATATCCCGCACAAAAGAACGATCAATTTTTATTTTCTTTATGGGTAAATCTTTGAGATGGGTCAGCGAAGAGTAACCGGTTCCAAAATCATCCAGTGCCGCGGTAATACCGTATTGCTTTTGGCAAAGGTTCAATACCTGGTTCACGTGATTGGCATTGGAGAGGGAAGTGCTCTCCAGTACCTCCAGTTGCAGGAACGAGGCATCCGCCTTTCTATGCTTGCGCAGCAATTCATTGAGTTCCGACAGGAAGTGTGGTGATTGCAAATGCCGTGGCGAGATATTAATGCTTATCGTAATTTCAAGGCCGGCCTTTTGTAACAGGGCCAGCTGCTGAAGCGCGGCATCCATCACCCATTTTCCCAAGAGTAATTCCATTTCCGTACCGTAGGCGGCCTCAAGGAATTCGCCGGGGGGCAGTATGCCCCGTTCGGGGTGGCGCCAACGGATCAGGGCTTCGGCCCCCACCACCTGGCCGCTGACCATGTTGACCTGCGGCTGGTAATAAAGCTCCAGCTCGTTCTGTAACATGGCCTGTTTCAGGCGCCGGAGTGATTCATGCTGAATGGTGAACTGTACATCGTGGTCCGGATTATAAATGCCAATCCGATTCCGTCCCGCCAGCTTGGCGCGGTACATGGTTTGATCGGCCTGGCGAATCATGGTGTCCAGGTCCCCATGATCCAGGGGGCAGAAACTGGCGCCAATGGTGCTGCGAATGGAAAAGCTGCGGCCTTCGATGGTGCAGGGTTGCGCCAATGTGAGCTGGACCGCCTTCAGCACCAGTTCACAATGTTCCTCATTCTTGATATTGCTTAACAGCAAAATGAATTCGTCGCCGCCCAAACGGGCAGCGGTTTCCCCCTCGCGGATGTTGGATAGCAGACGGTCTGCCATTTCCACCAGCACCTTGTCGCCGGTATCGTGGCCGCATTCATCGTTGATCTGTTTGAAATTGTCCAGGTCCACGAATGCCACCACCAGCCGTCCACTCTGGGCTTGGGGGCTGGTGGTGGCCTGATCGAAGCGTGCTTTCAGCAGCTCGCGATTGGGTAAATTGGTGAGGGGGTCGTAGTGGGCCAGATATTCCAGTCGCTGCTGCTGCAGTTTAGCCTGAGTGATGTCGGTGAAGGCACAGATAAAATATTTGAGCCGGCCATCGTTGTGATACTGCGCTTTCACAATCAGCCACTGCACCATTTGCTTGCCGTTTTTACGGGTGGCGTTGATTTCACCCTGCCAGCGGCCCTGTTGCCGGGCCCGGTTCCACACTTCTTTATCGGACTCCGTGTAAAGCGCCCGTATGGGGTAACCGATGATTTCCGCGCGTCCATAGCCCATGACTTTTTCGAAGGCCGAGTTGGCATAGTCAATCCGCTCGTTGGCGCCGGTGATCATAATGCAGGCCGGACTTTGTTCGGTGGCGCTGGACAGTTTCTGCAGCTCTTCCTCCCGTTCCTGGATCATATGTGCCATGTAACTGAATTGCAGTGCCAGTTTCTGCAGCTCATTCTCTTTAATATCCTCCGCCGATTTATCATAGTGACCTCGGGCAATCTGTTCGGCCCAGGCCCCCAGAGTCTCCAAAGGCTGTTTGAGTTCCCGGTGCACGCTGTAGCGGAGCGCCAGTGACATCAGGGCAGCCAGGGTCAGTGCCAGGGTGGCTGCGTACAGCAGATAACGCTGTATTGCTGCCCGGTTATCCTCCGGCGCCAGGCTGATATTGATCCGACCAATGTGTTGATCCCGATAGTGGATTTCCTGTTCCAGTTGCATCAGATGGGGGTTGTGGGAAGGCCGTTGCAGCGTAAACAGCGGTGCGCTGTCTTCCGGGTAGTAAACCTCTAACCGGTACAGATTGGGGTCGTTGGCAAATTGTTCACCCAGTGCCTGAATCGCGGACTGGTCCAGTGACCACAGGGGTTCGGTTAAACTCTTGACCATGGCGTCCATCTGACGGTGGGCGTGTTCGTGGCTCTGGCTGTAGCTTTGCTGATAGAGCACATAGCCGGTGACGGACAACGTAATCAACAGCCCAAGAATCACGATGCTGATACTGAAGCTGGTGATCCGCTGCGCGATACCCGTTGTTTTCATGGGCGGTCCCGGGTGTAAGTCCTGCTGGGGACGGGAGTGGGGGCCGCTGGGTTTTCGCCGGCCAGATACGCAATCATCTGTTGGGCCACGGCGCGTCCGATCTGATAGAAATCCACTGCCACGTAGCCATCCACCAGGCCCTCGTTCAGCAGGCTGAGTTGGGCCTCGCTGAGATGCCCCGTGGCAAACAACAGGGAGGTGTGGTGGCTTGCGCCGTTTGTCTCCAGAGCAGTGAGCATGGCCTGGAGGCGATGGGGCTCCAGTACCGGCCAGTGGCCAACGGCGATGAAGACGTCTGGTTGGAGCTGGGTTAAGGTGGTCTGCAGCTGGCGCAGGGCGCGGTTCACCGAGTCCCCACTGTCCCATGGGCAACGCGCCAGTTCGGTCCAGCCACGGTTGAGTACCTCCCGCACACCCGCCATGCGCAGGTTCAGATTGGTATCGTTCTCGGCACTCATCAGGCACAGGGTGCCCCCCTTGGGGTGCAATTGGCGGGCAAGATACCCCAGCTCCCGCCCCATTTGCCGGTTGTCCATACCCACATAGGCCAGTGACAGGCCCTGGTAGGGGGCACTCAGGGGTGAATCAAAGGTAAACACCGGAACGCTGAGAGACTTCAGACGATGGGCCAACAGTGCGGAATGGGTAACGGAAACCGCCAGGGCGTCGATGTCGTGGGTGGTCACAGCCGCATCCAGGGCTTGCAATTGTGCCCGGGGACTGGCGGAACCTTCCGGCCCCAGCAGCAAACACTGATACTGACGGCGGCTGGCATATTCCTGGCAGCCGCGCCAGGCGGCCACGAAGTTCAGGTCGCTGACGCTTTTGGCCAACAGGGCAATACTGCCTTGCTCTTTTGTGGCGTTTGGCGTGTTGGCGGCGCCTGGCGTGGCTTGTCCGGTCAGTGCGATACCGTGGCAGGCCAACACCAGAACCGTGACCTGGATCAACCGGTGTGTCACCCCAAATCAACTCCCTTTGGTGGGCTCCTCCGGTAAGTATAGAGGTGAAACCGGGGTTTTGCCGGTGACGCCGGGCCTGGTGCAAGTTCAACTATTGATTCAATGCCTGCCAGGCCATCATGGAGCCGGTGAAAACGTCCACGTTTTTGTAGCCTTTGGCTTTAAGAAAGCTGGCCCCGGCGGTGGCCCGTTTGCCGCTGCCGCACATCACAGTGTAATGCCGGTCCGGCGGCAACTCGGGGTAGCGCTCCGCCAGATGGCCCAGGTAAATATGGGTGGAGCCGGGCATGGGCATGGCCTCCACTTCCTCCGCCTTGCGCACATCCAACAGTGTCCAGTGGTCCCATTGTGCCAGACGCTGGCGGACGCTGTCGGCGGCGACCGTATCGATCTGCTCAATGGTCCGGTCGTCGCTGGTCACCTGCATGGGCACATCGGTGGTGTATCCCTGTACCGTATCGATACCCATCCGCATCAGCTGGCGGTGGGCATCCAGGGCCTGTTGGTAGTCCGCCGCCACCAGCATAATGGAAGGCTTGTGCGCCAGAAACCAGCCGGCATAGGCGCTAATCAGGGGGCCGTGCAGACACAGGCTCTTCTGAATGTAACGGGCTTTCACCGTATTCAGATCCCGCACATCCAGAATGACGCCGGTGGCTTTGGTGCGATCCAGCCAGCGGCTCAGATTGCCGTTGCTGAGGGGCTGACATTGCAGGCGTGACAGGTTCAGAGCCACCCCTTCCACGTTGGCGTTTTCCATCATCTGAAAGTAGGGCGCCTGGTAGTGGGTTTCTGCCGTCTTGCGGGCGATAAAGGCCTGCTCATCGCCCGCGCTGATGGGCGGGTTGAAGCGGCGTTCATAGCCGATGGTGGAGAACTCCCGATCCGCCATGCCGCTGCCACAGACTGAGCCGGCGCCGTGAGCCGGGAACACCTGCACCTGATCCCCCAGTTGCACGAGTTTTTGCAGACTGCGATACAGCAGTCCCGCCATGTGTTCATCCCGTCCCGGATAGAAGTCGGTGCGGCCTACGTCACCAATGAACAGCGTATCCCCGGTAAACACGCCCACCGGCGTATCCTCGCTGAAGTTGGTGTCGAACAGGGAGTAACAGACGCTGTCAAACGTGTGACCCGGGGTTTCCAGTACACACAACCGCAGTTTGCCGATGTTGAAACAGTCGTCTTCATAAACCGTTTTGGCGTAGGAAATGTGCGCATCGGAATGAGGGCCATGCCAGACCGTGGCGCCGGTCAGTTGTGCCAGCGCATGGGCGCCGGAGATAAAATCCTCGTTGCGATGGGTTTCCAGAATATGAACAATCTTGCACTGGTGTTCGTTGGCGATCTCAATATAGCGCTGACAATCCAGTTGCGGATCAATAACGCAGGCGTGACCGCTGTCGCCCACCACATAGGAAAGGTGTGCGAGTCCCGGGGTTTTCTCTGTGTGTAAAAACATCGTTTAACTCCTGTCTCCGCTTCAATTGCTTCCTTTAATTTCAGAAAACAAATCCCGTGCCAGCCTGGAACTGTAAAATTAATGCAGATGGATCAGGGGGTTAGGGAGGCGGTTTGGATCGCGATTGGCAGGGAAAATCACGCAGGTTTTACAGGGTCGTGTAGCTATTACAAGGTGGCAAGGCGATAGGGTAACCAGGGCCCGGGCCCTGGATATGGTCTATTCAAGCACCACCAGGTGATTGGGTAATTCATTTTTCTGTTCAGTGGCGGGGGCGTATTGCTGCAGCAGGGCACCGCAGGCATTGATACAGCCGATCATGCCCTGCAGGGTCTGGCGTTGCTTGATATGGTCGATCAACTCGTTGACGATGCCCTGCCACTGGGGATTGCTCACGTGTTGGCTGATGCCACGGTCCGCGATTATTTCCACATAGTGCTCCGCTTCGGCAATAAAAATCAGTACCCCGGTTTCACCTTTGGTATGGTGTAGATTCTGTTCCAGAAACTGGCGTCGGGCCAGGTTGGCGGCCCGCCAGTACTTGATGTGTTTGGGCACCAGTGCCATGGTGACTGCGGGAAGCCGAAACACGATGGCCAGCACAATAAAGTTAATCCACTGCATCAGCAGCAAGTCTTCCGCGGTCAGCCAGAGCGGCGTGAGTTTCAGCACCAGTGGCGCCAGCAGGGCCACCAGCGCCGCGTAGAGGGTGGGAATGTACAGATAATTATCGGCCTGTCGTGCCAGCACCATCACCAGCTCCGCATCGGTGGTGCGCTCCACTTCGGCAATGCTGTTGGCAATGGTTTCCAGTTCCGCGTCGTTCAATAATGTCATTACCATCCCCCCGAGGCGCCGCCGCCTCCGAAACTGCCACCACCGCCGGAGAAGCCGCCACCGCCGCCAAAGCTGCCGCCGCCGAAGCCGCCACCGTAATAGCTGCCGTAACGCCGGCCACCGCCCAGACGGCGCATGCCGCCCCCCAGGGTGTTTATCACAATGATGATGATAAAAATGATCAGGGGTATCCAGGCCGGTGAGTTACGACGCTCCCGGCTCTCGCGCATCTTGTACTGACCACCCAGGGCCGCCACGATGGCGGTGGCGCCGGCCTCGATACCCTGTTCAAACTGCCCCCGCTTGAAGGCCGGTCGAATCACTGTCTGAATAATATTGTTGGCGATGGCGTCGGTGAGTTTTCCTTCCAGGCCGTAGCCCACTTCAATGCGCAGCTTGCGTTCTGCTTTCGCTACGATCAACAGCACACCATTGTCTTTTTCCTGCTGGCCAATGCCCCAATGCCGGCCCAGTTGATAACCGTAGTCTGCAATGTCATATCCCTGCAGTTGTGGCAGGGTCACCACCACCACCTGATTGCCGGTGGCGTTTTCGTGGGCTTTGAGTTGGGCGCTGATTCGTTGTTCCACCGCGCCGCTCAACAGGTTGGCGGTATCCACTACCTGGCCGCTGAGTTTGGGAAAGGACGGCGCCGCCTGCAGGTTGGCAAGCCCCACCAGAAACAACGGCAAGAACAGCGCCAGCCGCAGCATCAGAATTCCACCTGGGGTGCCTGCTCGGCACCGGTTGTGGTGGCTTCATAGGTCTCCCGGATGGGCATATCACTGTACAGAATACTGTGCCAGATACGCCCGGGAAACGTGCGTATCTCGGTGTTGTAAGCCTGTACCGACTGAATAAAGTCGCGCCGGGCCACCGCAATGCGGTTTTCCGTGCCCTCCAGTTGGGACTGTAAGGTCAAAAAGTTCTGATTCGACTTCAACTCCGGATAGCGTTCCACCACCACCATCAGCCGGCTCAGGGCGCTGGTGAGCTGGCTTTGCGCCGCTTCGAATTTTTGCAGCGCCTCGGGATCATTGATAATGGACTGGTCCACCTGCATGGAATTGACCTTGGAACGGGCTTCCACCACCGCCTGCAGGGTTTCCCGCTCCTGTTCCGCAAATCCTTTCACTGTGGCCACCAGATTGGGTACCAGATCCGAGCGGCGTTGATACTGGTTTTCCACCTGGGCCCAGTTGGCTTTCACCTGCTCATCCAGGCTGGGAATATTGTTGATACCGCAACCGCCCAGGGTAAACAGGGCAGTGATCAAAGCCAGTGTAACTATCACCCGCTGCCGCTTCATTGAAAACTCCATAGTGATGGGAAAACGCGCCCAGTGTATGCAAACTGCCGCTGTTTTACCATGCCGCCCCTGACTCCGCCAGCAGGGCCGAGTAACCTTCCCGATAACTGGGATAACGCAGCCGGTAGCCAAGCTGGTGCAGGCGTTGGTTGCGACAGCGCTTGTTGCGGGGGGCGCTGTCCGCCGCCTGCACCCGCCGTGGCGGTGGGGTGTTCAGCTGTTGGGCCAGCCATTGACAGACTTCCTGCTCCGGCGCCGGTGCGTCATCCACGCCCACCAGTATCGGTGGTGGCTGAAACCCCTGTTCCACGCGCTGAATCAGAAATGCCAGCAACCCCACGCAATCATCCTGATGGATACGGTTGGTGTATTTGGGCGGGCTGGCCTGGACCTCGGCGCCCGCCCTGACCCGCCGCATCAGCCAGGTGCGGCCCGGCCCATAGATGCCGCCGAAGCGCACGCTGGTGCCGGGCACCCCGGCATCCCGCAGCAGGGTCTCTGCTTCCAGCACCCGCCGGCCGTTAAAGCGCTGGGGGCGGGTGGGGCTGTCCTCGTCCACCCAGCTGCCATCGGTCTGGTGATAAACCGCCGTGCTGGACACAAACACCAACCGCCTGAGGGGATGCTCCTGAAGTGCGTCCAGCAGATGGCGCAGCGCCCGTGGGTAGCCGGCCTCATAGCCGGCGTCACTGCGTTCGGCGGGGGTGCCGGTATGCACCACGTAATGAATCCCGGCCGGCAACAGATCGGCGGGCAGGGGCTGATGCAGATCCCCCTGCAGGCACGGAAACGGCAATGCCACCGCCGATCGCCGCAGACCGTACACCTGGTGTCCGGCCGCTTGCAGCTGTTGTCCCAGAGCCGTGCCAATGGCACCGCAACCGGCCAGCAGAATCGTCGCCATGGGCTCGCTCCCTGATAGCTAAACTATTAAAACCTTCTGTATGCAATGGCCTTATGCTATCGTTTTGTGATCCCAGTGACCAGTAGGGGAAGACCCGACACCATGACTCTGACGGAACTGAAGTATATCGTCACCCTGGCCCATGAACGGCATTTCCGGCGCGCCGCCGAGCGCTGTTTCGTCAGCCAGCCCACTTTAAGCGTGGCCATTAAAAAGCTCGAGGATGAACTGGACGTGACCATATTTGAGCGTAACCGTTCCGATATGCGGGTGACCCTGATCGGCGAACGCATTGTGGCCCAGGCGCGCAAGGTGCTGGAAGAGGCGGAACTGGTCAAACAGCTGGCCCAGCAGGGTAAGGGGCAACTGAACCTGCCGTTGCGGGTGGGCGCCATTTTTACCGTCGGGCCTTATCTGTTTCCCCATCTGATCCGCCATATCAAACCCATTGCGCCGGAGATGCCGCTGATCCTGGAGGAGAACTACACCGGCGTGTTGCGACAGAAACTGCGCAGTGGCGAACTGGACGCCATTATTATTTCCCTGCCGTTTGAAGAACCGGATGTGGAGTTGCTGGATCTGTATGACGAACCTTTTGAGGTTTTGATTCCGGCGGAGCATCCCCTGGCCCGGCAGGAAAAGATCACCCGCAAGCAACTGGAAAAGGAAAATATCCTGCTATTGGGTGAGGGGCACTGCTTTCGGGATCAGGTGTTGAATGCCTGTCCGGGTATTTTGAAAGGCAGCGATGAAACCAGTCTGCCCCAGGGCACGTCCCTGGAGACGTTGCGGCATATGGTGGCATCCGGGCTGGGGCTGACCATTCTGCCCAGCTCCTCCTCGGACAAACACATCTACGACACCGACACTCTGGTGGAGCGGCCGTTCGCCGGCAAGACCCCCTACCGGCGGGTGTCTCTGGCCTGGCGCCAGCGTTTTTCCCGGCCCAAAGCCATTGACGCTCTGGCCCAGGCCATCACCAGTTGTTCCCTCCAGGGCGCCGCGACCCTGTAATGGCCGGGTCTGCGGTCGCCCCGGACTTTTTCGCCAGCACCCCGGTGACCGAGCTCAAGGGGGTGGGGGCGGCCCAGGCGCAAAAACTCGCCCGGCTGGGGATTCACAGCCTGCAGGATGTGCTGTTTCATCTGCCTTACCGCTATCAGGATCGCACCCGGCTGGTGCCCATCGGCGCCACCCGGGAAGGCAGCGAAGTGCTGATTCAGGGGCGGGTACTGATGGCGGATGTGGTGATTCGCAAGCGCCGCAGTCTGCTCTGCCGCATTGAGGATGGCACCGGCCAGCTACACCTGCGTTTCTTTCACTTCTCCACCAGCCAGAAAAATCATTTCACCCCCGGCGCCATTGTCCGCTGTTACGGCGAGGTGCGGTTCACCGGCCTGGGGCGGGAGATGGCCCATCCGGAGTATCGGGTTCTGGACTCGGAAACGGTGCCGGTGGATGCCGCACTCACCCCGGTATACCCCGCCACCGAGGGCATCTCGGTGCTCACCCTGCGCAAACTCAGCGATCAGGTGCTGAAACTGCTGGGCCGGGCCCAACCGGTGGCGGAATTGCTGCCGTCCCAGGCACTGGCGGGAACGGATTGGCCTTCCCTGGCCGATGCCCTGCGCTACGTGCACCGGCCGCCGCCGGACGCCCCGGTGCAGGCCCTGTTGGACGGCACCCACCGGGCCCAGCAGCGACTGGCCCTGGAGGAGCTCACTGCCCATCATCTGAGTCTGCTGCGGTTGCGGCAACGGGTGCAGAGTCAGCGGGCGGTGGCCCTGCCCGCCACTGCAACCCTGGAGCAGCAACTGCTGGCGGGCCTGCCATTCCAGCCCACCGCCGCCCAGCAGCGGGTACACCGGGAAATCAGCGGCGATTTGTGCCGTGACCGGCCCATGTTGCGGCTGGTGCAGGGGGACGTGGGCGCCGGCAAAACCCTGGTGGCGGCCCGGGCGGCGCTGCTGGCCATTGATGCGGGCTACCAGGTGGCGATGATGGCACCCACCGAAATTCTGGCGGAGCAACACTACCATGCCTTTGTGGAGTGGCTGGAACCCCTGGGGCTGCAAGTGGCCTGGCTGGCGGGCAAACTGAAGGGCAAAAAGCGCGACCTGCAGCTGGGACTGATCGCCACCGGCACCGCGCAAATGGTGGTGGGTACCCATGCCCTGTTTCAGGATGACGTGCGCTATCGCGGCCTGGCCCTGGTGATCGTGGATGAGCAGCACCGGTTCGGGGTCCACCAGCGGCTGGCGCTGAAGCAAAAGGGCGTGGACCAGGGGCTGGTGCCCCATCAGTTGATCATGACCGCCACTCCCATCCCCCGTACCCTGGCCATGAGTGCCTACGCCGATCTGGACACCTCGGTGATCGATGAGCTGCCCCCCGGGCGCACCCCGGTGCAAACGGTGGTGGTGGACAACAGCCGCCGCCAGGAAGTGGTGGAACGGGTGCGTCATGCCTGTGAGGAGGGGCGGCAGGTGTACTGGGTCTGCACCCTGATTGAGGAGTCCGAGGCCCTGCAATGCCAGGCGGCGGAGGACACTGCCCGTCAGTTACAGGAGTGGCTGCCCCGGGTGCGGGTGGGGCTGGTGCATGGCCGCCTCAAGGCGGCAGAGAAAGCCGACATGATGGACCGCTTCAAGCGCGGGGAGCTGCAACTGCTGGTGGCCACCACGGTGATCGAAGTGGGGGTTAATGTGCCCAACGCCAGCGTTATGATCATCGAAAACCCCGAGCGTCTGGGGCTGGCCCAGTTACATCAGCTACGGGGCCGGGTGGGTCGTGGCGCCACCGCCAGTGTGTGCCTGTTATTGTACCAAAAGCCCCTGTCGGCGCTGGGACGGGAACGACTGGACATTCTGCGTCAGACCAATGACGGCTTTGTGATTGCCGAGCGGGACCTGCAGCTGCGGGGCCCCGGCGAGGTACTGGGAACCCGCCAGACCGGGGCCATGAGTTTCCGCATCGCGGATCTGCTGCGGGATCAGGGGCTGCTGGAAGACAGCAAACGCCTGGCCGAAGCCCTGTTACAGGATAACCGCGCCCTGGGTGATCGGCTGATCCAGCGCTGGCTGGGCAATGCCGCGCAATACGGTGAGGTTTAGGCACCCTCAGAGCAGGTTTAAGCGGCCACTGTCACCGGCAGGGGCGGCAAAACCGACTACACTTGTACCATGCGAAACAGTTCAACGGTGCGGCGGTAATGAGCGGTAAAGTACTGGTAGTGGAAGATAATCCCGACAATATGAAGCTGGTGACCTGGATTCTGGAGGACGAGCATTACGCCGTCACCGGGGTCAATTGTGCCGAGGACTGTCTGGCCCGGGTGGAGGACGAGGAGTTCGATGTGATTCTGATGGATATCTCCCTGCCGGGTATCGACGGCAAGGAGGCCACCCGCCGGCTGCGGGCCCAGGCCCGCTTTCAGCATCTGCCCATCATTGCCCTTACCGCGCACGCCATCAAAGGCGAGGATGAGGAAATTCTGGCGTCTGGGGTCACCGATCTGATTACCAAACCCCTGGATGAGGAAGTGCTGCTGTCCCGCCTGCGTAAGCTGCTGAACTGATTTCAGCCCCGCTCGGTGCGATTGCGGCCCCCGTGCTTGGCCTGATACAGGGCCTTGTCGGCGCGGTCGAAGCA
>MDSW01121951.1_pt1 | contig 12271 bp, 13 predicted proteins | sample 811171 | NCBI WGS metagenome assembly MDSW01 (sample SAMN05326641, study PRJNA326480) | marine metagenome | isolation source: seawater | place: Atlantic Ocean: North West | collected 2012
ATAATGCTACGATTCATTGTGTTTATTTAAGTTTAAAGTATGTTCTAGGACCTCTTCCCAATTTTTCCATATACCAAGACCTCCAATGGTAGAATTGTGCCATATAAATGAGAAAACTCCACCATATAACTCAACTTCTTTATACAACATTGAAATTAATTCTTTGGATTCTTCAATAGATAATTTCTGATATTCATTTAATGTTCCATCCATATACATAAATGGATGAATCGTTAATTTTGATATTCTGTTTCTGGATAAGTCAAACCATTTATGAGCTCTTGCTGTGCCAGATCTAAAGCCAACTTTATCTGCATACCCCATTGTATAGTCATGAAGCAGTCCTATTGATTCAAGATTTTCATAGGTTTCAGGAAATTTCAGTTTCAAATAGTGCTGTCTTGTATGAGTTACTTTTTTATTTAATATGTCTTCTAATCTTTCTTTTTCATTTAAAAGATAAAACTCATATGAATTTGATTTGTAGCTTGGATGAATGCCAATATTTGTTTTAGATGAGATCAGTCGAATCAATTGCTTTTGGTTGTGATTTTTAAAATGAATGTTTTTATCATATTTTCCATAATCACCTAGAAGCCAGAATAGATTTGTTTTAAATCCTCTATCAATAATCGAGTATATTTTATGATAGGTATCATAAGGGTCTTTAGCCTTTCCTTTTAGCGTATTATTTCTTTTAGATATATTTTCTTTATCTCCAGTAAGATAATCTTTTAAAATAGATAGTTTGTTTCGATATTTACTTTTTTCTTTAAAAGCATATGCAATATCTATATCAAATGTTGGATTGATACTTGATTTTATTTTTTTTACTTCTTCAATTTTTAGCTCATTTCTTTTTAAAAATTGAATAAATGCTTCTGCCCATCTATCACATATAGCTTTGTTTAACCAATTAAATCTACTTTGAACACTGTTTTTTGATTCAAAACGATTGTGTTGGTCTAGATATAGTGGATCATATTCTTCCATTCTTGAAAGCACATAAAATATACTAGATAATGGGTCAACAACGCGATTAAACATTAAGCAATCAATGTCTTCAAATATTCCTGTGTATAGTCCATAATTAGAAATTCCTTCTTCAAATAATAGTGGTGATGGACGTACATAAAGAACATATTCTATATATACATCTGAATAGTTGAGCTTCTCTAAATTAGATTCATTAAAGAAGTATTTATCGTCTGTTATTTGATATTGAATGCCCCTTTCATTGAAAACAAAGTCCAAAGTGTACTTAAATCTTTCCGTTATTTTTTCAACAAAAATGAGTAGCATTTAATTTTAAAAGTTAAATCTTATGACCTTAATTATTCTATTGAATAAAAATTATATAGTAAAGTTAGCTATAATCAAAAAATAATTTAGCTTTGAAATAAAAAAATGAATGCAATAATTTCTACCTCTAAAGGAGATATGACAGTTGAGCTTTATGAAAATGAAACTCCTGTTACCGTTGAAAACTTTGTTAAATTAATTAAATCCGAATTTTATGATGGTCTTTCCTTTCATAGAGTAATACCTGATTTTGTTATTCAAGGAGGATGTCCAAACTCAAAAGAGGGGGCAAGTGGTATGCCGGGTACGGGAGGCCCAGGCTATTCTATAAAATGTGAGGTAAATGCTGATAAACAACATCATGAAAAAGGTGTTTTATCTATGGCTCATGCTGGAAGAGATACAGGTGGGTCACAGTTTTTCATTTGTCATTCACGAAACAATACGGCTCATCTTGATGGCAATCACACTTGTTTTGGTATTGTAACAGATGGTTTAGATGTAATTGATCAAATAGAGCAGGGCGACAAAATAAACTCAATTAGAATAAAGTAATTTAATTTAAATTTTGATCTTGGCAGTACATATCATAGTACTCTTCTGGATCTTCATTTAAATATTCTTTTTCACTTTTAATGCAGCGTTTGATTAAGCTTTTAATTCTTCGTTCTTTAAAAGTGTCTACTTTCGATCTATTTGTTGATGAATATTTTGATAAAATTTTTTGAATAATTTCTTCAGATTCTTCTAAAAAATTCAATTCTTCTTCTATAAAGTCTTCGTTCATAATTGAGTTTAAAAAAAGGGAGCAATAAAATGCTCCCTTTTTAATTTTATTTATTTCTTTTTTTTAATGATTGTGTCCATCATGGTTGTGTCCATCATGAGATTCTGCACCTTGTATTGATATAAGCTCTACTTCAAATATTAAATCTGCATTTGGAGGGATAACACCACCAGCACCTCTTTCTCCATAGGCTAAATTTGATGGAATAATAAATGTGAATTGGTCTCCAACTACCATTAGTTGAACTCCTTCTGTCCATCCAGGAATTACTCTATTTAAGGGGAAAGATGCAGGTTGACCTCTTTCGACAGAGCTGTCAAAAACAGTTCCATCAGTCAGTTTACCCGTATAATGAACCGTTACAGTTTGAGTAGCAGTAGGGTGTACTTTTCCGCTCCCTTTTTTTATTACTTTATAGGCGAGGCCACTTTTGGTAACTGTGGCTCCTTTTGTAAGGTTTTTTATTTTTTCAGCAGCAGCTTTTCTTTTTTCTTCAGCTTCTTTCTCAATAACAGCCATTTGATCATTAAAGATTTTGTTAGCGTCAAATTTTTTCGCCTCTTTGCCTATTCTAAGAATTTTAACACTTTTCATTACATCATCTTTTTCAATAGAATCTACAACTTTTTGTCCATCAAGAATGACATGTCCAAAAATAGTGTGCTTTCCATCAAGCCAGGGCGTTTCTTTGTGAGTTATAAAAAACTGACTTCCATTGGTTGCAGGTCCTGAGTTTGCCATGGATAAGATTCCTGCCTTAGAATGTTTTAAATCAGAATGGATTTCATCAGGAAATTTATAACCTGGATCTCCGGTTCCATTTCCATCTGGGCAACCTCCTTGAATCATAAAGTTAGAAATCACACGATGAAATTTTAAGCCATCAAAAAATGGTTGTCCGATTTCTTTTTTATTATTTTTCATGGTTCCCTCTGCAAGTGCAACAAAGTTTGCAACGGTCATTGGTGTTTTTTCATGCTCAAGTTTGCAAATTATTTCCCCTTTACTGGTTTCAAATTGAGCATAAATTCCTTCTGGCAATTGTTTTGAATTGTCAATAGGTTTTTGTTGCGACTTGCAACTCGTGGACACTACAATTGCTATAAGCGCCGACATCATGATGTTTATTTTGTTCATTTTTATTTATTTTGATTTTAATTTCTTTTATCTACTCCCCAATGCATTTTATTTCTAATTGTATCAAGGAAATTATTGTATTCAAATTTAATGGTGTTAATCATAAAGTCTGCTTTTTTTATGATAATTTTTTCACCTTGTTTTATGCTTTTTGAGACTCCATCTATACTCAGTAGAAATCTTCTATTTCTACCTTCTATAGTTAATTCAATAGGCATATGGTCAGGAACGACAAGGGGTCTAACATTAAGATTGTGAGGAGCAATAGGCGTAATGATATGTACTTGACATCCTGGAGTAACTATAGGACCTCCACAACTTAAGTTATATGCTGTTGAGCCTGTAGGAGTTGAAACAATTAATCCGTCTGCCCAATATGTATTTAAAAAATTATCATTTAAACTTGCATTTACTCTAATCATAGACGCAGAGTCTTTTTTGTGAATGGTTAACTCATTTAAAGCAAAAGCATAGTCTTCAAAAACATTGTTTTCAGTTTGCACACAAATTAAAGAACGTTTCTGAAAAACAAATTCCTCATTTTTAAATGATTCAAGAGCCTCCCTAATATTATTTTTTGAAATATTAGATAAAAATCCAAGTCTCCCTGCGTTGATTCCTAAAACAGGTACATTTGACTCTCTAATAAAATTTATTGTTTTAATAAAAGTTCCATCTCCACCAATGCTTATAATCAAATCAATGTTGCTTTTCTTAAAATCAATATGAGATTTAAAAACATTTAGTTTGTTTGATACTTTTGCTTTTGAAACAAGTTGGTCTTTCAATTTGTTTTCAAGAATAACATCCCATTTATATTCATCAAGTATAGATATGACCTCTAGAAAAGCAGGAATTGTACTCTTATTTATTTTAGTTCCGTATACTGCTATTCGCATGATTAAAATTTAAGATAATTCATGAGCACATCATACCTCCATTGAACATCATTGTCGTTTAATTTGGTTTGGTAAGATGCCTTTATGGTGTAATCATAGCGTTGAAATGATCTCATGATACGAGTCAAGTCTAATTGATTAATTTTAAGTGTAATTTCAATTTCAGTTGATTCTATCTTACTGAAGATATAAGAACTTAAAATTTTAGCATTATCACTTTCAACTATTTGAGCAATTTGACTCATTGAATAGTCTTTTTTATTGCATTCAATTACAAGAATACCTCCCTGTTCTTTAATGCTGCTAGTTGCAGCAAGCTTTGTTAGAATTTCATGATTAGAAACACATCCTAGATATTTTTCATTTTTATCAAGAATAGGCATTACAGTCGCTTGTGCATCTGACATTCTAGAAAGAACTTCATATATGTGAAAATCAGATAAAACATACAATCTTGGCAGGTGATCAAATAATGAATCAAGTGTATCTTTGTCATTTAATTTATCCAGAACATCAGATTCTGATAAAAGACCAACAAATTCTCCATTTTTTAAAACTGGAAGATGAGAAACTTTAAATTCTTCCATCCATATAAGAGCTTTTTCTCCAGTATCATTGTGTACTAGAGGAGGGATAATATCAGTTATTAGTTCTATTGCTCTCATAATTTACTGCCAAATTACAAATTTACTTATGAAGTTTGTAAATTTGTACTGCCAAAAACATGCCTAAAATGACAAAATTAAGTGTTAATGTAAATAAAATTGCGACTTTACGTAATGCTCGTGGTGGAAATACGCCTGATTTAGTACGTTTTGTTGAGGATTGTGAAAATTTTGGAGCACAAGGTATTACTGTTCATCCAAGGCCTGATGAAAGACATGTCACATTGTCTGACACTTATAATTTAGCCAAAGTCATTAGAACAGAATATAATATTGAGGGCTACCCAGATCAAAGATACTTAAAGATCATTTCTGATATTCAACCCAAACAAGCAACATTGGTACCTGATGCAGAAGATGTTCTTACTTCAAATGCTGGTTGGGACACAATCAAACATAAATCATTTTTAACCGATTTGGTTGCTCAAATAAAAGAAAGTGGATCAAGGGTATCCATATTTGTTGAGCCAAACAATAAAATAATAGAAAATGCGAAGGAAATAGGGGCTGATAGAATTGAGTTCTATACAGGGCCTTATGCAGATGATTTTCTTTTAAACAAGCAAAATGCTATTGATCCTTATATTCAAGCATCATTATTTGCAAATAGTTGTGGATTAAAAATTAATGCAGGCCATGATTTGAATTTGTTAAATTTGTCTTGGTTTGTAAAAAATATGCCTTTTTTAGATGAGGTGTCTATTGGTCATGCATTGATGTCAGATGCTTTATATTATGGGATCGAAAATTCGATTCAAATGTATTTGAAAGAAATAAATAAAGGAAATAAATAATAAGAATTAATTATATGTCAGATAAAATAAAGTTTGGAACAGATGGATGGAGAGCAATAATTGCAAAAGAATACACTGTTGAGAATGTTGCGAGAGTTTCTGAAGCTTCCGCTGTATGGTTAAATAATCAGAATATTGAAGAAAAAAACATAGTTATTGGACATGACTGTCGTTTTGGGGGAGAACTTTTTATGGAAACAGCAGCAAAGGTTTTTTTATCTAAAGGGATCAAAGTATTTATGGCTAGAGGTTTTGTTTCAACTCCTATGGTTTCATTGGGTGCCAGAAAATATAATTGTAGAATAGGTGTTGTTTTAACTGCAAGCCATAATCCGCCATCATACAACGGCTTTAAGCTTAAAGCTGATTTCGGTGGTCCGTTACAACCTCATTATATTCAGCAGGTTGAAGATATTATTCCTGAAAAAGCCAACACAGATTATTTGTCAGTTGATTTAAATGAAGCAGAATCAAATGGCAGTCTAGAAATTGTTGATTTAGAAACACTTTATTGTGATCATGTTCGAGCTTCTTTTGATTTAGATGCCATTCGTAATTCAGGGCTAAACCTTGTTTATGATGCAATGTATGGAGCAGGGCAGAGGGTGATTTCAAAAATATTACCTGAAGTTTCATTGCTTCACTGTGATTACAATCCATCTTTTAAAGGTCAGGCTCCAGAACCTATAGCAAAAAATTTAAAGGAGTTAGAGGCATATATCAAAGAAAAAGGAAATGTTGATTGTGCATTGGCAACAGATGGTGATGCAGATAGAATTGGAATGTATAATGGCAAAGGAGAGTTTATTGATTCTCACCACATCATTCTTTTATTGATTAACTACCTAGCAAAGTATAAGGAGTTAAATGGCATTGTAGCAACTGCTTTTAGTGTTACCCCTAGAGTTGATAAAATGTGTCAGCATTTTGGTTTTGAACAAAGAGTAACCAAAATTGGTTTTAAAGAAATAGCATCTATTATGGTTGAAGAAGATGTTTTAATAGGTGGTGAAGAGTCTGGAGGTATTGCTGTTAAAGGTCATATTCCTGAAAGAGATGGTATTTGGATGGGATTGATAATTTGGGAATTTATGGCCAAATCAGGTAAAACTTTAGATCAATTAATTGAAGAAGTTTATGAATTGGTGGGCCCATTTAAGTTTGAGAGAAATGACCTTCATATTACTGATGATTTAAAACAAAAAATTATTGCAAACTGTGCTGCTAATAAATATCAAAACTTTGGTCCTTATAAAGTAAAAGAATTAAAAACTACTGATGGATATAAATATTTTTTCGATGACGAACGTTGGTTAATGATTAGACCATCTGGCACAGAACCTGTTTTAAGAAACTATGCTGAAGCTCCAACTTTGGAAGAAGTAAGGAAGATTTTAAAGATTTGTGAACAAACAATAACAGCCTGATTAATTGTATATTACAAAAAAAAAGAGGAGATTTGTTCAAATTCAAAACTTATTATGTCCGATCATAACAACGAAATATATTCAAACGCAGTAAGAGCAGGTAGAAGAACCTATTTTTTTGATGTAAAAGCTACAAGAGGAAATGATTTGTATTTAACATTAACTGAAAGTAAAAAATCAACTTCAGAAGATGGGTATGAAAATTATCAAAAACACAAAATATTTTTGTACAAAGAAGACTTTGAAAAATTTAAAGAAGGATTTGAAGATGCTTTATCAAAAATTGAAGAATTAAAGTCTTCAGGTGAATACGCTGAGTAATTTAATTTATTAAAGATTTAATTTCTTCTATAATTCTGTTTGCTAATTCTTTTGCAGTAGTTTCATTTTGACTCTCTGAGTAAATTCTTATAATAGGTTCTGTATTACTCTTTCTTAGATGAACCCATTCTTTTTCAATATAAATTTTAACTCCATCGGTTGTGTCTACTTCTTCATGACTATATTTTTCAGCCATTTTTGAAAGTATCTGGTCAACATTTATTTCTGGTGTAAGCTGTATTTTGTTTTTTGATATACAATATGAGGGATAAGCATCTCTTAGTTCACTTAAAGAGCACTTTTTATGGGCCAAATGACTTAAAATCAATGCGATTCCAACCAAAGCATCTCTTCCATAATGCAATTCAGGATAAATAATGCCTCCATTACCCTCACCGCCAATTACTGCATTTGTTTTTTTCATTGCACTAACAACATTGACTTCACCAACTGCTGAAGCTGTGTAGCTTTGATTGTATGATTCAGTAACATCTCTAAGGGCTCTTGTAGAAGATAGGTTTGAAACTGTAGCACCAGGATTGTGTTTAAGTATGTAATCTGATACTGCTACAAGTGTATATTCTTCTCCAAACATACTTCCATCTTCACATACAAGTGCCAAACGATCTACATCTGGGTCAACACATATACCAACATGAGCATTTTCTTTAATGACAAGATTGGAAAGGTCTATTAAATGTTCTGGAAGAGGTTCTGGGTTGTGTGGAAAATCTCCAGTAGGATTGCAATACAATTCTATTACATCATCGACACCTAATGCTTTTAATAATGCAGGTATAAATATTCCACCTGTAGAATTTACAGCATCAACAACTACGGTAAATTGAGCTTTTTTTATAGCTTCAACATCGACCAATGGTAGATCTAAAATAAGGTCAATGTGTTTTTTTAAATATGATGAATCAGTTTCAATGTGTCCTAAATCATCAACTTCAGAAAAAACAAAACTTTCCTCTGCTGCTATATCTAAAATTTCTTTACCATCATCTCCAGAAATAAACTCACCCTTAGCATTAAGTAGTTTTAATGCATTCCATTGTTTAGGGTTATGGCTTGCTGTTAAAATAATTCCTCCATCTGCATTTTCAAGTGGCACAGCAACTTCAACTGTAGGAGTTGTTGATAAGCCAAGATCAATAACATCTATTCCTAAACCAGTTAAGGTATGACAAACAAGATTGCTGATCATTTCTCCGGAGATACGAGCATCTCTTCCAATAACAACTTTTGTCTTGTTTTTTTGATTGTACTTTTTAAGCCAGCTCCCATAGGCTGAAGCAAATTTAACTGCATCAACAGGTGTCAATGAGTCTCCTGGATTACCTCCGATTGTTCCTCGAATACCAGAAATAGATTTAATTAATGTCATTTTTTTCTAAGATCTTTTTTTAATGCAATCATTTTTAAACATGCTATTGCACATTCGACACCCTTGTTTCCATGTTTCCCTCCTGATCGTTCTATAGACTGTTGTATGTTATTGTCAGTAAGCACACAAAATGAAACAGGAGTATTGTATTTAAGATTTACATCCGTTAAACCTTTGGTTGCACCTTCACATACATAGTCAAAGTGTTTTGTTTCTCCTTGAATAACTGTACCAATAGCAATAACTCCATCAAGATCAAGGTATTCACATAAATACTGAGCGCCTAAAGGAAGTTCAAATGTTCCAGGAACATAACGAATATGAATATTGTCAGATTTAACTTGATTGCTAATTAAAGTATCTATGGCACCTTTAGCAAGGTTATCAGTTATTTGCGAATTCCATTCTGAAATAACAATTCCAATTTTAAATTGACTTCCGTCAGGGATTAACTCTTTATTGTATTCAGAAAGGTTGCGGTCAACCGTTGCCATTAATTACTTTACTTTAGTATTGGATGCTCTAGCTATAAATTTATCAATTGACTTTTGATTGCTGAAATCAGGGTAGTCATCTTTTAATTTTTTATAAATATCTGAAGCAGAATCAAACTTTTTAAGTTCTTCATAGCAAAGACCTGCTTTGAATAAATACATAGGGGTAACAAAATCGTTACCGTCATTTTTTTCTGCAGCTTCTGTGTAATACTCAATTGCTTTTGAATATTTCTTGAGTTCGCTATAACAATCACCTATCAATCCTATAGAAAGAGCACTAACATAAGAATCGTTAAGATCAACTCCTTCAAATTTTTCAATGGCTTTTTTAAATTTACCTTTGTTCATTAATTGACGTCCCAAAACAAATTGAGAGACCTCACCGCCTAATTTACCATCATATTTTTTAGAAACTTTTGATAAAGTTTTAATAGATAAATCTGTTGAATCCTTTACGGCATAATTAAGTCCTTTCCAATAGGCATCTTTAGATTTTGTATTTGCAGGATTAAAGACAAATTGTAAATAAGTAAAATAAACAATTCCAAGTATTAAAACTGTACCAATTGCATAAGTTGCAATTTTGAATTTTTTATTGGATTGAAATTTTTCCTTGATGGTTTCAAATGAAATATCCTCTAACATAAAATGAGTTTTTAGAGTGCAAAAATAGTTTTTTCTATCTAAATATGAATTGTTTGGGTGATAATTTAAACAAGTTTATTCATCATTGAGAATTAAAAATTCTGTTCTTCTGTTTTTTGCTCTATTTTTTGAACTGTTATTTTTAAACTTAGGCAGTGTTTCTCCATAGCCTTTTGCTTTCACTCTTCCTTCATCTATCCCTTCAGATAGCAAATATTCTTTAACAGCTAAAGATCTTTGTTTGGACAATTCTAAATTATCTTCTGCATCTCCTATGTCATCCGTATGTCCTTGAATTTCAACTTCTAATGTTGGATTGTTTTTTAAGAATTTACTAAAACCATTTAAAACAATTTTAGAGTTTTTTGTCAAATCAAATGATCTTGATTCAAAAACAATGTTGTCAATAACTTGAAGTTGGTCTTTCTTTATTTCTTTTATCTCTAGGTTATTGTTGATTTTTTTCTCACCACTAATTAATTCATCAAGGCTGATGACTTCATTGTCAAATGTATAGCCTTCTTTATTGACGGTAAGGAGAACATCTTGGTTTTCAGAAACTTTTACAGCTGCTGCAAACTTCCCATCATTTCCATTTATTCGAACTTTAGATGTTTCTCCACTTTCCAAATAAGTTAATTCAAGAGATGCATCAACTAAGGGTTCTCCATTCTCATCATTTAAAGCCCCAGTAATTATAACCACTTCTTTTGGCCTGGCTTCTTCATATAGGTCAAATTGATAGATGTTCCAGTCGCCTTGTTTTTTTGATGAATAGTAAGCTCTTTTACCGCTAGTAGATACAAAAAGACCAATTTCATCTCTTTTTGAATTAATTGGATATCCTATATTTTTGGGTTTGGTCCATCCATCTTTAATTTTTCTAATGTAAAAAATATCCAATCCACCCATTCCTTTTCTATAGTTTGAACTTGTAGAAACAAAATATAGTGTTTCCCCATCTTGATGGAAAAAGGGGCTTTTGTCTTTACCAGCTGTGTTTATTTCATCAAATGGCTTTGCTTTCCCCCAATCGCCATTTGGCTCTCTATTTACTATATAGATATCATTGTCACGAGAATTGGCTCTAGATGAAGTGAAAAATAGTGTTTGTCCATCTGCAGATAAGCATGGTTGGCCTTCCCAACCATCATTTGTATTTATGTTTTTGCCTAAATTAATAAGTTTGCCCCATTTAAAATCATTTCCTCCTTCACCAGTTCTTTCGTATGTGGTAGAGTACAAATCACAATTGAGATAATCTTGTCCATTAACGTTTTGTTCTTTACATGCACAGATAATCATTTCTTTGTTATCAATTGACATTGTTGCAGCACCATAATTTGAAAAATCACCTTGGTTAAATGGTGGACCAAATGCATCTCCTTTATTAAATAATGATTGATTATTTGATCTTATTGAAAAAGTAAACTCTTCAACAATATTACTTACGATATCACCAATGTTTTTTTTATCTGATTTTCGAGTATAAAACATCAATAGATTGTCAGGAGACAGCATGGGGAAATATTCATTGTTTGATGAACTGACATTTTTTACAATAGAGGGGTTAAATGGAACTTCATTTTCATACAATTGCACCTCTTCTTCCAGATTTCCTATAAGAACAATGAAATTTCTATATTGATAATCATAATCTGCAGATTTATTTATGAAATTTGATTTGTTTTCTGTGTGAAATTTCATCCATTTAATTGCTTTTGACCTTTTTTCGTTTTCCAAATAAAAAAGTGCCAATTTGTATGATGGTTCTGATGAATATAAAGGGCAAGAACTATGAGCATTTAAATATATAGGAATGGACTTTCTTTTAAATTTTAAACCAACTTGAGGATTTGATGAGCTTCTGATCAGACGATCTGATTCAATTTCAACTTCTTTAGCGTACTCTATTAAAATATATGATGTAGATTCTTCTGGTTTAAGTGCCTTTTGAAAGATGTTCATCTTTTTTTTAAAATCTTTTTCTTTCTTGGCTTTTTTAATGTATTTGATTGTTTTTTTTGATGGTGCCTTGCATGCTTCTTCGCTTTCTTCTTGTCCTAAAATATGAACAGGTATTAAAAACAAAAAAAATACAATAAAAACTATGTTGAAATTTCTAAAAAACATATATAAGATATATAAACGTTTTAATGGCTAAAAGTTACAATTTATATCATTTTTATTTGATATAATAGTCAGTTTGTCAAAAACAAGACATTCTGTCACACAAAAGTGTTATGGCACATAGATTGAGAGATATTTGAAAAATTAAAAAAATATGAAAACAGGTCAAATAAATGTTCAAACGGAAAATATTTTCCCAATCATTAAAAAATTCCTTTATTCTGATCACGAGATTTTTTTACGTGAGTTGGTATCTAATGCTGTTGATGCAAGTCAA